>Ga0256829_1001766_pt1 | contig 17110 bp, 16 predicted proteins | sample 131447metaG_FD_185979 | JGI IMG/M metagenome (GOLD analysis project Ga0256829, IMG submission 185979) | Hydrothermal vent microbial communities from Lau Basin, Pacific Ocean - 131-447 | ecosystem: Environmental > Aquatic > Marine > Hydrothermal vents | place: Pacific Ocean: Lau Basin | collected...
AGTTTATATTTACCTTTCCGCTCACATATATCTGAGTATTGTCAAAATCAGGGAAAAGCTGAAAACTGGTTCTTTTAAGTAGGTAGGTACTAAGCCCTATACAAGAAACCAAAAAGAAAACAAATGCACTCTTTTTAAACTTCAATAAAAATGTCAAAACACTCTTATATATCCTCTCCCAACTTCTCCAAAAAGACTCATTTCTTGCTTGTTTAGTTTTCGCTTTCAAAAAATCTTTTGCATGCAAAGGCAAAAAGAAAAATGCTTCAAAAAGCGAACTAAGCAGAAGAATTGATATAACAATAGGTAAAACTCTCATGAAAACACCCATATCTCCTGACATGATGAGGAGCGGCAAAAAGGCAAAGATAGTGGTAGCTGTTGCTGTAAGAACTGCTGGAAACATTTCAGTCGCCCCATTTATCGCTGCAGTTTTTGGGTCATCTCCCCTTTCAAGATGTTTGTAGATATTTTCCGCCACTACGATAGCTTCATCTACAAGCATTCCTAGTGCTATGAGTGCTCCTAGAAGGGATAGCATATTTAAGCTGTATCCCATCCATTCCATCGAAATCAAGCCTATAAAAAAGCTCACAGGGATACCGAGCCCCACTATAAAAGCGATTCTTCCACTTATAAATATATAGACAGAAAGCGAGACTAAAATAAGCCCAAAAATAATATTTGATATGACGGTATTTAGACGATTTCTTATCCAAATAGATGTATCAGTATATACTTCAAAATCATAATTTTTATACTTTTCACCAAACTCTTTTAGTACTTTTCTCACATCTTTTACGAGAGTTATCGCATTGCCCTCTTTTGCTTTATTCATGTTGATAGAGATATTTGGTTTTCCATTGAAGTGCGATATCTCATTTGGATCTGCCAATTGAAAGTTTGCGACTGCTATATCTTTGAGCCTAAGAGTTTTGCCAGAGATATTTAAAACCATATTTTTTAGTTTTTTCAGATCTTTTTCACCAGAAATTGTACTAATAAAAAGGTGTCCTCCTCTTTGCTTGATAAGTCCGATAGGGTAGATACTACTGATAGAAGCCAACTTTGATGCAACCTCATTAGTGTCTAATCCGTAAGCTCGAAGCCTGTTTTCATCTATCTTTATCAAAAGTTCTTTATCCGAATACCCTCTTATACTTATATCACTTAAGTTTTTTATCTTGGAGAGTCTGGTTTTTAACTTATCTGCAACATCCAACATCTTATCTTTTGGATCTTGCGAAGCTATAGCTATGGTAGCTAGTGGATAAGAGGTTTTTAATATCTTCGCTATAGGCTCATCCATATCACTTGGAAAATCTCGTCTTGTTACAGAGATGATATCTTTTACGTCATCAAGGGATTCTGCTTGATTTGAGCCCTCTCTTAGATATATGAGTATCTTAAAAAATCCATTTTTTACACTACTCTCAATCCTCTGCATATCGCTTAAATTTTTCAGCTCATCCTCAAGTGGCTTTACTGCAATTTTATCCAATATATCTGGGCTAGCTCCTGCGTATGAACCTGTTATAGAGATAGTCTCAAGATTTGACGGAGGAAAAATCTCCTTTGGGATATTTTGATAAGAGAAAAAAGCAAGCACAATCATAAAAAGAAGAAATATATGGTTCAGTATAGACTTTTCCACCGCGAATGTTATAAATCGTCTTACCATGCTAAAATACCGTGTCCAAAACTTGGTTTTTGAATTTTATATATTCTACTTTTTGCTTTAAAAATCTATTTTCCTCTTTAAGTACTGAGTATTCACTCGCAATCTTACTAATGTCGCGGCTGACATAATATATCTGATTTTTGATATAAATTTTTGGTAAAATAACAAGCAAGCCGATAAGTATGCTCAGATAAACCATAACCAAAAGCTTAAAATCAAGACCTCTCTCTTTTCTGTTTTCGCTGTCTATTTCGTGTAAAAGATCATTTTTACCGTTCATGTCACTTGTCCAGTCTCAAATACTCTCATCTTTGAACTTCTACTTCTTGGATTTAATTTTATCTCTTTTTTGCCTGGCTTTATCGGTTTTTTTGTAACTATTTTACCCAAAGAGTGGTTGTTTTCACACTCACACTTCATGACAAATGGTGGGCATACACAACTCTTTGCAAACTCTTTAAAAACTCTTTTTACGATTCTATCTTCTAAAGAGTGAAAAGATATGATAGCAACTATACAATCGGATAGTTTTGCATCTGACACTGATTCTAAAAGATTTGCCAACTCTCCTAATTCGTCATTTACCTCTATCCTTATAGCCTGAAAAACCAAAGTGGCTGGGTTTATGCCTTTTTTTGATGGGAAATTTTTAAATAGTTTTGATAGTTGATAAGAGCTTTTTATCTCCTCTTTTTCTCTTGCATCACAGATGATTCTTGCAGCTCTTTTAAAATCCCTTACTTCGCCAAAATCTCTCAATATATTCTCTAAATCCTCTTTAGGATAGTTATTTACAACTTCATAGGCACTAAGGGGATTGGCTTTATCCATTCGCATATCAAGTATCTCGCTATCAAATCCAAAACCTCTATCCTTATCATCTAACTGCAAAGAAGATACCCCAATATCCGCCAAAATCCCTCTTATAGGCAAATGTCCGTATTTAGATATAACATTTGAAAATTTATCATTTTCAAATATCACCCTATCGCCATACTTTTTCAATCTCTCTTTGCTAAAGTCGATAGCCATCTTATCTTGGTCACAACATATCAACTTTATCTTGCTATTTTGCTCTAGTATTGCCTCGCTATGCCCGCCATATCCAACCGTACAATCAATGATATATCCCTCTTTGATATCACTAAATTGCTCTTTAACCTCTTCTAGTAAAACTGGAATATGTGGGATTTTCACTTTATTTTAGCCTTTAATTGTTTTGGATATAATACCAAATAATGGATAAACAAAGGATAAATTGTGAACGATTTCCTAAAAGAAGAGATGAAAAATATAGCACTTTCGATGTTTAGAAAAAACTTTTTTGGTATATTTCATGGCTCAATATCTGCGAAGATAAAACAAGATCAATTTATCATAAATAGAAAAAATGCTATATTTGATGACTTAGAAAAGAGTGATTTCATAAAACTATACTCAAAAAAAGACTATAGATGGAAAGATGCAAGTATAGATGCAGACATACACCTAAATATCTATAAAAATATCGGCGAAGCAAAGTTTGTAGCTTATGCAATGCCCCCTTTTCTCACCTCATACTCTATCAGCCATGATAAGATAAAACCGATAGACTATTTTGGCTACAAAGAGATAAAAGAGGCAGAAATTTACAATCCAAAACAGTTTGATGATTGGTATGAAAGAGCAGAATTTGAGATATACAACCACCTCAAAAGCAACCAGACAAACTTCATGATTATTAAGGGTTATGGAGTCTATATATTTGGCAGAGATTTGCAACAAATCGCCAAGACAATAGCCATCATGGAAAATAGTTGTAAAATTTTACACTACTCGCAGTAGCTTCTCTACAACTCCCACCATCTTTTTTATCTCGTCATCTGTTATTATAAATGGCGGCATAAAGTAGATGATATTGCCTAGCGGTCTTATGTATATGCCCTCTTTTAGTGCCTCTTGAAAAAATGTAAGTCCAACTCTCTGTTTTGCATCATATCCTTGGAGCTCTATCGCACAAATCATACCTCTTTGCCTTACCTCTTTTACATTTGGAAGATTTTCAAGTGGTTTTGTCAACTCTTTTATAAGCTCTATTTTTTCCCTATTTTTCTCTATTACGCTATCTTTTTCAAATATATCCAAAACAGCGTTGGCAACTGCACAAGCTAATGTGTTGCCCGTATATGAGTGTGAATCCAAAAATGATTTTCCCTCACTATAATCACAATAAAAAGCATCATATATGTCATCCGTAAAGAGCACAACTGAAAAAGGCATATATCCTCCTGTTATACCCTTTGAAAGACAGAGAAAATCTGGGGAGATTCCCGCTTGTTCACACGCGAACATACTTCCAGTCCTACCAAAACCAACAGCTATCTCATCTGCAATTAAAAAGACTCCCATCTCATCACACAACGATCTTAATTTTGTTATATAGCTAGGATTATACATCTTCATACTTCCTGCACACTGAACTAGTGGCTCTATAACAACCGAAGCGATTTTGTCTTTGTGTCTGTTTAAGACATCTCTCATATCGCTTATGGCTTCATCTTCATCTACTAAAGATGGGGACTTTGCCTGAATCGTCTTTAGAAGTATGTCGCTATACACATCTTTATACAGTCCTGTGTCACTAACTGCCAAGGCTCCCATGGTTTCACCATGGTATGAGTTTTGTAAAGAGACAAAAAGAGGTCTGCTCTCACCTCTATTTTTAAAGTATTGAAAAGACATCTTTAGAGCTATCTCTATCGCACTTGAACCATTGTCTGCAAAAAATACCTTATTTAAAGACTCTGGAGTCAACTTCACCAACCTCCTCGCCAAATCAATTGCAGGCTTGTGAGTAAACCCAGCAAAAATCACATGTTCGAGCTCTTCTACCTGCTCTTTTATTTTAGAGTTTATATAGGGGTTGCTATGCCCAAAAAGATTTACCCACCAACTACTTATGCAATCAAGATATCTATTGCCATCAAAATCATATATGTATGCACCCCTTCCCTTTTTTATAGGTATCAAAGGTATCTTTTCGTGGTCTTTCATTTGGGTGCAAGGGTGAAATATATATTTTAAATCTTCATTCATCAGTTTTTTGTTGCCCATAGCTCTTATCCTTAGCGATATTTAATAACATTAAGGGTAGAATTATACCAAATTTTAGGCACTCTCTTGGGTGTCAATCGAAGGAAAAGAATGATTACTTGGATGCAACGACACAATAAGTATTTAGTTATAACGATTTGGGTAGCAACGATTGCTTTTATAGGAGCCGGCTTTGTTGGCTGGGGGGCATACAATTTAAACACTGATAGAGCAACTTCAGTAGCAAAAGTTGGAGATAGAAGCGTAAGTGTTTCTGAATTTCAACAAGCTTATGCAAACAACTACAACTACTATAACCAACAGCTAGGTGGAAAACTTACAAAAGAGGATGCCGACAAAATGGGCTTAGACAAAATAGTTATGCAAAACATAATCAATGAAACTCTACTCTTAAACTATGCTGACTCTTTGGGATTGACTGTACTTGATAGTGACATAAAGGATAAGCTGAAAAATGATAAAAATTTCCAAGTAAATGGAGTTTTTAACAAAAACAGATACTACGCACTTCTGCAAAACCAACAAATTAGTGCAAAAGAGTACGAAAATGAACTCAAAAAAGAGTTGCTTCTAAATAAACTGCAAGCCATATTAAAACTTCCAAACTCTAAAAGAGAGATTGAAATCTTTACTTCATCACTCTTCATGCAAGACAAACTAATGGTAGGCAAAATCACGATAGACCCATCAACAATCAAATTAAAAGATGAAGATTTGAAGAAATTTTGGGAGAGTACAAAAAAGAGCTATATGACTAAAAAACAGTATATACTTGATACTCTTAAAATTGGTCTTAGTGACACTGTAGTAGATGATAAAGATTTGAAGAAATTTTGGGAAGGCAAGAAGTACAATTATAAAGATAAAGATGGTAAAATCCTTAGTTTCCTAGATGCAAAGAGTAGTGCAACTATAGACTATAGACTAAAACTCAGCAAGAAAAAGGCACTCAAAACCTACCTTAAATTTAAAAAAGGTGAAATCAAAGCGATAGATAATCTAGTGATAAATGATGATGATGCAAATTTTCCTGTAGCAAAACTAAGAATCGCAAATAAAGGTCAAGTCTTAAAACCTATAGCAAGACCTGATGGATATCTGATAGTTAAAGTCAAAAATGTTTTGATGCCAAGAGTTATGAAATTTGAAGAGGCAAAAGCGTATGTCACAAGCCAGTTTAAAAAACACGAGCTTGAAAACAGCTTGAAAAGCAGAGCAAAAGCAAGATTGCAACTATTTAATGGAACTACTTTGGGTTTTGTAACTAGAGATAGTGTTAAAAAAATCGAAGGCTTAAGCGAAGCACAAAGCTCTCAACTACTAAATTATATATTTGACAACAAAAGTGCACAAGGGTACAAAATATTTGGCAATAGTGCTATTTTATACAAAGTTTTGGAACAAAAGTTGCTTAACAAAGATAAGTTTGAGCTATACAAGAGTCTGATAACACAAAGTATCAAGACAAATAAAGCCAATGAGTTGAATCAAAACTTAATCATGAAACTAAGAGGCATGTACAAAGTTGAACAGTATTATAAAGGTAAAGGACAGTAATTGAGCACCACAATACTCGGCATTGATATTGGTTCTACCAAAGTCTGTGCTATCATTGCACAAAGAGAGAGCAATGGTGATTTGAAAGTTTTAGGAGCTGGGATTGCAAAATCTCAAGGTCTAAAAAAAGGTATCATAACCAATATAGAACTCGCTTCTAGCTCTATCAAAAATGCACTAAATGATGCCCAAAGAGTAGCTGGAACACAATACGAAAATGTCATAGTATCGATTTCAGGCGCCTATACCAAAAGCGAACAGAGCTCTGGTGTTGTAAATGTTCCAAATCATGACATCGGCATAAAAGAGATAAGTCGTGCTATGCAGATGGCTGATCACAATTCAAACATCCCACACGAGTATGAAAAACTACACATCTTGCCTTTTAATTTCAAAGTTGATGAACAGGAGTATATAGAAGACCCTCTTGGTATGAATGGCTCAAGACTTGAAGTGCAAGTTCACATCATCACGGTGCAAAAATCATCCCTAAGCAACCTAGAAAAAGCTGTAAAATTAGCTGGAGTCAAGATAGACAATATAGTGCTAGCAGGTTATGCATCTGCCATAGCTGTAGCAAATGAAGACGAAAGAGAGTTAGGGGTTGCCGTTATCGACATAGGAGGAGCCACATGTAACATGATAATCCATGCTGGCAACTCACTTAGATACAACGACTTTCTAGGGGTAGGCTCAAACAATATAACAAACGACCTCTCAACTGCTCTTCACACTCCTTTGAGTGCGGCTGAAAAAATGAAGATAAACTATGGCTCACTAAGTAACAACTCAACAGAATTGATAGAGTTGCCAGTTATCGGAGATGATGGCTCAACCCACGAAGTCTCCTTAGATATAGTTTCAAATGTGATATATGTAAGAGTCGAAGAGACCCTCATGATACTGGCAAAAATGCTAGAAGAGAGTGGATTTAAAGATCAAATAGGAGCTGGCATAGTTCTAACTGGGGGATTGACAAAGATTGGTGGCATAAGAGAATTAACATCTGCTATATTTGATAATCTACCAGCAAGAGTTGCAAAACCAAGAGAGATGGATGGACTTTTTGAGACTTTAAGAGATCCTAGTTACTCAGCTGCCATCGGACTGGTACTTTATGGTGGCGGACACTTCACACCTTACGAGATAGACTCAAACAAAAAACTAAGATACAAAAACGAGATGATAGAGTCTCCTGCACATCAACATAGTGAAATGAATGAGATATTTGACGAGGGTATAGAGATGGTCAAACAAGGTGACAAGGTATTGAGCGCAAAAGACAAGTTGGCAAACATCGCAATAATAAATGAAAAAACTGAAAAAAATGGTTTCTTTGCTAGTTTATGGAACCGTCTAACACAACTATTTTAAGAGGAGAAAGCATGAGTGGCTTTAGCATAGAAGAATCAAAATATACTTACGGGGCAAAGATAAAAGTTATCGGTGTCGGCGGTGGTGGCGGAAATATGGTAAACCATATGATTGATGAAGGCATCAGCGGAATAGACCTAATCGTTGCCAATACAGATGCTCAAGCACTTGACCACTCATTTGCAAATACAAAGATACAGCTAGGCGAAAAAAAGACAAAAGGGCTTGGCGCTGGTATGATTCCTGAAGTTGGGAAAGAGTCAGCATTGGAGAGCTACGAAGAGATAAAGTGTGCACTAGAAAATGCTGACATCGTTTTTATAGCCTCTGGATTTGGCGGAGGTACAGGAACAGGAGCAGCACCAATTATAGCACAAGCCGCAAAAGAGGTTGGCGCACTTACTGTCTCCATAGTCACAAAACCTTTTAAATTTGAAGGTAGAAAAAGAGCAAAACTAGCAGAAATCGGACTAAATGACTTAAAAAAAGAGAGTGATTCTATAGTAGTTATTCCAAACGACAAGCTACTCTCTATAGTAGATAAAAAACTGGGCATAAAAGATAGTTTCAAGATAGTTGATGATGTTTTGAGTCGTGCAGTTAGCGGTATGAGCTTGGTTGTCCTCTCTTCTGGTCAAAGTGATATAAACCTTGACTTTGCCGATGTTCAAACAGTCATGAGCCACAGAGGCATGGCACTAATGGGTGTAGGAGAAAGCAAAGGCGAAAGCTCAGCGGTAGAGGCCATAAAAAATGCAGTAGAATCACCACTGCTTGATAATATGTCCATTGATGGTGCTCTTGGAGTATTGGTTCACTTTCACATCCCTCCAACCTGCCCTATAACAGAGATAAGTGACGCTATGGAGATAGTCTATGAGAGTGCCGATGAGGATGCTGATGTTATCTTTGGTACCACAACTGATGAATCCATGGATGCAGACCAAGCAAGAGTAACAATAGTTGCAACTGGATTTGAAAATAAGCTAAAAACAGAAAATATACAAACAGAAGTAAATCAAATTTCCATAAAAGAGAGAATGATGAATATAAAAAAGGTAGTTGGTGGCTATGAGGAGCAAGAGGAGTATCTAAATATACCAACCTACATAAGACGCCAGATGGATTAGAAAAAAAGAGGATAAACTATATCCTCTTAAACTAAAGACCTAATCAGACATTAAATCTAAAGTGCATAACATCGCCATCTTGCACTTCGTAGTCTTTGCCTTCCAATCTCATCTTGCCTGCCTCTTTGGCTCCAAGTTCACCAGAGTTTTGCACGAAATCCTCATATCCTATGACTTCAGCTCGAATGAATCCTTTTTCAAAGTCATTGTGTATGACTGACGCTGCTTTTGGTGCCTTCCAGCCTCTTTGGATGGTCCAAGCTCTTACCTCTTTGACCCCCGCTGTAAAATAGCTGATGAGGTTTAGTTTGTTAAATGCTGTATGGATTATCTTGTTTAGACCAGACTCTTTGACTCCAAGATCCTCTAAAAATTCCTGCGCTTCGTCCTCTTCAAGCCCTACTAGCTCCTCCTCTATCTTTGCACAAAGCGTGATAACTTCTGCTCCAGCTTCTTTGGCATGATCTCTAACACTCTTTACATACTCATTCTCTTCAAGAAGCGAATCTTCATCTACATTTGCTCCATATATGATGGTTTTGCCAGATAAAAATCTCAGCTCTTTATTGAGTGCGATAAAAGTTTCATCATCTTTTTTAGCAAAGTTGCTCACGGGTTTCAAATCATCTAAATGCTCTTTTAATTCAAGTGCCAATTCTAGTACATCTCTAGCAGATTTATCAGCTTTCGCCTGTCTATTTAGTCTCTCTATTTTTTTATCTAATTGTTCAACATCTGCTAAAATTAGCTCTGTTTCTATGATTTCTATATCTCTTATGGGATTGATTTCACCTTCTACATGTACGACATTTTCATCTACAAAACATCTAACCATATGCAAAATCACTTCCACTTCTCTTATGTTTGATAAAAATTGGTTTCCTAGCCCTTCGCCTTTGCTAGCGCCTTTTACAAGTCCAGCGATATCTACGAAATCAACAGTAGAGTATTGTAATCTTTCAGGATTTACTATCTTTGCCAACTCTGATAGTCTAGTATCTGGTACAGGCACGACTGCTTTGTTCGGCTCGATTGTGCAAAACGGATAATTCTCGCTTTGTGCATTTTGTGCTTTTGTTAAAGCATTAAAAGTTGTTGATTTTCCTATATTTGGAAGTCCTACTATTCCTACGCCAAGTCCCATTATTTTTCATCCTTATGTATATTGTTTTCTTGATAATAAAAATCTTTCATCCAGTAAGTGCACATCCTTACTCCTGCTCCACTAGCACCGTACTGGTTGTATCCCCATGGTTTTTCTACATAAGCAGGTCCTGCGATATCAAGATGAAGCCATTTGTCTTTGAAATCATCTTTTATAAAATTATCCAAAAATATTCCAGCAGTCAATGCTCCTCCATATCTTGAGCTAGATATGTTTGATATGTCAGCAACAGAGCTTTTTAGAAGTTTCCTAAGATATTTGTTAAAAGGTAAAGTTCCAGTGAGTTCACCGCTTTTTGTAGCAGATATTTGCATTGAGTTTTTAAGCTCTTCATTATTTCCCATGATGCCTACGGTATATTCACCAACAGCCACTACACAAGCTCCTGTTAGTGTTGCTAAATCTACTAAATAATCTGGTTTTAAATCTTGTGCAAAATCCAAACAGTCCACTAATACAAGCCTTCCCTCAGCATCAGTATTTCTTACTTCTATGCTTTTGCCGCTTCTTGCGATTAGTACATCGTCTGGTTTATAAGCATCTCCTCCTATCATATTTTCAGCCGCTCCTATGATGGAGTGTACCTCAAATGGCAGCTTCAAGAGTGCTGCAGCTTTTATGATGTTTATCGCTGCTGCTGCGCCACTTTTGTCTGATTTCATTGTAACCATGTGTTCGCTTGGTTTTAGGCTAAGTCCGCCACTATCATAAGTCAAACCTTTGCCGACAAAAACAAATCTTTTTTTGGCATCTTTTGGTTTGTAGCTTAAGTGTATGAGTCTTGGCTTTTCACTGCTTGCTCTGGATACCGCAAGAAATGCTCCCATCTTCTCTTTTTCTAAAAACTTTTCATCTCCTACAAAACAATCAAGACCGTCAATCTCGTCGCTCATTTTTTTCGCATAATCTGCTAGGATTTGTGGGGTCATCTCTTTTGGCGCTGTATTTACTATCTCTTTCGCACTGTTTGTAGCATTTGCTATAATCACAGCTTCATCCACAGCCTTTTTAGTAGAATCGACACTGCAAGATTTACCATTGTAGTCTTCGGTGGAAATTTTAATTGTTTCAAGAGAAGAAGGATTTTTTTTGCTCTTGTATTTATCAAAACAGTATGTCCCAAGTAGTATCCCCTCGGCTAATGCTCTAGCATTGATAGGAGGACAATTTTTAGTATATAATCCAACTTTTACACTCTCGTAACTACTCTTTTTTATAGCTTGCAAGGCAGAAGATATAGCACACCTTATATCATCACTCTCTAGTGAATTGGCCACCGCATAAACAATATCTCTATCTGTTAGATATGCAACATCATCACTTTCACCTTTAAAACCTAGTTTTGTTAATATTTTAGTATCTTTTATCCATCTGTGTGTTAAATCTTTGTCTATAACAAGCACGATTTCGCAATCAGCTTTTATATCATGTAATTTTTTATCTAAAATTTGAAAATTCATAATTTTACCTTTTATATAATTTTTTAGTCGAAATTTAGTAGAGTTTGAGCTTGAACCATATCTTTGTCTCCTCGCCCTGAGACATTGACTATGATGAGTCTATTTTCCAGCTCTTCTTTTTTCATTTTCTTTAGAAAGCCCAAAGCATGTGAGCTCTCAAATGCGGGGATTATCCCCTCTTTTTGTGAAAGCCACACAAAAGCATCAAGTGCCTCTTTGTCTGTTATGTTTTCATATCTAGCGCGACCTAAATCTTTTAGATAGGCATGTTCAGGTCCGATTCCTGGGTAGTCAAGTCCTGCTGATATAGAGTATGCTTCTTTTATCTGTCCGTCATCATCTTGGAGTAAGTAGCTCATCTGTCCGTGTAAAACTCCTGGACTCCCTTTTGCCAAAGAGCAGCCGTGCTTATCTGTATCTATGCCTTTGCCACCAGCTTCTATGCCTATACATGTGACACTGTCTTCATCTAAAAAGTGGCTAAATATACCCATAGCATTGCTCCCGCCACCGATACAAGCGATCACAAAATCTGGCAATCTACTCTCTTTTTTTAGGATTTGTGCTTTTGCTTCGTATCCGATGATAGCTTGAAAATCCCTCACCATCATAGGGTATGGATGAGGACCTGCAACAGTCCCGATGACATAAAATGTATCTCTTGCATTTGTAACCCAGTATCTTATCGCATCATTCATGGCGTCTTTCAAAGTTTTACTGCCACTTTTTACTGAGTGAACACGAGCTCCTAAAAGCTTCATGCGAAAGACATTTAACTCTTGTCTTTTCACATCCTTTTCACCCATGAAAACATCGCATTCTAGACCTAAAAGAGCAGCTATCGTAGCTGTTGCGACTCCGTGTTGTCCAGCTCCTGTTTCAGCTATGATTTTCTTTTTGCCAAGTCTTTTAGCGAGCAAACCTTGAGCTATCGTGTTGTTTACTTTGTGAGCCCCTGTGTGGTTCAAATCCTCTCGCTTAAGATATACTCTAGCACCTAGCTCTTTTGAAATATTTTTGGCAAAGTATAGTGGGGAAGGTCTGCCAATATACTCGTTAAAATAGTAGTTTACCTCTTTCCAAAAATCTTTATCAAATCTTACTTTTTCATACTCTTCATTTAGCTCTAAAAGAGTGGGCATAAGAGTTTCAGGAACAAATCTTCCTCCATAACTAAAGCCGTCTCTCTCGAAATTGCCAAAGTGACCATTTGCGTCTGGGTCAAAATTTGATTTTTTAGGTATATACATCAATCTATCTCTAAAACAGAATATACTGGTACTATCTTTTGTATCTCTTTGTCGCCATTTAAAAATTTTAAATTTATCACAAAACAGACCTCTTTACAGTTTGCACCAGCTTTGTTTATGAGTGTAACCGCAGCTTTTGCAGTTCCTCCTGTTGCTATTAAATCATCTATTAAAAGAACATTTGGATTTTCTTTTTCACATTTGAATGCATCTATATGAATTTCAACTTCATCAACACCATACTCCAAAGAATACTTTTCACTAATAGTTGTGTATGGCAGTTTCCCAGGTTTTCTGATAGGAACAAATCTCACCCCAAGCATAGTAGCCAAAGATGCTCCAAAGATAAAACCTCTGCTTTCGATTCCTGCTATATAGTCTATATTTTCATTTTCATATCTATCTTTTAGGTGATTCATTAAAAGAGCGTAAGCCTTGGCATCTCCAAGAAGAGTTGTGATATCCTTAAATCCAATTCCAGGCTTTGGAAAATTCTCAATCGTTCGGATAGATTTTAAAAGGATTTCTTTTTCATTTTTAGTTAGTGTTTTCATGATTATTACCCTGTTTATTTAAAAATTTTTATCTTTAGATATATAAAAAATGCAGTGATTAGCAATACTGATGCGTAGGCTATGACACTTGAGCTTATCATAAAAGTGCCTCAATCTTACCTTCAAGCTCTTTTATCCTCTGTCTTAGTTTTTCACTCTCCAGTCTGTATTGAGAGTTTCTTGTCCTAAGAGACTTTAAATCATTTTTTATCTTTCCTAATTCATCACTTAGGATATCTATATTTCCTAAAGACCTTTGAAGCTGAACTTGATATTTTCTTATAACTACCTCTGCGTCACCAAGAGTCTCTTTGACTATGATATTTCCTTTTTTCTCTTTTTTGAGTAGAGTTCTAAAGTAAAATACCATAACTAAAAGGTATATATTAAGTGACAATAGAATCGTAGTTACAAGCCAATTTGTCATCAGTCTATCTCTATTTTTTTTACTCTTTTGGCATGTCTTCCACCCTCAAATTTGGTTTTGCACCACCCCTCTAAAATAGACTCTACAACGCCTAGTCCGACAACTCTTTGTCCAAAACACAATACATTTGCATCATTGTGAGCTTTCGCCATTATGGCAGTATATGCGTCATGACATAGTGCGGCTCTTATGCCTTTGTGCTTGTTTGCACTAAGGCTCATGCCGATTCCAGTACCACAAATCAAAATCCCTTCACTTCCTTGGTTTTCTAAGACTTCAAGACTCAATTTGTGAGCAAAATCAGGATAATCAACCCTTGAAGTATCATGAGGTCCCAAATCCACAACTTCGTGCCCCATACCTTTAAGTATGCTTATAACATCAGGTTTGATTGCTATGCCAGCATGATCAGTAGCTATAAAAAATTTCAATTAACTTCTCCATATATAAAAGTAGTAAGATTATAGCATAATGAAGTTTAGAAAAGCTGTAATTAAAATAAAATAGTATATCATAACAATAAATTTTATAAGGATTTTTATATGAATTTGATGGTATTTGGCGCTCCAGGAGCTGGTAAAGGCACTCAGGCAAAATTTTTGGTGGAAAGATATAACATTCCTCAAATCTCAACAGGAGATATGTTGCGAGCCGCTATATCCCAAAAGACAGCCATGGGCTTGGAGGCAAAAACATATATGGATGCGGGAGAGTTAGTGCCAGATTCTACTATTATCGGCATCATCAAGGATAGGTTGGATAAAGATGACTGTAAAGATGGATTTATACTTGATGGTTTTCCTAGAACTCTTGCACAAGCCCAAGCGCTAGATGAGCTGATGAAGAAGAGTGGTAAAAAGTTGGATTTTGTTCTCTCTTTTGATGTACCTGATGAATTAATCATACAAAGAATTGCAGGTAGAAGAGTTTGTCCAAAATGTGGAGCCTCATACCATACAAAATTTAACTGCTCCAAAGTAGAAGATGTTTGTGATTGTTGTGGTGATGAGCTTATCATTCGTAAAGATGATGATGTAAATACTGTCAAAAACAGGCTAGAGAATTATCACAAGCAGACCGCACCATTGATAGATTTTTATAAAGATATGGGAGTCTTCGTCCAGATAGACGGCTCACAAGAGCTCAATAAAGTAACTAAAGATATGTTTGAAGCACTAGCATAGAGATACGCTAGTTTAAAAGCCAATTTACTATATATCCGATAGGTGCAAAGAAGTAATCCGATAGTGGCGTGGCTATGAAAAGTAGAAGTATAACCATGCCATATCTCTGAATTTTATCAAAAAAGTTCATGATAGTGTACCAGCCGTTTGATGCTGCTAGATAGGCTAGGGCATGTGAGCCATCAAGTGGTGGGATTGGGTATAAATTGAACACACCCAAAACTACATTGTAGATGATAGATTGAATTATGAGATATATGAAAAACAGACCTGTATAGCTTGTTGGCTCACTTAGAAAACTAAATGTTATTGACAAAACAATCGCCAAAGTGAAATTGTACGCTATGCCAGCGAGCGATACACTTATCGCAGCCTTGTATCCTCCGTTGTTCATGACCTCTCTCATATTTATCGGAACTGGTTTTGCCCAACCAAAAAGAAATGGAGCATGAGAAAAAAACAGAAGCGCAGGCAAGATGATAGTTCCTACCAAATCTACATGTTTTATAGGGTTTATGCTTAGTCTGCCAGCATTTTTTGCGGTATTGTCACCATAGCGATAAGCGATATATCCGTGCATTATCTCGTGTCCGATTATAGCTATCATAAGAGCCAATATCTTGGCTACAATTTCTATAATATCTCTACTTTCCATCTAAAAAGCTCTTGTCTGTCTGCAAATCATCTATGATTCTGCCGATTCTGTTCCATCTGATTTTATAGTTTTCATCCCAAGAGAAATATATAAACCAAGGTTTTCCAACTATCAAAGAGTACGGCACACTCCCCCAAAATCTACTATCATTTGAGTGGTCGCGGTTGTCGCCCATCATGAAGTACTCATTTGGTGGAACTTTTTTATAAAAAGCATTGAACATCAAGTTTTGTTTTTTAGGGAACTCTCCTACTATCACAGGCTGCATCGCTAGTTGATTTGCTTGCATATAAAGATTCATTTGCTCAAATATATCTACATTTTTATCATAATGAATCCCTGGGTATTTGTATAGATAGGGATTTTTGACCCACAGTTTTCCTGCTATTACGATCAATTGTCCAGGTTGAAAATTTTTCTTCATATACTCATCACCCTCACGAAACCTTATATATAGAGTCTCGTTTGAGTAGAGTATCTCGTCCCCTCCAAGGGCTACACATCTTTTTACATAGTGTACTTTTGTATCTCCTGGATATCTAAAGACTACGATATCTCCTCTTTTGGGTCCATCGGCGTCTATCAAATGTCCATTGCCTCTGAAGTCTGGAAGCACAGGTACTTCAAGCCAAGGGATATGAGGCACAGGAATACCATAAGAGAACTTTTTGACAAATAGATGATCTCCTATAAGAAGGGTTCTTTTCATACTTCCACTTGGTATCACGAAGGCTTGAGCTACAAAAAATATGACAAGAAGGACTATTATGACGGTTCCTGTCCAGCTATTTGAAAAATTATAGAGTTTTTTTAGCTTACCCATTCTATTTTTCCTCTTTTTGTTTTCTGTTTTTTGCTGCTTTGAGAGTATTTTCTAGTAACATGGCTATCGTCATAGGACCGACACCCCCTGGCACAGGAGTTATGTATGAGCATTTTGGAGCAACGCTGTCAAAATCAACATCACCAACTAATTTGCCGTTTTCTAGTCGGTTTATGCCTATATCTATGACAATTGCATTATCTTTGACCATCTCTTTTGTGATAAGTCCAGCTTTTCCGACCCCAACTATCACTACATCAGCTTTTTTTGTATGAGCACTCAAATCTTTTGTATAGATATGGCAAATATCAACAGTTGCTCCAGCGTTCAATAGAAGATTTAGCATAGGTTTTCCAACTATATTGCTAGCTCCCACTATACACACATTTAGCCCTTTTGGATCTATGTCGTACTCTTTTAGCATCTTCATGACTCCCAAAGGGGTGCACGGAACAAAACTATCTAGCCCAGAGACCAATCGTCCAACATTAAAAGGGTGAAAACCATCTACATCTTTATCGTGATCTATGGCTTCAAGTATCTTGTTTGTATCTATGTTTTTAGGTAGTGGCAATTGCACTAAGATGCCATCTATATAGTCATTTTTATTCATCATATCAAGGATCTCTAAAATCTTCTTTTCAGAGATGGAAGAGGGCATTTTGTGTACTATTGAGTATATACCAGCCTCTTCACAAGCCCTCTCTTTCATGCTCACATATGTCTTGCTTGCAGCATCATCGCCTATCAAGATGAC
>Ga0256829_1001767_pt1 | contig 17104 bp, 13 predicted proteins | sample 131447metaG_FD_185979 | JGI IMG/M metagenome (GOLD analysis project Ga0256829, IMG submission 185979) | Hydrothermal vent microbial communities from Lau Basin, Pacific Ocean - 131-447 | ecosystem: Environmental > Aquatic > Marine > Hydrothermal vents | place: Pacific Ocean: Lau Basin | collected...
CACTCGGATGCGCTATAATTAGGAACTAGAAAGCCCCCATCTTATGTGGTTTTCTAGCTCATTTATCGTGAAAAAAATCTCTTAATATCACTATTTCTTGCTTGTTTTTAATGATTTTTTTAAAAAGATTCAACTTCATACTTCGATATTCTTATGGATTTTTGAAATATTTGTTTCATTTTTACACACTGCGACTAAAATAGTAAAAGTTGTTTTTTCTCTAACTTTTCTTCCTCTTTTTTCTCTCCTACTAAGGTTTCCATTTTTGAGTACTGCAAATCTGTGATGGATAACATCCGCACATGCCCTTTTAATGGTATATGTTCTTTTACCCTTTTTTTGTGAGTATCTACACTGTCATCACCCTTGCAGATTCTCGAATAAACTGAAAACTGCATCATTATAAACCCATCTTTTAACAAAAATTTTCTAAAATCTGTGTATCTTTTTCGCTCTTTTTTCGTTTTTGTTGGTAGGTCAAAAAATACAAATATCCACATAAACTTAGAACTATTCATAAGATTGAAGGTAACTTTAGATGAGTTACATCATTGAGCTTTATTGACTTGACAAAACTATGAGCCATTGTGTCACAAATATTGAGTACAGTAACATCTTCATCATTGAAGTGCATCTGCATCACTAAAACATTTAGAAGTGCAGATTTTATCCCTGTACCCAAATGAACATCTAACTCATCTTCTATCTCTAACTTTTTTACTACCATATCAACCATTGGTCTTAGTGGTTCTATCATATCATCAGCAAGATTATACGCATTGAGGTCAGAGTTATGAAAGACACCAAAAGTTGGCAATAAACCATAGGAAACAAGTGAACGAGCTATAGCACCACGAACTATTGCATAACCATAATTTAGTGCTATATTTCTTGGGTCTCCTTTCTTTTGGTCACGAGTAAAATCATCAAATAAGATGCCCCAGTATCTTCTAGCCGCCATAGCTTCCAAGTTTTCACTATCGCCTGATTTTACTTTATTGACTAGCACTTTTACTTGAAAGTTATCTTTTTGGAAATATTGTAAAAGCTGTGCTTGATTTTTTATCTTTTGGGTGATTATTTTTTGCCAGATCTGTTTTTTTAGTGGAAGTTTCATATCTCTTTGTATGTGAGATATTTGAGAAAATCTTGAGTGTTGATGAAAAGGGGTAAAACAACCATTGGGTATATGGTAGTTATCACAAGTAAACAAAGCAATGTTTTTTTCAGCACATTTACTTAAAAGTGCTGTTGTCATACTTGATTGATTGTTTTCTAAGACTATCACTGTTATGTCCTCTAGTGGTACAGTGATACTTGCTTCATCTTTTGGCTCATAAATAAATTGCTGATTCTTTGTACTCAATCTACACGGTTTAGTTACAAGTATTGTTCGCCATGCACTCATGATAAACTCCTATATTATCTAGTTTTTCGTTTCTCTCTACCCTCTTTGATCGTACCTTGTCGTTTTTCGCTTTTAACCTCAACATAATTTCCTAGTGCATCTACTTGGTATTTTTTTATAAAGACTAAATTTTGTGAACCTAAGATTTCTTCTTTGCTCCCATCATGTGATTTTATTGTTATTTGAGCAGTCCCACTATGAGAACTATCATAATAACCGAGCAATTGCACTGACTCTTTAGTTGGTGTTTTCTTAGTCTGAATCTCTATCAAATCCCTCTTATAAAAAGAAAATTTAAACTCATACGAATCATCCATCTCTATCCAAGGTTTATTACCTGCTACTATTGCTTTATTTGGTAATTTGTCTTTTACAAAATCACTTACATAGATTGGTACTAAATAATACTTTTTTGTTTTTCTATTTTGAAACAAATCAACTCTAGGCATCCCATCATTTAGAGCTATCCCATGTTTTAGTTTTACATTGTTTGTTTTACTACCACCTTTTAAGCTATCTGTTTTTCCATTTTCTTTTACCATACTAAATGTTTTATTGGAGTATATCGTAGCCTTGTGTGCAGCCCCACCAACCTTTCTCCTTGGCATGTGAGAAACAAATATATCAGCCAAACTCTCTTGTACTTGTTTATGAAAATCTTCCAAGGGAGTTATAAATCTTAAATATTTAGATTTATCTTCTTTTTTCTTATATTTAAACCCTTCTGTTTCCTTTTTTGCTGCAACAGTTGATAATGCTTGAACCATTGACTGAGTAGAAAAAGCCAGTATGATGGCATCTTCTGCATGGTGGAGATGATTGTCTCTATTTTTATCCCCAACACCCCATTTGTAGCGAAGCTGTGAAGTCAGCATTCCATTCATGGTAAACACATGTCGCTTATCTTTTGACTTTTTAAACTCTATGTGTGACTCTATATAATTTTTTATAAACTTAGATATATAAGAGGTATCGACCTTATTTCTCTCTCGAAAATCTTTCGCACTACTCTCATCAAAGTTAGTTTTTTTAAGTCGATTTTTCTTTACATGTTTTAGATTTTTAAGTCCTTCAACCCTACCAACAAACTCATCCCATTTAGAATTATCTATATACTCATAAGGAGTTTTATTTCCTTTATCTTGATTCTCTTTTGTTAAACACAATACTTTATTATTTAAACTATCATCTAAAGAGCGACTATATGGCAAGATATGGTCAACTTCTGTTGCATAAGGGTCAGATAAGGTATGAGGATTTATGTACGCTCCACTATATATACAATGTCCACCTTGTTCTTCCCAAAGTCTAAATTTTAAAAGCTCTTTTGCATTTGGTTCTTTGCCTAGTTTATCGACAGCTTGTTCTCGTGCTTTTTCTTTAGTATCTCTAAATTCCCCTTGAGCTTTTTCTATCTTTCTTCTATCATCATGTGAGTTTTTTATATCTCTTGTGAACTCTACATGGACTGCATCTATCTCCCCATATTTTCTGGCAATAGCATTGTAAACAAGTCTCATCTGTGCTACTGCTCTTTTTACGACAGGGTTTGTCATCTCTATGTTTTCTTGCTTCGTGAGAGGCGGAAGAAATTTTGTTTTATCCCCTTTAAAGATGGCTTTAAAATCATAACCAGCTTTGTCACAAGCTTTATCATAATCATCTCCATGCTCCAAATAAGGGATTATATTTTTAATAGCTTTATTGCTTAAGTGTCCAAACTGTGAAAAAGATATACCAACTAAAGCTTCACAAACATTTCGTCTATCGACTATTTCTCCTAGTTGTTTGAGTGACTCTTTATCATTTTTTTCAGTTGTCAAAACACTAGCTATAGCATCTAAAATATCACTATCAGTTTCTATTCTTTCCCAGTAAAGGTTATCTACCTCTTGAATAACTTTTTTTATAGTTTGATATGCCGAAAAATCTAAAAATTTCACTTTTTCAGGCTCTTTAACTTCGCCTGTTTTATGGTCATGGTAAACAAGACCTTTTATCTTCATATCTTTGTATTGAGGAAACAGTTTTTTAAATGACTTATATGTGAAGTTTTTTGTTTTTTTAGCCTCTCTCACTATGTGTTGTATCTGCTCAAATATAAGTGGCATTTCGTAACCATCTTCATTGATAACTCTTAAGTTTTTCAACTTTTGCAAAGCTCTAAAATACTCAAATGTGTAAGAACTTTTTGATGCTCTTTTTTCATCTACTTCAAAAGGGCAGTTTGCTACCATATCTGCTACTGATTTTAAAGGTCGTTGAGAAAAGGCTATCTCTTTATACGCTTCGAATAGTTCATCATCTACTAAACGACTACCAAACTCTTTTTGTTTAGAAAATATGATGCTAATCTCATCTGCTAACATATACCTCTCAACAGAATTTTCATAGTTTAATTTTCCCTCAGCATCTTTACCATTTCGTTTTTTGATTTTTGTAGCTATGTATTCACCAACTGTTAAAAAGTTTTTACTTTTCAAAATATCTCTATTTTTTTCTATCCCACCCAGAACTGCTGTAGCTTCTTTATCTGACTTATCAGGCTTTTCACTTTTGCGATTTGAAAAATAACCCCTATGTTTAGCCAGATGTATCATGATGCGTGAGAGTTCCTTGTTATCTAGTTCTCCATAAAGTGCATCTCTTCTTAACTGCCAAACATCCTTTTGTCCCTTGTTGCCAATAAAAAGATTGTCTAATTCATCTAAGGTGAGTATCTTATTTTTAAGTAAAAGTCTTTTGATAGCTCGAAGTTTTTGAGCTTTTCTTTTTGTAGTCCGTCTAGCACCCCTTGCTTCACGCCGTGGAAGAGCTAAAGACTTCCCATCTTTAGGATGCTCAGCTATAGTAAATATGCGAACACCACTATCAATAATCTTATTATTTACTATATTTTTTTCATCTATATCTACTAAAGCCCAACCAATTGAGGTGATCCCTAAATCCAATCCTAAAATTAATTTTCCCATTTCAATTTCCTTTAATGGAAACAATTATATCATATTGACATTAGTTTATCCGAGTGAGAAACGAATGGGCTATAATAAAGAGGTTGCGGTTTCCTCTGCAAGGCACTGACCATCGGTCATCCACCCAAAATGCCGTGTATCTTCCTCTTTTCCCCAATATTTTCATGACAATTTGCAATATTTTTAAGTTTATGTGATTTTTTTGTGTAAGATATTGTGTTCCCGAACGATTACTCGCACGGGAAAGTCAAAATTAGGAGAGTATAACCCTCTTAATGAATCCTTCTTTTGGCATTACATCAAAAATAGAAAAATAATGAAAATACACATAGATATTGACTGCTTTTTTGTGAGTGCTACTCGCATACTCCATCCTGAACTAGAGCATCTACCCGTAGCTATTGGTGGGCGGAGTGATACGAAGATATTTGATAGCGATGCAAAAAAGCAGACTGTCAACTTTGAAAACTCTGGGTGGAGTGATGACCTTGATGCCTTTAAGGATGCCGATGGAAGAGTTAGAGGTATCTTGACAACCTCCTCTTATGAAGCCCGTGCTTTTGGCATCAAAACTGCTATGAATATCCAAGATGCTCTACAACTTTGCCCAGACCTCATCATAAAATCACCCAATATGTCTCTGTATCAAAAGCTTTCTCATGAGCTTCATGAGTTTTTACAAAAGAGAATCCCCCTTGTAGAACAAGCTAGTATTGATGAGTTTTATGGAGACTTGAGTGGTTGGGTGTCGGATGAGGAGATTCCCCAGTTTATCGACAACTTACGCCATGAGATACTCCAACAGATCAAACTTCCTGTCTCCATCGGTACGGCAGAGACTCGCTACATCGCCAAACTTGCAACAACTTTTGCCAAACCTTTCGGCTGTAAGATCATCAACAAATACAACTTTGATGCCTTCATCAACCCTATACCTGTCAGAGAGTTCGCTGGTATTGGCAAAAGCATGGCAAACAAACTCGCCTCTGCACAGATTCATACCCTCGGAGAGTTACGCCAACGAAGAGGCACAATAGAGTCTTGGGGAGCTTATGCAAAAGAGCTGTATAAACGAGTAAATGGTGAAGTGGATGCTCCCATCAAAACAACTCATAGAAGAAAAAGCATAGGTATCTCTCGAACTTTCGATCCACTTTATGATAGAGTTGAGCTTAAGCGTCGTGTCCATATATTAGCAAGGCATCTCAGCTTTGCCATCTTAAAACTTGAAGTTATTCCTACAGTATTTAGTCTCTCCATTCATTATGACATGAACCAAAAATCTCACAAAAACATCTCCCTACCTGAACGCTTTAGTGAGAAAAGATTTGACTCCCTATGCATCAAGATGTTCCAAGAAGCCGACATCTATCAAAGGCATCAAGTGATACGCATAGGTATCATCTGTTCAAGCTTTACGAGAGACTCAAAAAAAGAGCTCTCTCTCATAAACTTTCACGAAGATGAAAAGATGAGAAAGCTTACAGAACAAGCCCATAAACTCAGAACAAAATATGGACTTGATGCACTTAAATGGGGTAGTGAACTTTAGTGTGAAGTTATTTATGATAAAATAACGATAAAATATAAAATTATTTAAAGGTAGTTCTCCTCGATGATAAATAGAATCCCAACTAAAAAAATATATGTCGGTGATGTAGCTATTGGTGGGGATGCTCCCATCTCTACACAGTCGATGACTTATTCTAAAACTGCCGATGTAGCCACTACTGTGGAACAGATTAAGCGTTTACATTTTGCAGGGTGTGACATAGTGCGTTGTGCCGTTCCAGACATGGAAGATGCCCTTGCACTCAAGTCCATCAAAGAGCAGATAGAACTCCCCCTTGTAGCTGACATCCACTTTAACCACAAACTAGCTCTCATAGCAGCCGAAGTGGTGGACTGCATCCGCATCAACCCTGGGAACATCGGAAGCAAGGCAAAAGTAGCCGAAGTTGTAAAAGCGTGTCAAGAACGCAACATCCCAATAAGAATTGGTGTTAATTCTGGAAGTTTAGAAAAAGAGTTCGATAACAAGTATGGTCCAACAGCTAAAGGGATGGTGGCATCTGCTGAGTACAACATCAAGTATCTTGAAGACTTAGGATTTAACGACATTAAAATCTCTCTAAAAGCTTCCGATGTTGAGAGAACTGTCGATGCCTACAGAATGCTTCGACCTAAAAATAATTACCCTTTTCATCTTGGTGTGACAGAAGCAGGTACGCTTTTTCACGCAACAGTGAAAAGCTCCATAGGACTTGGAACACTCCTTCTCGATGGCATAGGTGATACGATGCGAGTGAGCATCACAGGTGAACTAGAAGAAGAGATTAGCGTAGCTAGAGCCATCCTCAAAGACTCTGGTGCGATGCCAGCTGGACTAAATATCATCTCATGTCCAACTTGTGGACGGATAGAAGCCGACTTAGTCTCTGCAGTAGCAGAGATAGAAAAACGCACCAAGCACATAACAGCCCCACTCAATGTCTCGGTCATGGGATGCGTAGTCAACGCCATAGGTGAAGCAGCCCATGCCGATGTCGCCATAGCGTATGGGAAAGGAAAAGGTCTTGTAATGGTCAAAGGTGAAGTGGTCGCTAACCTTGATGAAGATGCTCTTGTAGATAGATTTGTCAACGAGGTAGAAAAGATGGCGGAGCAATCATAATGCAAAACAACCTATACAACCTAGCTTTTGAAAAGAGTATTTTAAGTTCTATCCTTTATGAGCCTAGTCAGTTTGATGAACTCAGTACCGCCCTAAAAGAAGATGACTTTTATCTTCCTGCAAATCAAGAGATCTTTAAAGTGATGATGCTTCTTTTTCAAAAAGATGAACCCATAGATGAAGAGTTCATTAAAAAAGAACTCATCAAGATCAAAAAGTTTGATGAAAACATCATGCTCGAAATTCTCTCAGCGAATCCTATCTCAAACACAAAAGCGTATGTCGCTGAGATAAAAGACAAATCACTCAAACGCCATCTTCTTACACTCACAACTGAGATAAAAAGAGTCACGGTGGAAGAGGAATTGCCTTCTGCTGAAGTGGTGGACATAGTAGAGAAAAAGCTCTATGAGATAACTCAAGACAACCAAACTTCAGACTTCAAAGACTCCCCTCGTATGACTTATGATACGATGGAATACATCAAAGAGATGAAAGAGCGTGGTAACTCTGTGCTTGTTGGTGTCGATACAGGTTTTCATGAACTCAACAAGATGACAACTGGTTTTGGTAAAGGTGACCTTGTCATCATCGCCGCAAGACCAGCGATGGGGAAATGCCTTGGACTTGGTACGAAAGTAGTTATGTTTGATGGGACTCTTAAAAATGTTGAAGATATAGTGGTGGGAGATCAACTTATGGGTGATGATTCACGCCCAAGAAATGTGCTCTCTCTTGCTCGTGGTCGTGAAAAAATGTACTGGGTGAGACAGAACAAGGGGATAGATTATCGTGTCAATGAAAGTCACATCCTCTCTCTCAAACGCTCCCGTAATGAGGGCAAACATAAACATGGCGATATCTTGAACATAAGCGTTAAAGATTACAACAACAAAAGCAATAAATTTCATACAAATTACAAAGGATATAAGGTTGCGGTCGATTTTAAAAAGCAAAAACTTGAAGTTGATCCCTATTTTTTAGGTCTTTGGTTAGGTGATGGGAGTGCTTCAAATGTTGGTATAGCTTCGCAAGACAGTGAAATCATAGAATTTTTAAGTAGTTATGCTTCTAAATTAGATTTACAACTCTCACAAAGTAAAAATAAAGAAAAATGCACTATCTATAGCATCACCTCAGGCAAAAGAGGTGTCTCAAAATATAAAGATAAATCTTTACAAAAAAAACTCAGAGATTTAGGACTACTAGAACACAAGCACATCCCTCATAACTTCATCAAAAATTCACACAAAAATAGACTCAAACTCTTAGCTGGTTTACTTGATAGTGATGGATACTACGATAAAAAATTTAATGTTTTTGAGATAGTCCAAAAAGATGAAAGACTCACAAAACAGATAAAATTTTTAGCAGACTCTCTTGGTTTTCGTGTAAGCATCAAAACAAAAAAAGCACGCATTAAAAAAATAGGCTATGAATGTGAAGTGTATAGACTAAGAATCGTAGGAGATTTAGATAAAATTCCAACAAAGATTAAACGAAAACAAGCACGACAACTTCAAGCTAAAAGAGAAGTGAAACATACTGGTATTAAAGTTGAGTACGATAAAGTCGATGATTATTATGGATTTACTATAGATGGCAATCATCTATTTTTACTTGAAGATATGACTGTGACACACAATACTTCTTTCATACTCAACACCGTAAATTCTCTTATCTTGCAAGGTAAAGGTGTGGCGTTTTTCTCGCTTGAGATGCCAGCTGAACAGTTGATGCTTAGACTCCTTTCCATACAAACTTCTATACCACTTCAAAAGCTTCGTTTAGGTGATATGAACGATGAACAGTGGAGCTCTCTTACTGGTGCTATTGACAACATGAATAATGCAAAACTTTTCGTGGATGATCAAGGGAGCATCAACATCAACCAACTCAGAAGTAAACTACGAAAACTCAAACATCAACATCCAGAAATTGAGATAGCTGTTATTGATTATCTCCAGATTATGCAAGGCATAGGAAACCAAGACAGACACCTACAGGTGTCAGATATCTCTCGTGGACTCAAGATGCTCGCTCGTGAACTTGAGATGCCCATCGTTGCACTCTCTCAACTCAACCGTGGGTTAGAATCAAGAAATGACAAAAGACCGATGCTAAGCGACATTCGTGAATCTGGTTCTATCGAACAAGATGCCGACATCATCCTCTTTGTCTATCGTGATGATGTTTATCTCTACAAAGAGGAAAAAGAGAGAGAAAAAGCAGCAAAAGCTGAGGGCAAAGAGTTTAGCTCTCAATATGTAGAAAAAGAGGAAGAAGATGCAGAGATCATCATCGGTAAACAAAGAAATGGTCCAACAGGGCATGTCAAGCTTGTCTTTCAGAAAAAGCTCACCCGTTTTGTTGAACCAACTCCCCATGTGATTGAAACTTCATACGAAACAGTCGATACTCGCTCTGCAAGTATGGACACAGGAGGCAATCCACCAAGCACACCGCCAAGCTCACCCTCCGCTTCGATGCCTACCATCTAGTAACTCAAAAAGCAATCTACTAGATGCTCTTAGAAAAAGCCAAACTCTTTAACACTAAAAAAGAGTTTGGCTTTTTTCTTTTGGGATGTTTGTTTATCCTCTCGTATGCACTTCTCATTGAGTACAACAACTACACAAATCTTACAAAATTTGATTCTGCCATCATTGAGGCAAGAGTGCTTAAACAATACCAAAAAACAAAAGCAACAAAAACCTATCAAGTCCTCAAACTCCAAGCTAAAAAAGGTTTTACTTTTTACACTTCACAAAGAAAAAGTTTCCCCCAAAGCATCGACAAAACACTTACTCTTGAGATCAATACTTCACATATCAACTTTTACCAATATATGAGTAGTTTCTATGCCCACTCAAAAGTGCTTCACTCAGATAACAATCCCACACTCAAAGAAAAACTAGACAACTACTTAGATACTGTGCATCAAAATAAACAAATATCTAGCATATACAAAGCTTTATATACAGCTACTCCCCTTCCAAAAAATCTACAAAATATTTTCTCACAACTTGGGGTCTCCCACCTTTTGGCAATAAGCGGGTTTCATTTAGGGGTATTGGCTACACTCCTATTTTTTCTTTTTAAATTACCCTATAGATTTTTACAAGATAGATACTTTCCCTACAGAAATTATAAGATAGACTCCTTTGTCTCTATCTCACTCATACTCTTTGCCTATCTCATATTTTTAGACACACCACCCTCACTTTTAAGGGCTTATACCATGATGCTAATAGGATTTTTTCTTTACGACAGAGGCTATAAAATCATCTCGATGCAAACCTTAGTTTTAAGTGCAGTTATCTTACTCGCTTTTTTTCCTAGACTCCTCTTTAGCCTTGGATTTTGGCTAAGTATTGCTGGTGTATTTTATATCTTTTTATTTCTTATCTACTTTAAAAATCTTTCAAAAATAGCACAGTTTTTACTTTTGCCCTTTTGGGTTTACTTGATGATGCTCCCCTACTCACTCACTATATTTGCAAACTTTAGTCTCTATCATCCACTTTCCATCCTTTGGAGTATGCTTTTTGGAGTTTTTTACCCACTCTCAATCTTGGGGCATATTCTAGGGCAAGGGGAGATATTTGACACACTTTTAGATGCACTCATACACCTACCAAAAAACTCTACACAAGTAGATATTGGCTTTGCCTACTTGACTCTCTTTATGGTGATCTCTTTCTTAGCCATTTACAAGAGGTATGCTCTTTATCTCTTGATATTTCTTAGCATATCTTCTTTGATATACGCGGTTGAAAAAGTTTAGCTTAGCCCCATTTTTGCGGGATTTAAAATATTGTTTGGATCAAATGCCATCTTGATAGACTTGAACAAAGCCATCTCTTCATCACTAAAAGCCATGTGCATATAGGGAGCTTTTGCAAGCCCTATCCCATGCTCACCAGAGAGTGTCCCACCCAAATCTATAGTCGCTTGAAACACCTCTTCTATCGCTTGATAAGCGATTTTCACCTGAGCTTCATCACTCCCATCTACCATTACATTGGTATGGACATTGCCATCACCCGTATGTCCAAAACATGGTATATTTATCTGATATTTATCAGCAATAGCATAAAACTTCTCTAGGAGTTCTGGCAAGACTGCCCGTGGTACTGTGACATCTTCATTGAGTTTTTTACTTCCATAAACAGAGAGTGCAGGAGATGCATTGCGTCTTGCAAACCAGATATCGGCAGCTTCTTTGTCGTCTTTTGCGATTTTAAACTCCCTACAACCATTTTCACGAAACACTTTTTCTATCTGGGAGAGTTGAAAATTTAAATCATCTTCTAAGTTCCCATCTACATCAGTCACTAAAAGTGCCCCTGCATCTACTGGAAGCCCCTTATGAAAAGTTTGCTCCACTGCACGGATGGTAAGGTTATCTAAAAACTCCATAGCAACTGGTGTGATACCACTTGCCATTGTTTTATACACTGCTTCCATAGCATCACCCACTGTATCGAAAATCCCCATTGCTGTTTTAGTAAGTTTAGGTTTTGGAATCAAGCGAAGTGTTATCTCTGAGAGGACAGCTAAAGTTCCCTCAGATGCTATAAGTATCCCACTAATATTATACCCAGCAACATCTTTGATGGTACGCTTTCCTGCTTTGATAAGATCACCATTTGGCAAAACTGCACGAGTTGCCATCACATAATCTTTTGTGATACCATACTTTGCCGCACGCATTCCACCTGCATTTTCACTCACATTACCACCAATAGTTGAATAATCCTGTGATGCTGGATCAGGCGGATAAAAAAGTCCTATCTCCTCCACTGCACGCTGTAAGTCCATATTGATAACGCCAGGTTGTACCACTGCCACCATATTTTTTACATCTATTTCAAGGATTTTATTCATGTGTTTTTCCATAGCGAGCACGATGCCACCACTACTTGGCAATGCTCCACCAGTAAAACCGCTCCCAGCTCCACGAGGGACTATCACAATCTTATGTTCGTTACAATAGCTAAGAATAGCACTAATATCCTCTTCATTCCGAGGAAAGACTACTGCATCTGGCTCAAAATGTTCACGCGTAGCATCATAAGAGTATGCTATAAGATGTGCTTTATCGCTGTAAATATTTTCTTTGCCAACGATGGAAGTAAAATGTTTTATATGTTTCGTGTCTATCATGTTTAGTCCTCTATCTCAAATTTATTTAGTAGCTGGTGCAATTTTTCATCGCCATTTTTTACTATCTCATATAATTTTTTATTGTGCTTGTTGTAAGTTATCATCAGTTCATAATAATAGGGTTCATAATCTTCTAACTCATCACTGCCTTCGCCCCACCAAGCCGCATCTATCTCATCTATGCGAGAATAAAATGGAAGCTTCATCCCATCTTGATGGAGTGGTGCTTGTGATATATTGAGTATCTTAAAACTTCGTATATCTACGGTGTAGAGTTTTTTATCTAAATAAAAAAAGACTAAACCTACACTTACTTCTTTTGCCATTTTCTCAAAATCAGTTTTTAACGGTGTTGGATGTCCAGAAAATGAAAGGATAGTCGCAAAAATATCAGAGTGAATCCACTGCACGCTTGTAGCACTTTTTGTGATTCGATAATAGATCTCTTCTGTAGGAGCTATCAATAAAGCCCGAGAATAAGCATAAGCTAGAGTAACAGTATCTCCCACTTTTACTTTCCATTTCCCTTTTGGCAAAGCACTATGCGCAAGGTCATCGTACTTGCTCATCTTCAAGGTAGCTACGCCATTTTTCTCATCAAAACTTATAACTGTTACATTTTTTAAAATACTACTATGTGTTGGTGCAAACTGATGCACAACAAACCCACTCATACCAACATTAATTTTTTTGATGTTAATGGTAAGTGTCTTATTTTGTTCATCAATACTCACAACTTTTGATTTTATTACAGAACCAAACAGCCCTGAAACTAAAAATAATAATACAAATATATACTTCATCTAACTTCTTTAAAATAATTATGTGCGATTATACCTCAACTAAGCCAATTTTCGATAAGGTTACACCATAATTTTTTTTTAGGTTTTGATTTGTTTCGTTTTTTACTACTTATATTTTTTACAACTTCGCTTTTTAGTTCCAAGGTAGAACCATTCCGATGGCCTAGTGGATACTCATATCTTATGTTTTTAGAAAAACATTCACTCCCCACCCAAAGACTCTACTATGATTTGGACAGAGGTGATCAAACTCTTACAGAGGAGATTCGCTCAGGTGTGCATTGTCAAATGATACGAACTGATGCGGGTGCAATAACGCAGATACTCATCCCTATGAATGATGAACTACAAATCCACATTTATAAAAATAAGGGCAAATTCTTTTTTGAAGCTATCCCTATCATTAGTGAGACTAGGCATGAAGCTTTTACCCTCAAAATCAAACATAGTCCATATTTTGACATCATCAAAGCGACTGGAAGCAAAAAGTTAGCACAAATCTTTGTAGCAAATTTTAGACACTCCCTCAACTTCAAACAAGATCTTAGAGTTGGAGACACTCTCATCATGATGTATGATCAAAAATACAGACTAGGTGAACCTTTTTCTATGCCGATCCTTAAAGCCGCTATGATAGAGATGCGAGGTAAAAAACACTATATCTATCTCAACAAAGATGACCGCTACTACAATGCCAAAGGGAATGAGGTAGAGGGGTTTTTACTCGCTCGTCCAGTGAGAGGTGCACGCATCTCTTCTTACTTCACAAAAAGAAGATACCATCCCATCCTTAAAAAATATCGTGCTCACCTAGGTATCGACTATGCAGCAAGAAGAGGAACTCCCATAGTCGCTGCTGGAAGTGGTAGAGTCATCTTTAAAGGAAAGACTCGCGGGTATGGAAATCTTACTAAAATTCGTCATGCCGATGGTTATGTAACACTCTATGCACATCAAAAATCCTTCCGTCGAGGTATTAAAGTAGGTAAGTGGGTTAAAAAAGGTCAGACCATAGGTTATGTGGGTACTACAGGGCTCTCAACTGGACCACATCTGCACTTTGGACTCTACAAACATGGCAGAGCTATCAATCCTCTTCGAGTGGTGCAAGTCACGACCAAAAGACTCAAACGCAAAGCATACAAAGAGTTCTTACAACTCAAACGCAACTACGATGAGTCACTCAATCTCCATCTAGCAAACCAAACAAAGTTCATCAAAGAGCCTAAGCCAGATAGTGTTTGTTATTTTAGGGGTACAAAAATTTGTCAATAGGTTTAGGCAAACTCAATAGGGTCCATATCTACTTCAGCAAGATTTACCTTAGATGCACTGATAGCTTGGATGAGAGCTGTTGATTTGTCTGCTCGAAGGAGTATCTCAAATCTATACTTGTTAGCGATGCGTTCCACTCCGCACTTTCCATATCCTACTATCTCAATATCGTCAAAAGCTAGTAGTTTTGTGTGCATCTGCTCCATAGCCTCTCTTGCTTTTGCACCGTTTTTATGTGCAAACAAAATTCGAGCGAGTTTTTTATAGGGTGGGTATAACTCTTTTCTGTACTCTTTTTCCTCTTCTAAAAATGCCCCATAATCATCTAAGTAGGTTTTGAAAAACTCCTCATTGAAACTCTGCACTAAAACTTTTGCGGATTTTTTTCGACCACTTCTTCCTGCTACCTGCAAAAGAGATGAAAGGGCGCGTTCTCTTGCTCTGTAATCACCCATATTGAGCATATTGTCCATCCCTAATACAACTGCAAGAGTGACACCGTGGTAGTCATGCCCTTTAGAGAGCATCTGTGTCCCAACTAAAACATCCGTCTCTCCATCGTTAAAGCGTTTGAGTGCTTTTTTAAGTTTGGCAGCTGTTGTGATGGTATCTCTGTCAAACTGCTCTATATTTGATCCGCTAAAGGTTTCACTGATAGACTTGTATGCCTCAGCTGTTCCAAGTCTCGAACTTACAAGTGTATGAGAACCACAAGATTCACACCTCTGAGGTATAGCTTGAGTAAAGTTACAATAATGACATTTCAAAGCATTGGACTTATGATGGATGCTCATCCCAATGCTACAGTAGGCACACTCATAGTGATGCCCACAATCGTTACATATGAGATGTTTAAAGTTACCCCGTGTTGGCAGAAAAACTATCGACTGTTCTTTTTTATCTATGGTTCTTTTAAGTGCATCAAAGATAAGTGGACTCAAAACCTCCGCACTGCGTTCATAAATAAACTCACGACTCGATGCAAAAAAACCACCTCGTAATCTTGCATGGGGAAATTTCACATAAGAGCCTAAAGAGGGTGTAGCACTTCCAAGCACTACAGGGATGTTATGCAATTTTCCCATATATATGGCTAAATCTCTTGCGTTGTATCTAGGGCGAGAGGAGGATTTGTAGCTATCATCATGCTCCTCATCAACTACAATAAGCCCTAAATCTTCTATGGGCAAGAAAAGTGCTGAGCGTGGTCCTGCTATGATTTTGGCTTCACCACTTCTTATCTTTGCTAAAGATTCTTTCTTTTTCTTTGGTGTAAGTTTTGAGTGGTACATCACAACCACTTCACCAAAATGTTTTTCTAAACGAATACTCATCTGTGGAGTGAGTGAGATCTCTGGCATCAAAAAGATTGAGCGTTTACTTTGGAGGAGCATCTGCTCAAAGTATTTCATATATATCTCTGTTTTACCACTTCCTGTGTCACCAAAAAGAAGAGAAACCTTATGTTTTTGAAGAGTTTTTAGGGAATCCTCTTGAACAGAAGATAAATCAATAAAAGGATGTGTGGCTTTAGCCTCACCTATAAAATCACCATGGGACTCACTATCAGGTGAGGCTAAAGCCACACATCCTCTATGTTGAAAAGGCATCATAATTCCAAAAGCATCACCTAATGAACAAACATAATAAGTAGATATAAACTTCGCGAGTTTGATTTGTTTTGTAGAAAAAAACAACTCGCTTATCTCTAAAATCTCATTTGTATCGAACTGAGGTTGTTGACACTCATCAACAACAACGACACCATCAACAACTCTATTTTTAACATGAACCTTTACGATGTTTCCCATCTCAACACTAGAACTTGATTCATAAGTAAATTCACCTAAAGGTGAACCAATAATAGAAATTTGATAATATTTCAATATTGTTAGTGTACTAAAGCATCACATTCATTTGCACCTGCTGTACAATCAAATGTTCCGTTTGCTGGATTGTAGGTAAAAGTAGTGGTATCGTTGCCAGAGTTAAATTTGTAGGTAGTATTATTTACTATGCTCCATTGCCCAGCTGCACTTCCTTTAGTGAGTCCATATTTTAAAAGTGTGCGTGGATTTGTTGTTGCACCATCTCCTGTAAACAGCATACTCGAAGAAGTAGCTGGTGTTAGTTTTGTAATGTATGTTCCTATACCTTTGATGAGTTGACTTTGCCTCTCAGAGATGATAGCTGAACGGATAGCAGAGATATTTGAACGAGCATTAGCGATGTTTGCCGCATTTGTTGCACTGCCCATTTTGCTGACGGCAATAGATGCTAAAACACCAAGAATTATAATAACAAAGATAAGTTCTATCATTGTGAATGCCTTCTTGGAAATTTGTAGAGTAGACATTTCTATCTCCCTTGCAATTTATGTGATCTTACGGTAACAGGAAAAGACACCCTTCTACTATATACGGGCAGTTTATAGTCCACGGTTTCAACTTGCAGTTCACCTGCTACTTTTTTTTTATGGGATACTTGAGACTCCATATCCACTGGACTTTGACTTCCCATAGAATCTGTTTCATCAACAATTTTTAAACTATTGCCATTAAATGTTTCACACCCTGAGAACAAAAAAACCGAAAGTAAACTTATCATTAAATACTTCATCATCTTCCTTTAATCATTACAGAATTATCTGCATGTTTTGTTTGCATAGAGCAAGTGCTTTTTTTATACATTTTTGCTATACCTTTTAAAACTGCTCTAGGGACAAAAACTTGTGCTGTGGAGAGGACAAGCGATGTTTGTATATCTATAATTCTACAGTTTATAGCCATGCCATCTTTATAGT
>Ga0256829_1001768_pt1 | contig 17102 bp, 14 predicted proteins | sample 131447metaG_FD_185979 | JGI IMG/M metagenome (GOLD analysis project Ga0256829, IMG submission 185979) | Hydrothermal vent microbial communities from Lau Basin, Pacific Ocean - 131-447 | ecosystem: Environmental > Aquatic > Marine > Hydrothermal vents | place: Pacific Ocean: Lau Basin | collected...
TAGTAACGAGGAATTTTTGCGGAATTTACTTCCGTAAAAAGGGGACAATTACTCTAGGCGTTAGCCTAAGCTTTAGTCGCGAGGAATTTTTGCGGAATTTACTTCCGTAAAAAGGGGACAATTAAATAAAAAAACAACAGGAGCTATCCATGCTAAGCATTGCATTGCCAAAAGGTAGAATTGCAAAAGAGACACTAGAGATTTTTGAAAAGATATTTGGTGAAGAGTTTAAGTTTGAAGATAGAAAACTTATTTTGCAGACTGATGGTTTTAAGTTTTTGCTTGTTAGAAATCAAGATGTTCCCTCGTATGTCTTGCACCAAGCTGCAGATATTGGTGTGGTAGGCTTAGATGTTCTTGAAGAGAAAGATGAAGATTTGGTGAGACTTCTGGATTTGGGTATTGGGAAGTGCAAGGTGTGTGTCGGCGCCTGTGTTGACAAAGAGCTTGATTATTCACTCCCTGAGATTACAATAGCAACAAAAATGTCCAATATCACACAAAAATTTTTCTCCAAAAAAGCTATGGGCGTAAAAATCATTAAACTTTATGGATCGATTGAACTAGCCCCGCTTGTCGGTCTTAGTGACGCAATAGTAGATATCGTAGAGACTGGAGATACCATGAGACAAAATGGCTTAAAAGTGGTAGAGACGATTATGGACTCTTCAGCACACTTGATAGCAAATAAAAATAGTTTTATAGAGAAAAAAGATGAAATTATATCCCTGTATGAAAAAATATCAAAAATACTAGAGTAGATTTTTTATTTTAGAGATTTTTTCGTATAAATCATGTTCTCTTATTGGTTTAACTAAAAAGTCAAATGCGCCGCTTTCAAAGGCTTGATGTTTTTTTGTCTCATCTGTTGTTAAAACAATGATGGGTATATTTTTTTTATCAACCATAGATGATATATTTTCCATAAATTCGATACCATCCATGATTGGCATTTTAATATCAAGAAGAATCAAATCTATATTGTCAGAATTTTTTACTTTGTTGATTCCGTTTAATCCATCTTTTGCTTCAATAACCTCTGCAACATCAGGGTTATTTTTTAGCATAGAGTGAATCAACTTTAAGTTTATAAAATCATCATCAATTGCTAAGATTTTTAATCCTCTATCCATATTTTTAATCCTCGAATTTTGTGTGTCGTATTTTACTATTTTTTATCTATGTATTTTCTTTAATTAATATTTCTAAATCATTTTTATTTATAGAGTTTGCCACAATTTTGTCAAAGATAGATTCCTCGTCTTTACTTATTTGAGACGATGAATCTATAAAAAGAATGATATTTGTATGCGCGCTATTGTGCTTTTGGTTTTCTCCTTTTATGAGTGTTGGAATATCAAGTAAGTTTATGCCATTTATCTCCTTGTCTACTATAATTAGAGCATAGTGATTGCCTGATATTTTCTCAATAAAATCATTAGAATTTTTTGCTATCTCAACAGATTTGTGCATTTTAGATATGATACTTGCAAAGATTTTAGTTTCAATAACACTCTTTTTAAAAACTAAAATTGTTGATTCAGTTTTAAAGTCTTCTACTGTCTCTTCTTTGGTAACATTATCTTCGTCTGAAATTTTATCTTGTATAAAAATATTTAAGATATTTAGTATGCTATCTCGTTTAATGGGTTTGGTAATATACTCATCTAACCCCTCTTTCATAAATCTTTCTCTATCTCCTTTTAGAGCATTTGCTGTTATTGCAACTATTGGTATATGAGGTATATTGTTTTCATTTTCATATTTTATAATCTCTTTAGTGGATATAACTCCATCCATAACAGGCATTGCTATGTCCATAAAAATCAAGTCATATTGCCCCTTTTTTCTCTCTTCTAGCGCCAGAAGACCATTTGATACTACTGTTATAGTTAACCCTAAATCCTCTAAAGTTCTTTTGATCAGTTTTTGATTTATCTGATTATCTTCGGCAACTAATACATTTGCATTAAATGTTGTACCGTATTTGCCAGTATCTCTTTTAGCAGACTTTGGAGTTTCTGGTGTAGGTAGGATATCTCTACTTGTTTTGAGAACTTTGACTATTTTGCTCATACTTGCTGGCTCAAAAATAGGTGTTATATATTTTGTTCTCAATGACTCTAGCTTTGATTGATGAGATGACTTTAATATCATGATTATCGGTAGTTTTATTTTTTTGTACTCAGCTAACTCCTCTTTGCTTATTGAGTCGTAGTCAACGACAATGATATTTGAGCCATGCCTGTATATTAAATTTTTTAAATCAACAAAATTATTGTAAAATTTCACTTTTGATCCAAAGTATGTAAAGTAGTTATATATAAACTGTGAGTGAGGTTTTGGTGAATCTTCAGATGACAATATAGCACACTTGTAGTCACCAAATGCTCTACTGTAACTCTCTTCGTTTGATTTTGACTCTTCAAGCTCTAGGGCAAAGTAGAATTTTGTACCTTTGCCTATTTCGCTTTCTAGCGCTAAAGTACCGCCCATCATCTCTACATATTTTGATGAAATAGTTAAACCTAGACCAGTTCCTCCAAATTTTCTTGTGATTGTGGAATCAGCTTGTGAAAAGGCATTAAATATATCTTTTAATTTCTCTTTTTCTATTCCAATACCTGTATCTTGCACACTAAAGCTAATTTTTGTTTTTCCATCTCTTGCTTCACCTACTCTTTTAATTTCAGCAGTAATATAACCATCTTGAGGTGTAAATTTTACAGCATTACTCATGAGATTTATCAAAACTTCTTTCAGTTTTGTTGCATCACCTTTAAGATAATTATTTAGAGTCGGATCTATATACGAAGATAGGTGTATGCCTTTTTCTGATGCTTTTGGACCATAAACTTCTATGGCATTTTCAAATTCTGCGATTGGTGAAAATAGTATCTCGTCTATCTCCACTTTGTTACTCTCGACTTTAGAGAGGTCAAGAATATTATTTATAATTTCCAAAAGATTTTCAGAACTTTTTTCAATTACATTGACAAATTCTCTCTTCTCATCATCTAAGTCTGTATTTTTGAGAAGTTCTGTAAAGCCAACAATCCCATTGAGTGGTGTCCTGATCTCATGAGACATGTTTGCTAGGAATATACTCTTTGCAGCACTTGCTTCTTTTGCATTATCTTTCTCTTTTGCGATATTTTCTATAGCTTGATCAATGATGACATAAGCAGAATTCATGCCTTCTGATGTGCTAAAGTCAACTGATTGTTTTGTCTCTGCCAGCTCCTCGACCTTTCTAAATATGCCTTCTAGCCCAGATAAATTTTTCTTGAATTGGGATGACAACAAGAAGCCCACAAGCATAAATACAATAGATATAGCCCAAGTAAAACCCGCAGCAATCAACTGTAATATATTTTTATTTTTGTATTTTTCCATTTCGCGAGATAGAGAGTTTTTTAAAATTTTAGAGCCATGTTCTAGTATATCTATCTTTTTGGTCATTAAGCTAAACCATAATGTAGGGTCTATCTGGTAGTCTCCCTCTTTTGCAGAGAGAATAAGACTTGCTCTTGCATTTTCAACATCATTTATAGTCTTTATATTTTTGCTGTTGTTAAATATGCTAGATATTTTCACTCTAGAAATATCATCTTTTATATTCGTTTGATTAAATTTGCCATTTTCGTTGGATATCTTCAGCCATAGCTTCATATCTTTTTTTTCAAAAGGGGCATACTCTCCTAGAAGTTTTGAGATAAAATCTCGCTCCTGTCCGCTATATTCTATATCGTTTAAAATAGAAATCAAAGAGGATGCAAGAGAAACCCCTTGTGTATTTGTAACTATACTCTCTAAAGTATTTAATTTTTTTAACAAGTTTTCATTTATTTTCGAATAGTACAAAAAGAATATTTTATTAAAATCTATATTTTGAAGAGAGTCTATACTACTTCTTACTTTTGATATTTTATTGAGCATTGATATAGTCTGCTTTATGTTTCCATCAGGACTATTCTTTTTATAATAGTTATAAAAAGAATTTATTTTTTGATTTACTATTTGTCTCTGTTTAAGAAGGATACTTTTGCCTATATTGCCATTACTAGATATAAAAGTTGAACTAAGACCTCTCTCTTTTGCAAGATTTTCAGATAGGTTTTCTACTATATCTGTCTCTACTAGTTTTTGTTCAACCAAAACAGCTTTGTTGTATTGCGTGTATGATATATATAAAAAATAAGACGAGAATATAAAAAGAATTATAATTGGGTACATACTAATTATTTTTAGGTTGTTTTGCATATTCAGTTTCATTTTTTCCTCTTTTATTATTTTATTTTTTTAGTAATATTTGATAAGTTAAAAAAGCTTGTTTTCTAGATTTTTGATCTTATTATCAAATATATCAAGATAATTACCAAATTTTGAATTGCCATGATTTTCAAGCATCAAATCAAGAGTTTTTACAAAACTTTTCATTTGTAAGTTTGATGCAATTCCCTTTAGTTTCACAATTTTATTTTTAGATGTAGTGAAATTATTATCAGAGTGCAAGGATGTGCTTATATCTTTGGAATCCTTAATGAACTCTGCTGTAAACATTGCTAAGCTCTCTATATCCATACCAGTATCTTCAGCGATTTGAGTAAAATCTATATCCTCTTCGCTAACTTCACGCTCTTGTGTATAGTTCTCTACCTCTTTTGCAGAATCATCATTAGCCATATCAATTTTTAGCTTTATGGTAGGCCCATGGTCTACTGTTTGAGATTCTACAGTTGTATTATCCGTATCGACTCCTGTCTCTTGATAATCTTCAATCAAAAGATCATCAAAAACAATTTTGTCAGCAGGCTCTGGAGCCTCTAAATTAGATTCTGGTTCTATATTTTTTTCATCTGTATTTATATTTGTTGTAGATATATTATCATTTTTTGATGAGGATATGTCAACTTCTATATTGTACAGAGTATCTTCTTTGTTTAACGGGCTAATAAGAAATACTTCAAAGATATTTAGTTTTGCTTCTATGTTTGTACCATTTTTATGCTTTAGTATAACATTTTTGTTCGGAACACCACTATGCAAGGAGTAGTCAATCCATGAGAAATTTTTAAACTTAGATATATATCCAGGGTGATTTACAAATAGATCTGCAAAATCACTATGAGAACTCTTAAACTCTTCGATATCTTCATATCCCAACATCGATAGTTCACTCTGCCCAATACCTAAGAAATTACTTTGTTTGTCATATAAAACCAAGTTGCATCCTTTTCTAGGATATTTTGCTACAGCTGTAACTATCTCAATTCTAGCTTAGAATTACTTAAAGTCATATAATTTTAACACTTCCATTACTGTTTTGGCCTGTTTTTTTGTCAATACCGTCTCTAATTCGCTGATATCTGCACTATATATGGCTGAATATGTGCCAAAATATGACAATAACCTCTTTTGAGTCGCCATGCCAATCCCTTTGATTGAGAGGAGATCATTGGATAAATCCTCTCTCCTCTTTCTCTTTTGGTGAAAAGTGATGGCAAACCTATGAGCTTCGTCTCTTAGCTTTTGTAAAAATTGTAGTCTTATATCGCTTGTTTTTAGATTTAAACTATTTGTGGTTGAGTATATCGTGTCTCTTGCTCTGCCTTTTGCTCTGATTGAGCGTGCGTCAAGCTTCTCTTTTGATATGGCGAGTACATCGAGTTCAATCTGGTGGGATTTGAGTAACTCTTTAGCTAGTTTCAAGAGTGTGCTTCCGCCATCAAGTAGCCACAGGTTTGGTGGTGGATTGTTTTTAAAATCTTCGATTCTTCTTGTGAGTAACTCTCTCATCTGGGAGTACTCATCTTTTGAATGCAAGGTATATCTTCTATAGCTCTCTTTTTGCCATCTTTTCTCCCACACAACCATAGCCCCAACAGCTGCCACTCCTCCTAGATGAGAGTTGTCAAACACCTCTATTCTACTCGGAGTTTCGTGCAAATCAAACAGAGTCTCTATCTTTGTCTCTATGTCATCTCTGTTTTGTTCATTTTGCAGTATATGGTTCGCATTTTGAAGTGCTAGTTTTATCAGTTTTGCTTTATCTCCTATCTTTGGATGGTGAATTTTTATCGTCTTTTTAAAGGTATCACTTAGATATGACTCTATTTGAACTCTATCATTAAAGTCATCACCTACTAGTATTTGATTGCAAAGTAGAGGTGAGTTGCTGCTGTAAAATTGCAAAATAGACCTTTTATATAGTTCATCTTTTTCAAATCCTTGTGAATTTTTGAGGATATTGTGGTTTGCTGAGACTATCTTTCCGTCTCGCATAAACATCTTTAGAGCAACGGCTAAATTCTCTTTTATATACACAAAGAAGATATCTATATTTTCTAGTTTTGCCAAGTCTATATCGCTTACTTTTAAGGAGTTTTGTATAGCTTTTATACTGTCTCTTAAAACCGTTGCCTCTTCAAAATTTTGTAGCTTAGAGGCTTTTAACATCTTCTGCCTTAAGAGATCTATCATTATCTTCCTATTTCCAAGAGCTTGCAGGGCATCGTCAACTATTTTTCTATACTCCTCTTTGTTTATCTTGTTTATGCAAGGTGCATGGCATCTGTTTATCTGATGAAATAGGCAAGCTTTTTTGTTCTTTAGACACCCCTTTTTTTGCACTAAATTAAAAAGCAGGTAAAGAGAGTTGATGATTTCACGCGAGGAGCTAGTGAAAGGACCAAAATATTTGACACCTTTTTGTTTGACTATCTTTCTTGTAATCTCAAATCTAGGAAATTCATCTTCGAGATTGATAGTGATGTAAGGGAAAGTTTTGTCATCTCTTAGCAGGATATTGTACTTTGGTTTTAACTGTTTTATGAGAGAATTTTCAAGAATGAGTGCATCTTGTTCGTTTTGAGCTAAGAGGTATCTTATCTCTTTTGCTTCACTTACCATTTTGAAAATTCTTGGACTAAGAGTTGGGGATGGTTGCAAAAATGGTGTAAATTTAAAGTAGCTTTTGACTCTGTTTTTTAAATTTTTTGCTTTTCCTATATATAGTAACTTGTCAAACTCATCAAAATATTGATAAACTCCACTACTATTTGGAATATTCTTTAAACTTTCAGTTAGGCTCATTTTCTTCACTGTTTTTAATGGCAAATCTAATCTCTTCTATAATTTTTCTTAGATTTTTATCTTTGGCTCTGTTTTCAAAATCCCCACTTGCTCTCTCTTTATAGACTAATTTTTTCTGTTTTGAGTCATCTATCTCTATAAGCTCTTTTTTATTTGTCACAAAGGCTTTTATCTGTGAAGATTGCATAAAAATACACTTTGGATTTATCTCAATTAGCTTTTTTAATATACTCTTTATCAAATTACTCTTATAATTAAACTCCATTTTTATACCTGGGTGATTTAGTACAAAAAATAGAGTATCATTTTTATGGTACAAAAATCTAGTATTATCTCTTAAGCTTTTGGGTAGAAGTGACAACAGTTGATTGAAACAGTCCACATGTTGTAAATTTTTTAAATAAGGTTTAGTTTTTAAATGAGAAATTATTTGACTTACTTTTTTCATGTTCTAATTATAGCATCTCTTGGCTTTAGTTTTTTAGGATGTGGATATAAAGCACCACCACACTACAAATCACAAACAAACAGTACGAATGTCGCCAAATGAAATCCATCTATGATGTATTGATAATAGGTGCTGGTATCGCTGGCTTGCATACGGCTCTTAGTCTAGATGATGATGTAGAAGCCCTTGTTTTGGCAAAGGATTATGCGTGGGAGTGCAATACCTTCTATGCGCAAGGCGGTGTGGCAGTTGCAGTTGACGACGAGGATATCCCAAGCCATATAAAAGATACTCTAAGCGCTGGAGCAGGACTTTGCGATGAGGGAGCTGTTGATATATTATGTCATGAGGGGCCAACTGTCATCAAAGAGTTTATAGAGCAAGGCTTTGGGTTTGATAAAGATAGAGCTGGCAACCTTCTATATACAAAAGAGGCTGCTCACTCACGAAATAGGATTTTGCACGCAGGTGGTGATGCTACAGGCAGGCATATACACAGATTTTTGATGGATTTGTTAAAGTTTCCCATTCTTTACAATACGCAAGTAACAGATCTCTTGATAGAAGATGGTGAGTGTTATGGGGTTAGAGTTTTTCATAATAGTAAGATTTTTAATATATATGCAAAAAAGATTGTAATAGCTAGCGGTGGAGTCGGCTCAGTTTACGAGTACCATACAAATGCGAGAACGATTAGCTCTGATATGCAAGGCATTTGCTTGACTCATGGCATCGCGCTAAGAGACATGGAGATGATGCAGTTTCACCCGACTGTTTTTGTCCAAGGAGATGCTGTAAGAAAACAGTTATTGAGCGAATCACTAAGAGGAGAGGGTGCAAAAGTTGTTGATGAAGATGGTAGAAGATTTCTATTTGATTATGATAAAAGAGGAGAGCTTAGTCCTCGAAATATCGTTTCTCAAGCTATATTTAGCTACCAAGCAAAAACAGGCAAAAAGGTATTTTTAGATTTAACCAATTTTGAAGAGGGATTTTTTATGAAAAGATTCCCTAGTATATATTTTAATATGAGTGATATTGGCTATGATTTGCCTATTGATTTGGTGCCGATTTCTCCAGCTTTTCACTATGCAATGGGTGGCATAAAGAGTGATCTGTTTGGCAGGGTTGAGGGTGTTGGCTCTCTTTATGTTGTCGGTGAAGCTGCAAATACGAGAGTGCATGGAGCCAATAGACTAGCTAGTAACTCACTTTTGGAAGGATTTGTTTTTTCAAAAAGAGTGGCACTTGATATAAAATTAACCCTGAAAGAGGGCAAAAAAGAGATTAAATTTGACGAAAATGAGCCAAGTTTGATAAAAAGAGGGGATAAAAGTTTAAAAAATGAGTTAAGAAGCTTGATGTGGAATTATGCAGGAATCATAAGAAATGAAAAAAAACTCAAAAAAGCTTTGAATAGAGTTGAAGACATGTTAAAATTACCGATTGGAAAACTTTTGAGACTTAGACTTTTAAGTTCACAAGAGATAATCAAAAGTGCTATCGACAGAAAAGAGTCTTTGGGCGCGCATTATATAGAAAAAAAGGGGGATAAGATATGAAAATATTTGGCTTGTTATTGTTGTTTGCACTAAGTGCATTTGCAGAGGGTGGAGAAGCGCTTACTGGAACTTGGGTTGGAATCAGCTCAATGATTATCTTTGTTGTTGGTTACTACATAATCGCAACAGAAGAGAATTATCATATAAACAAGGCAAAACCAGCACTGTTTATCGGGACGATAATATTTCTATTGGCAGGTTTTTACTACTATATAAATGGACTAGATTCAGAGCCACTATCAAAAGAGCTTGATGGTCTTATACTTGAAATCGCAGAGATATTTTTCTTCTTGATGGTTGCTATGACCTATATAGAGACACTAATAGAGAGAAATGTTTTTAATGCACTAAAATACAATCTTGTCTCAAAAGGTTACTCTTACAAGAAACTCTTTTGGATAACAGGGACTTTGGCATTTTTTATCAGTCCTGTCGCAGATAACTTAACAACAGCTCTTATACTCTCTACCGTTTTAATCACAATAGAGAAAGAAAAAAGAGATTTTTTAGTTCCAGGCGCCATAAACATAGTAGTTGCCGCAAATGCAGGTGGAGCGTGGAGTCCTTTTGGGGACATCACAACGCTTATGTCATGGACGGCTGAAAAAGCTGGATTTACTGACTTCTTTTTCTTGTTTCCTCCATCTATCGTAGGCTGGATTGTTACGGCTTGGTTGTTGTCTCTATTTGTTCCAAAAGACCAGCCTCATTTTGATGTAGCAAAAGAGAAAAAAGAGGAAGTTTATGAGGGTGGTAAGGTTGTTATGGTATTGGGCGTAACAACTATCGTGAGTGCTGTTTTGTCTCATCAGCTATTTCACCTCCCAGCTATGTGGGGCATGTTGTTTGGACTCTCTTTGCTGAAACTATACTCTTATAGATTAAAAAGAGTGCATAGTACCGAGATAAATATATTTAAATCAATCAGCAGAATTGAACACGATACACTTCTGTTTTTTGTAGGGATATTGGCAGCAGTTGGTGGATTGCACTTTTTGGGATTTTTAGATTTGGCAGCAAAACTCTACGGTATAGTTGGTTTTGACGCTGTAAATATAGGAGTTGGTTTCCTCTCAGCTATCGTAGATAATGTGCCTGTCATGAGTGCGGTTCTAAAGGCTGATCCAAATATGGGGGTTGACCAATGGTTGTTGGTGACCATGACAGCAGGTATCGGAGGAAGCTTGATAAGTTTTGGCTCCGCCGCAGGTGTTGGTGTCATGGGAAAATTAAGAGGAATTTACACATTTGGTTCGCATCTTAAATACGCTTGGACTGTACTAATTGGTTATATACTCTCTATTATAGTGTGGTATATTCAGTTTGAAATGTTCCATGAATTTTAAAGGCAACAATATGAAATCCGTACCCATTATCGTTTTAGACTTTGGCTCTCAATATACACAACTCATAGCAAGGCGAATGAGGGAGGAGAAGGTATATTGTGAGATTTTACCTTACAATGAGCCTATCAAAAATATAAAGAAGAAAAACCCTAAAGGGCTTATTCTCTCAGGTGGTCCAGCTTCAGTATATGACGAAGATGCCTATAAGATAGATGAAGAGATATTTGAGCTTGGTTTACCGATTTTGAGTATTTGCTATGGTATGCAGTTATTAATAGACCATTTTGGCGGTGAAATTGTACCTGCTTTGCATCATGAATATGGAAAAGCAAATATAGAGTTTGATGAGGTAGATGGTAAAATCAGCCCTATATTTAAAGATACAAAAAACAACCAAGTGGTATGGATGTCACATGCAGATAAAGCAGAGACTCTGCCTAACGGTTTTGTAAAAATTGCACACTCGGTAAATTCCCCTTTTGCTGCAGTTGCAAATGAAGATAAAAAGATGTATGCCCTGCAGTTTCATCCAGAGGTTTCTCACTCTAGTGATGGAGGGGTGATTCTTAGAAATTTTGCAAAGTATATTTGCGGATGTGAAACGACTTGGAATATGGGCTCATTTGCAAAAGAGCAAATAGAAAAAATTCAAACAACTGTAAAAGATGGAAAAATTTTGTGTGCAGTCAGTGGCGGAGTTGACAGCTCAGTCGTAGCCGCACTCTTAAATGAAGCCATAGGAGACAAGCTAGTTGCTATATTTGTTGATACTGGGCTCTTGCGTGCAAATGAGAGAGAAGATGTGGAAAATATGTTTAAGTCAAAACTAAAAATCCCGCTTATTACTATAGATGCAACACAGACTTATCTGACAAGATTAAAAGGCGTAGTTGACCCAGAAGAGAAGAGAAAAATAATAGGACACACTTTCATAGAGATATTTGCTGCAGAAGCAAAAAAACACGATGATATAAAATACTTAGCACAAGGAACTCTATATCCTGATGTTATAGAGTCAGTATCTGTAAAAGGACCTAGTAAAACTATCAAATCCCACCACAATGTCGGTGGACTTCCTGAATGGATGAAATTTGAGTTAATAGAGCCTTTGAGAGAGTTGTTTAAAGATGAAGTAAGAGCACTTGGACTAGAGCTCGGCATCCCAAAAGAGATGATAGCTAGACATCCATTTCCAGGTCCAGGACTTGCTATAAGAATCATGGGTGAAGTAAGTAGAGAAGATTTAACACTTTTAAGACAAGCTGATGTGGTTATGTTGGATGAGTTAAAATCAAGTGGATATTATGATAAAACTTGGCAAGCTTTTACTGTCCTGCTAAATGTAAAAAGTGTTGGTGTCATGGGCGATAATAGGACTTATGACAATACAATCTGTATTAGAATTGTGCAGAGTGTTGATGGCATGACAGCTACTTTTGCGAGACTGCCTCATGAACTACTTGAGAGAATGAGTAGCAGAATTATAAATGAAGTAGATGGAATAAATAGGGTAGTTTATGATATATCTTCAAAACCACCCTCTACCATAGAGTGGGAATAAAATTTGAGAAAAATTTATCTACTAAATAGTGATAAATTTGAAAATATAGTAAATCTCCCCGTAATCGAGATTAATTTTTTTCATAAAGAGATTAATCTTGACTCATATGATGCTCTCGTCTTCACTTCCAAAAATGGCGTCAAAGCCATAGATAATATAGATAAAAAATGGAGACAAAAAAAGATATACTCTATCGGACAAGGCACCTCAAAAGAGATAAAAAAATACAATACAAACCCGATATATACAGCTATAAACTCTTATGGAGATTCATTTGCAAAAGAGATAGGGGAAAGCTTAAAGGGAAAGAGAGTTCTCTTTCCTAGAGCAAAAAAAGTCACCTCCAAGTTAAATGAGATTTTAAAAAAGATAGGCGTAAAGCTAGATGAGATTATCGTTTATGAGACTGTTTGCAAAGAGCATCAAGATGCGAGTAAACCAGAGAAAGACTCTGTGATTATCTTCACTTCACCATCAACCATAAAATGTTTCTTCAAAAGTTTTATATGGGATGAGAGCTACAAAGCAGTAGTTATCGGAAAAGTAACAGCCAAAGCGATGCCTCAAGAGATAAAATTTACCTATGCAAAAGAGCAAACAATCAAAAGTTGTATTGAGGTAGCAAAATACTATTTATAGCTTACATTAAGCATAATTGGTTTATAATTGCAGTGTATCTGAGTGAAGCGACAGCGTTTTATGAGGGTCCAACATATTGTTTTTTGTGGAACGGGTATTTTGTTGGTGCGTCTGTATTTTTGTTTGAGCCTTTTATCGGGTTAGAATCTGCAGCCTAAAGACAAAATTAGCTCCACATCGTTGGCTTTAACAGGGCCAAAGAATAAACGAACGCCCACTTGGGTTAGCAGTATATGTTTACTCATATACTGCTATTTTTGTTATATGGTCAACCGTGTGAAAAATGTATAAGTTGGTTATAAATTTTGGGAGATTTTTTCAGTGGATATTTTGATAGTTGGCAGTGGTGGAAGAGAGTATTCGATAGCGCTTGCTCTTAAGAGAGATAAAAATGTAAAAAATATATATGTAGCTCCAGGAAATGGTGCTACAAGTGAGTTTGCTACAAATATAGATATAAAAGATTTTAATAAACTAGCTGATTTTGTTCAAGAAAATGGGATAAATTTGACTATAGTTGGTCCTGAAGCTCCTTTGGTCGATGGAATTGTAGATGTATTTAAAAAAAGAGACCTTCTGATTTTTGGCTCCTCTAAAAATGCTTCAAAACTAGAGGGCTCTAAGATTTATATGAAAAATTTTCTATCAAAGTACAAAATACCAACAGCCTCTTATATCGAGACAAACAGTCTAGCTAGCGCATATGATTTTATAGAGTCATTGACTTTGCCAATAGTTATAAAAGCAGATGGTTTATGTGCTGGCAAAGGTGTTATCATAGCAAATAGCAAAGAAGAGGCTAAATCTACAGCAAAAGATATGCTTAGTGGAGAGAGTTTTGGAGATGCTGGAAAATCTATAGTCATCGAAGAGTTTTTAGATGGGTATGAGTTGTCAGTTTTTGCTATATGTGATGGAAAAAATTATAAAATACTTCCAGCCGCCCAAGATCACAAAAGACTGCTTGATGGTGATAAGGGTCCAAATACAGGAGGCATGGGAGCATATGCTCCAACTCCTTTGATAGATGAAGAGTTGTATAAAAAGATAGAAACAAGAGTAGTTGAGCCTACTTTAGAGGGTATGCAAAAAGAGGGCAGTCCATACACAGGAGTGCTTTTTATCGGCTTGATGATTATAGATGATGAGCCGATAGTGCTTGAGTATAATGTGCGATTTGGTGACCCTGAATGCGAAGTTTTGATGCCTCTTTTAAAGACGCCTGCGAGTGAACTTTTCTATAAGGCAGCAGATGGGTATTTGGATGATTTGGATATAGAATTTTATGACAGATACGCAGTAGCTGTTGTGATAGCTAGTCAAAACTATCCATACAAAAGCTCAACTCCCTCAGAGATTATTATAGATAACCCAATTCATAAAGAGCTAGACGGAACTCATATATCATATGCAGGAGTTAGCAGGGAAGGGGATAAGCTATATGCCACTGGTGGTAGAGTTCTGCTAAGTGTTGGCACAGGGGGAAGTATCCAAGAGGCAAGAGATAAAGCATACCTGCAGTGTGGGCAGATACATTTTGCAGGTAAGCAATTTAGACAAGATATCGCTTATCAGGTGTTAAACAGATGACAGATGAGCAAATCATAGAAGAGTTTGAGAGAGAAGATATCTCTTTGGCTTCTATCAAAAAGAGAGTTTTTGCATATACTGTAGATGAAATTTTGATTTCAGTCCTTTTTTTGATTATATACTTCGGACAGATTCCAAGAGATGCTGGATATGAGCAGACTATAAATCTTCTAAATGGTCTATTTTCCTATATCATTTTTTTAAAAGTCATATACCAAGCTTTTTTTGTTTGGGCTTATGGTGCAACTCCTGGTAAAATGTTGACTAAGATAAGAGTTATCTCTACTGTTAACTTGGGAAATCCAGACATGATATATGCGATTAATAGATCTTTGGTGAGGATTGTTAGCGAATCACTCTTTTATATGGGTTTTTTGTGGGCATTTACTAATCCAAAGAGAGAAACTTGGCATGACAAGGTCGCAAAAACATTGGTAGTTGATGTATATTAGATTTTTTGTTTTTTTACTACTATTTTTTACATTTAGTTACGCAGGGGTTCAAAATGTTGAAGTTTTAGCAAAAAATGTGCAAAAAGATGGATCTATAATCCATGCAAAAGGTAATGTTGTTCTCTACTCGCAAAAATACCTCATAACAGCTGACAAAGCTGACTATAACCAAAAAACAGGCGACTTAAGTCTTTTTGGTGATATAACGATTTTAGAAGGCGTGCAATACTCATCAAAAACAGGAAAAGCCACTCTAAACCTAAATACCGATATCGGAACATTTAGTCCACTATTCTTTTTTAACAATGTTTCAAATCTATGGGTGAGTTGCAAGAGTGCCAACTCAAGCCCACAGTCTTACATAACTAAAAAATCAATAGTCTCTAGCTGTAATGTTCAAAATCCAGATTGGAAGATAAATTTTAGTTCAGGTGAATTAAATAGAAAAACAAACTTTTTGAGTATATATAATGCTGTTTTTTATGCAGGTAAAGTGCCTTTGTTGTATCTACCATATTTTGGTTTTTCCACAGATAAGACAAGAAGAACAGGACTTCTAAGACCAGATATAGGATTTAGTAGCTCAGAAGGATTATACTACTCACAGTCTTTATATATAGCTCCATATATCAATTGGGATCTGCAAATCATACCTCAGATAAGAACCAAAAGAGGAACAGGAGTCAATACAATATTTAGATATGTAGACTCTCCATACTCTAATTTAAATATACAAAGTGGATTATTTAAAGAGTCTAGCAAGTATGCAAAGAAAAATATACTGGTCAATACAAAACACTATGGGTTCGAGTTAAACTATGATAGAAGTAAGCTTTTTAGTGGGTATTTTGACGGAGATACTGAAGACGGGCTTTATCTAGACTTTATATATCTAAATGATGTAGATTATCTAAATACAAAAACAAATGATGGTGCATCATATAATAAATTGGCAACATCTACACTAAACTACTACTTTAAACAAGACTTGGATTATTATGGGTTATATGCAAAATATTATATAGATACAGCAAAAGTTTCAAACAAAGATACTCTACAAGAGTTGCCTACTTTGCATTATCATAGATTTTCAAACTCTTTATTTGTGGATAAACTTCTGTACTCTATAGATATTAAATCTAAAAACTACGACAGATCAGAGGGCCTAACTGCAACACAGTATGAGTTTAATGTTCCATTGACTTTCTATTTCTTATTTTTGGACGATTACTTGAAGTTTTCAGCTTCAGAAAATGTCTATTTAACCTATGTTGATTATTCTAATGCTACTGCACCTAGGAGTTATGGTCAATATCTTAGAAATTATCATAAGTTTTCACTCTATACTGATTTAGCAAAACCATACGATAGCTTCTATCATACTATATACCTTGGGCTTGATTATGTTGTGCCTAGTAAAGAGAAAAAGAGTGGGTATTTTGCTGACTTTATACCAATAAATACTGAGCAAAAAAGTCTATCTTTGAATTTAGTGGAGTATTTTTATAATACACAAGGTGATAAAAAAGTGAGCCATACACTAAAACAGCAATACTTCTTTAGTAATTATAGATACAAATATGGAGATTTGGAAAACAATATTAACATATATTTTAGTGATAATATAAGTTTTTCAAATACTATTTTTTATTCTCATGAGTATAAAAGATTTTCTAAAATTCAAAATTCACTAAGCTATACAAATGATATATATGGTGCAACTATTACACATACATATGAAAACAGTACAACCACAGACTCTAGTTACCTGACTGCTAGTATTAGTACTGACTACTTTAGAAATTATCACATTTATGCCACTTTAAACTATAATTTTCAAAGTAGCTATGTTAAGTCTTGGACATTTGGGTTTAAAAGAAAGAAGAAATGCTGGGATTACTCTGTAGTCTATAGTGAAAACACGACTCCACAATTGACGAGTTCAAGCAATAACTCCATCAATAAAAAAGGAGTTTATATACTTTTCAATCTATACCCAATAGGTAGTATAGACTATCAATTTACAAAAGAGATGGATAGTTCGGTGAGTGGCAATTGATGCAAAAAGATAGTGTTAAGATGATAGAAGATGCTTTGGAAGTATTGGAGTTGCCGACATTTATAAACTTGCAAGAGTTGAAAAAAAGATACAGAGAGGTAGCTAGCAAAAATCACCCTGATTTTGGCGGGGATGAGACATCAATGGCAAAGATAAATAGAGCATTTGAGCTTTTGAAAGAGTATATGGTAAATTTTAGATTCTCCTTTACTAAAGAGGAGATATATAAACAGTATCCTCAGGATGAATATGTCAGTAAATTTAGATTTTAGCTCTTATTTCAAAGACATAATGCAAGCTACAGCGGAGTTGTTAGAGGTATTGCCAAAACAGAGAATGCAAGATGATAA
>Ga0256829_1001769_pt1 | contig 17099 bp, 15 predicted proteins | sample 131447metaG_FD_185979 | JGI IMG/M metagenome (GOLD analysis project Ga0256829, IMG submission 185979) | Hydrothermal vent microbial communities from Lau Basin, Pacific Ocean - 131-447 | ecosystem: Environmental > Aquatic > Marine > Hydrothermal vents | place: Pacific Ocean: Lau Basin | collected...
CGGATCAAACGTCTTCTTTATGGCTCTCATTATGTTCATCTCACTTTCGGTTTTTGCAAGCCTCAAAAATTTTTGTTTTGCAACTCCTATTCCATGTTCACCCGATAATGTTCCTCCCAGTTCAACAACAGCCTCAAAAATCTCATACACAGCCGCTTCAGCTTTTTTGCGCTCGTCATCTTCATAAAGAACATTTACATGGATATTGCCATCTCCGGCATGACCGAAATTGACAATAGGCAAACCATATTTTTTGCTTATCTGATCGGTTTTTTCAATCATTTTATCGAGGCGATTGCGAGGTACAACAATATCCTCATTTAATTTGTTGGGTCTTATATTTTTCAGAGCAGGCGATACACTCCGCCTTGCTCTCCATAGAAGCTCCTCTTCAGCTACGGTGGTTGCAATTTTAACCGTTGCTCCTGCTTTGCTGCGCAAAAGATCCGCAATTTTCTCAGCTTCCCGCGATGCCTCCTCCGTTGAACCATCTGTTTGTATTACAAGTATAGCCTTGGTGCTCTCATCAATGCTTATATCGGTATATCTTTTTACGGCGGCAACCGAATGCCTGTCCATAAATTCAATGGCAGTAGGCAATATATTATTGTTTAGGATCAGAGACACCGATGATGCGGCTTGATCAAGCGTTTTGAATTCCGCCAAAACCGTTGAGGTGGATTGCGGCTTTGGAATCAGCCTTGCAATAATCTTAGTGATAAAAGCCAGCGTTCCCTCCGATCCGATTAGCAAGCCAGCAATATTATACCCCACGACATCTTTTATATTTCTTGAACCGGCTCTTATAAAATCTCCGTTTGGAAGAACAGCTTCCAGCCCAAGTATATAATCTTTTGTAACTCCATACTTTACCGCCCTAGGTCCGCCGGCATTTTCCGCAACATTTCCTCCAAGTGCTGAGAATTGCCAGCTTGCGGGATCGGGAGGATAAAATAGCCCCCTTTTTTCCACCTCTTCCTGAAAATGGTAATTTATTACACCAGGCTCTGCAACAGCAGTCAGATCGGTTGTATCTATGGATTCGATTTTATTCATCAGCTCGGTAGAGACAATTATACCTCCGTCTGCCGCAAGTGCACCTCCGGTAAATCCCGAGCCTGCACCTCTTGGCACAACCGGTATCTTTTCTCTGTTAGCCAATATAAAAAGTTTGCTTATCTGCTCGGAATCTTTGGGAAATACAACAAAATCAGGCAGAAAGCGCTTTTGAGTTGCATCGTAGGCATATTGAGTTCTATCTATCAGCTTATCATATACGTTGGCTTTCCCAAATATTTTGCATAATTGATTGTATATCTTTTTATCAGGACTCATTATCTCACCTTAACAAACATCCGCATCGGTTTGTCGATTATAGCAGTTTTGGACAAAACCTCGGATCTATAACCATTTACAAGAACATCCTTTACAAAATCGATCGAAAGATCGAGATAGTCGTATAGCTCACCTTTACTGAATAATCTCCCCATACTATATTCTCGTGCAGGAAACAGATTTACGGTTCGCTTAAATATAAATTTTGAGGTGGAAAAGGAAAACAGCGTATTTTGCAAACTACTTTTAAGCAATTTGTCAAGATCAGGATATTTCCCGTTTATCACAAACTTTGATAAACTTGTATATTTTGAAGGAAGCATAAGTTCGGCTTCCGATTCAATAATACTGTGAAGAATTTCGGAAGCAAACCGGCTTTTTTTGAGTTTTGATTTTATAAAATATTGGTGAGCCGCAACATCAGCGGCGATATGGGAAAAATAACCGTAGGCAAACGCCTTTTCTCTGGATCCGATTGATTTTTTCAAAAGCAGAAACGGGATGCTCCAGTTATGACAATGGTTTAACGGATTACAAAATTTCTTTCCAACCGTTATATCAGGAGCAATATTGCCATAGAAAAACGCATCGGCATTTGAGTAAAGCAGCGCCGAGATCTTGCCCAACTGGTCAAGATAATCACTTAACAGATTGCTTGCGACAAACAGATGCGCAGCACTTCCCCAAGCCGCTGCATCTGCTGCATTAAAAATTATCAAAGTCGCCAATATTATTCCAACTATCACAACGTATCCTATAATAAGCTAAAACCGGCTACGCTTCAATGGTTTGATTTGATAAATTTTTGCCTTCTCTATATAATTAAGGTTAAATAAACTATAAGCAGGAAGTATTATGAAAATAGTGAAGATTTTGTTCGTAATAATAGCTCTTAGCGGCAATCTATACGCTGGCTCAACGCACAATTCAATCCTTGTTGAGCGAATGGAATCAAACGCCTTTTTGCCGGATTTTATAGAAAAAATCAATCAGCATTTTATTCTGAAACCGGTTATTGCAAAAAAAAATTTTCATCACAAAGAAACCGAATCTCAATACAGACACTATTTTAACAAACAATCAATCAACCGAATCACAACATTCTATCGTTCTCATAAAACCGTTTTTGACAACAAAGGCATAGACGGAACTGTGATAGCGGCAATTCTGTTTGTCGAAACCGATTTCGGCAGACAGATAGGCGGATATAATGTCGCAAATGTGTATGCAAATATCATAGCGTCTTCGAATCTCAAAGACCCCTCACAAAAAAGAAGGTTTGACTGGGCAATCAAACAGATGAGGGCACTGCAGAAAATATGGAAAAAAGGCAAAATAGACGTATTTCGATTAACCGGATCATGGGCAGGGGCATTCGGAATCCCTCAGTTTATTCCGACAAGTTATCTTTCCTATGCAATCGATGGCAATGGGGACAGGAAAGCCGATTTATACAATATAGAAGATGCGGCTGCAAGCACATCAAATTTTCTTATCAAAGAAGGGTGGAGCGGCAAAAACAGACTAAAAACCATCCTTCATTACAACGGCAGTATCCCGTATGCAAAAACCATTTTAAAGCTAAGTGATATTCTCAAGAGGCTAAATCAAAAACAAAATAGTGTAGCCCGGAAGCCTTAGGTTTTACAGTTGCTCCGTTCGGGTCAAACAAAATCGTAGGTCCGTCATTTGAGACCCTCAAAAAATAGATTGCATTCTCAATTGCTCTGAATCGAAGCAAACGCATAAGGAATTTTGGCGCAAAAGTTCCGCTGAACCATCCGTCGTTTGTTATATTTATGGCAATATCGGCTCCTTCTTTCTTAAACCGTCTTATCAAAAACGGAAACATCGTTTCATAGCAAATCGGAGCCGCTATTCTGTTTTTTCCCACATCAAAAACCGTTATCTTCTCTCCGGCTTTCAGGTCTTCGCCACCCTGAGTCACATTTACTATCTTATCAAAAAGAGACCTCACCGGCAGATATTCACCAAAAGGAACAAGATGCATCTTGTCATAACGAAACAGGGCATTTTTTTTAAAAAGAAAAGCCGAGTTTGTATAGCCATAAGGACTGTAAGAAAGCAAACCGGTCAAAAGAGGAATCTTGAGCTTCTTTTCAAAATTAATAAGCAGATTATCATCCTTTTCATACTCATTCCAAACTATCGGAATCGCAGCTTCCGGCCAAACTATCAAATCCGGATGAAAACGTTTTGCAAGAATCTCGGTTTGATTTATATATCTGTTTATAATCTTATAATAAAAAGCATTATCCCATCGTTTCTCCTGGGCAATATCCTCGGTTACAACTAACATTTTAACCGGAAAGATTTTTGTCCGGTTTGCAGGCAAAAAATATCCTATCGCCAAGATTGCAATTACCGGCACTAAAAACAGAGGTTTTTTTCTTGAGATGGCAAAATAGACAAAAAGATTAATCAGCAGCAGAAGAAATGTAATCAGATATGAAGAAATCTGGGCATATTTCAAGAGAAAATGATCCTGAAACTGAGTAAGATAGAGATCAAAGAGCGGAACACCTGTAAGAAGATGGTCACGCGCTATTTCCAAAATTACCGCAACAGCCGGAATAATATAAAGCCTGTTGTAAAAAAGTTTTATGCAAACGAAAAAGAACAGCCACCAGATAGCCAGATACAGCGCAAGAAGACCGATTAGGGCAAATGTATAGATATAGGAAATACCTGCATGAATATGAATCGGTTCGTATAAAAAGCTCACCAGAACAAGCTGGTAGAAAAAGCCGAATGCAAACCCGATCAAAGCCTGCGACGCAAATTTTCTGTTTATAAAAAAGAGCGGAACAAAGCCGATAAACTCAAGAAAAAAAAGCGAAGGAATAAAATAGGGAACCAGAAGAAAAATGAACGATAAGACAGCAAGCACGTTCAGAAGATTTTCAGCGCAAAATCAGAGGAAACCGCATGATGGGTAATGTATCCGGTAGAAATATAATCAACGCCGGTAGCGGCAACTGCTTTGAGTGAATCTTTGTCAATATTGCCTGATGCCTCAAGTCTGACATAGTCATTTTTGATTTTTACCGCCTGTCTTATCTGATCAATATCAAAATGATCAAGCAAAATTATATCGGCGCGATTATCCATCGCCTCTTTCATCTGGTCAACAGTTTTTACCTCAACCTCAATCTTTGAGGTAAACGGAATCTCAGACCTTATCGCCTTGATTGCCGCTGATATACTTCCTGCCACTTTAATATGATTATCCTTTATCATGGCACAATCATAAAGTCCAAGTCTGTGGTTCAGAGCTCCGCCGACCCTCGTGGCATACTTTTCGAAAAATCTCAATCCGGGGGTTGTTTTTCTTGTATCAAGAAGCATTGTATCAAATCCGTCAAGTTGACTAACAAATTCACGTGTAAGAGTTGCAATTCCTGACATACGTGAAAGAAGATTAAGCGCTGTTCTCTCTCCAGCCAAGATTGCCGCCGCATCCGCATTTAAAACCGCTACAACAGAAGATTCCTCAATGTATGTACCATCGGGGAAAAACCGCTCAAAGCGTGTATTCTTATCAAGAATTTTGAAAATTTTCTCAAAAAAATCGATTCCTGCAAGCAAAGCTCCTGACCGGCAGATAAGTCTTGCGCTTGCCTGTTTGCCTTTTGCAATCGGAGCCGTAAGATCGCCTGATTGGATATCCTCTTTCAGAAAAGCTTTTAATGACTCTTCTATCATCGACTTGCAGCAAGCATCCTTTCTATAACAACCTTTGCCTTGGCAGCCACATTTTTATCAACACTAACCTCAAACTGATTCTTTTTGAGCGCTGCAAGCACCCTCGGTAAGGTAATAGTTTTCATATTATAGCACAAAGGCGTAGCCTTGGGAAAGACAATCCGTTTTCCCGGAGCCTTTTTTCTTATCTGATGAGCAATTCCGATTTCAGTACCTATGACAAAAATCTTTTTGTCGCTGTTTTTGACAAAATCAACAATTTTAGTTGTGCTTCCGACAAAATCCGCAATTCTTGTAACCTGCGGAGTGCATTCGGGATGAACAGCTATCGCTGCGGTCGGATACTTTTTTTTCAATTCAAGTATCGATTGAGTCGTAATGCGCTCATGCACCTGGCAATAGCCTTCCCAAATATGAAATGTTACCTCAGGCAACCGGTCAGCTACATACTGGGCAAGATTTTTATCGGGACCAAAAATAACCTCTTTTGCATGAAGAGATTTCACAACATCAACCGCATTTGAAGATGTACAGATTATATCCGAAAGCGCCTTAATCTGAGCGGTTGTATTTATATATGAAACAACCGGCACTCCGGGATGCTCCTGTTTATATTCAATCAACTCCTCAGGAATTATCATATCGGCAAGAAAGCAGCCCGCCCTGCTGTATGGAATCAGGACATTCCTATCAGGCATAAGAATCTTTGCGGTTTCAGCCATAAAGTCCACTCCACAAAAAACAATCGTCTGCTTGTCGGTTTTTGCCGCGGTTCTTGCCAGTCCCAACGAATCTCCTATATAATCGGCAACATCCTGAACCTCAGGTTTCATATAATAATGGGCAAGGATGATTGCGTCTTTTTCCTTTTTCAATTTTTCTATTTCTTTTGTCATCTCAGTATAATTCATCTCATTCCTCTTCTTTTCTGAAATGACAGCCTCTGCTTGTTCTGTTCTGCCAGGCTGCCCTTGCAATGATTAAACCGGTCTGAATGGCTCCTCTTAGTTCAACAATCTCTCTTGTTAAACGAGTGTTTCTGTAAAACTCCTCAGTCTCCTGCCATAGATGTCTCAAATCGTTAATTGCTCTGCCAAGTCTATGACTATTTCTTATCAATCCCACATAATTCCACATAATATATTTCAGTGTTATAAAATCCTGAAATATCAATGCATTATCGATGCTGCTTGAACCTGTGTAGCTCCACTGCCTTACATTTGGGATAGAATAGGCTTCTCTTTTTATTTTTTTGACAATATCGTTAGCTGCCCTGTATCCAAACACCAAGCCCTCAAGCATCGATGTGCTGGCAAGACGATTTGCTCCGTGCAAACCGGTGCATGCAACCTCTCCTACCGTATAAAGCCCGTCCACAGTAGTTCTGCCATTCAAATCGCATCTGACTCCTCCGCAAGAAAAATGCGCCGCAGGTACCACCGGAATCGGCTCATAGGCACAATCTATGCCATATTTTTTGCACTCTTTCCAGATTGTCGGAAAACGCTTCTTTACCGCCTCAGGTTTCATATACGATGCAATATCAAGATAAACATAGGGCCAATGATGCTCAATCATCTCGCTATGAATCGCCCTGGCAACAATATCCCTTGGGGCAAGCGATCCAAGAGGATGGTAGCGTTTCATGAACGGTTTTTTATCAAAACCTATCAAAATTGCACCTTCACCCCTGACAGATTCGGAAATAAGAAAACTATCCGCGCCACTTACAGCAAGAGTTGTAGGGTGAAACTGAATATACTCCATATTTATAATTTCTGCGCCCGCTCTGTATGCCGCTGCAAGTCCTTCTCCTGTTGCCACATCAGGATTGGTCGTATGCAAATAGATCTGACCAAGACCGCCTGTTGCAAGCAGAGTGTTTTTTGCTGTTATGGTTTTTACCGTGGAATTGGCATTATCAAGAACATAGGCACCAAGACACCGGTTATCCTCATAGCAGGCAAGCGGGTCATCGACATGATGATGATTTGTGAGCAAATCCACCAACGTATGACCTGTAAAGGACGTAATATTGGGAAGTTCTCTTATTCTTTTTATAAGTGCCTGCTCAATATATCTTCCGGTAATATCGGTTTTGTGCAGAATTCTTCGTTTTGAATGCGCAGCCTCCTCGGTTCTGTCAAGCTGCCCGGAATCATCCCTGTCAAAATCTACCGGAGCCTCCTCGAGCAACATCTTTTCGATAATCTCAGGACCTTCGGTTGCTACGACCTCCGCTGCTGCGCGAAGAGAGGCTCCTGCGCCTGCTGAAAGTATATCGTTAATCAAAAGTTCCGGACTATCATCAATTGCCCTGTAGACAATTCCGCCTTGAGCGTGAGAGGTGGCAGAATCGTCCAATTTATCGGTTTTTGTCACTATCGCAACCGACAAGCCGCTATCGGCAGCTCTTATCGCGGCACTGGTTCCTGCTATTCCGCCTCCGATAACAAGAAGATCAAAATCTGCTTTTGCCATTACAATTTCTTAGGATCTATGATAAAACCAGCTACCGCCGAGGCTGCTGTAACCGCAGGATTTGCCAGATATACAAACGATTTCGGAGAACCCATCCTGCCTACAAAATTTCTGTTGCTTGTTGAGATAGCTGTCTCACCCGGAGCGAGAATTCCCATGTATCCGCCAAGACACGGACCGCAGGTTGGAGTGGAAACTACTGCTCCCGCATCAAGAAAGATATCAAAAAGCCCCTCTTTTAACGCCTCTCTGTAAATCTGTTTTGTTGCCGGAATAATAATAAGACGAACACCTTTGGCAATATGTCTTCCTTTTAATATGTCAGCGGCAATTCTCAAATCAGACATTCTTCCGTTTGTGCAGGAACCAATAAACGCCTGATCGATTTTTATAGTTTTATGGATTTGGGAAACCGCTCTGCTATTCTCAGGCAGATGAGGAAATGCAACCTGCGGTTCAATCCTGGTTGCATCTATCCTGATTGTTTCTGAGGCTGAATCGTCATCGCTTTTATAAATCTTATATTTTTTATCCGTTCTTCCTTTCAGATAATTTTCAGTAACCTCATCCGGCTCGATTATACCGTTTTTTGCTCCCGCTTCCACAGCCATATTACATATCGTCAGCCGGTCATCCATTCCGAGTGCTCTAATTGTATCTCCTGTAAACTCCATGGTTTTATAAAGCGCACCGCTGACACCAATTTTCCCTATGGTATAAAGTATAATATCCTTTCCGCCAGAGTATTTCGGGAGCTTTCCGGTATAAATAAATCGGATTGTTTCAGGAACCTTAAACCATGCCTTTCCGGTTGCAATAGCAAATGCTAAATCTGTGCTTCCAACTCCTGAGGCAAAAGCCCCGAGGGCTCCGTGTGTACAGGTATGCGAATCAGCCCCGATAATTATTTGTCCCGGTGTTATAATCCCCTGCTCAGGCAAAAGTGCATGTTCGATGCCTGTTTCACCGACATCCCAATATTTTTCTATATTATATTTATTTGCAAACATTCTAACCGTCTGGCATTGCACAGCCGAAGCTATATCTTTATTAGGTGCAAAATGATCCGGTATAAGCGCTATTTTAGAAGTATCCTTTGGGCTTATTCCGAATTCCGCCAATTTATGAATTGCTATCGGTGCGGTTACGTCGTTTCCAAACGCCAGATCTATAGGTGCCATCACAAGATCGCCTGCTTTTACCTCATCTCCGATATGCTCGCTTATTATCTTTTGAGTAATACTCATCCCCATTTTTCACCCCTTACTATAATTTTGCTTTATTATAATTATATTCTGCGGCATTGACAACCTAAAATTATAAAGCACACCATTTCAAGCCGTCTTGTACAATTAAACGGATATTTTTGAGATAATACAGATATGACATAGCCTCGCATAGCTGAAGCAGAAGATCATCGCTTGGTTTATGATTGGAAAATATCTTTCTTGCTACCTCATATACGCTCAGCGGGCCAGCTTTAAGCATACGATATGTTTTATCGATACGTTCTATATAGCTTGATCTTAATTCCCGTATCCTCTCTTTTGGATTTCTTACAAATCTTCCGTGAGAACCGGCTATCATTGTCGGATTGATCGATTCGATTTTATCCAATGTCCCCAGATAGTTTTTTATCGGATTAAAATCATATATTCCCAACGGAGAACTTACCACAAAAATTGTCCCGGGATTGCTTGTTATATCAGCCAGAACGGCATCTCCGGCAAACAATATACCCTCACTTTTAAGAAAATATGAGATCGAACCGGGAGTATGACCGGCTGAGCCGATTGTAATAAGCGTTTTTCCGTTAAGTTCAAAAACCGATCCTTCGGAAACCGGTTTATACTCAGGCAGTCTCAGATGGCTAAAAATTCTTTCCAACATATCAATCAGCTGCTGCATGTAAAAATTCGGCACACCGAGCATCAATAGATTTTTTTCAACAATGCGTCTGCCAGGATAACTATAGCCAAGCCACCGGGCATCGACTTTGCTTAGAAGAAGCTGTGAAAATCGAATCTGCTTTGCAATTCCTATATGATCATCATGTCCGTGAGTGGCTAACACTCTTGTTTTCTCAGGTTTTATCCCAAGATCATTCAACAGTTTTATCGAATCCCTTTGATAATAGCCGATATCAATAACCGTGTCAGCATCGGCAAAATAGTAAACGGAAACGGCTCCGACCGGATAAGGAGTCGGAAGATCAATTCTCTTTACATATTCTGGTAGCATCCAACCAAGAATATGCAAAATATAAATTCTGTCAATCTGTTTTTCTCATATATCAGGTTGCCGGTTAGTTTGACACGTAAAGCGCATAAGCTATAATCGCCCTATGCAGTTATCAATCGTAATACCCGTATATAACGAAGAGGAAAATTTGCAAATATTGATTGAAGAGATCAAAGAGGCAATCGCTGCCTATAAAGAGAAAGAGATTATATTTGTCGATGATAAAAGCAGCGACGGCAGCCTGGAGATTATGAAACAGATTAAGCGAAGCAACAAAGAGCTTGGCATAAGAATAGTGTGCCGAAAAAAAAGAGGTGGACTTTCGGCAGCTCTTGCAACAGGCTTTGCAGCCGCAAAGGGCGAGATAGCGGTTAGTATAGACAGCGATCTTCAGAACGATCCGGCTGATATTCCAAAACTTCTCAGCTATATAGGCAAATATGATGTAGCTATCGGCTGGAGAAAAGAGCGGCATGATCCGTTTATCAAAAAAGCCTCATCAAAAATTGCAAATTTTATAAGAAACAGCATTACAAACGAAACAATTCATGATACAGGCTGCACGCTGAAGGCTTATAAACGGGAATTTCTGCTTAAATTAAAACTTTTCGACGGACTTCATCGTTTTTTGCCTACATTGCTCAAGCTTGAAGGAGCAAAGGTAATTGAGGTACCGGTCAGACACAGAGAAAGGAGATTCGGCAAATCAAAATATCATCTTTTCAATCGTCTTATCGGACCGTTGCTGGATCTGTTCGCAGTGCGCTGGATGCAGAAACGCCATATCGATTTAAGCTACAAAGAACTGTGAACTACAACCTCGACATCTGGCTGATACTCGGATTTGTTGCCCAGATAATATTCGGCGCCCGTTTTTTCGTTCAATGGCTTGTATCGGAAAAACAGCATAAAAGCGTTATTCCTATCGGTTTCTGGTATCTGTCGGTTATAGGAAGTCTGATGCTTCTGATATATGCCATACATCGGCGCGATCCGGTTTTCATACTGGGGCAGGCAACAGGATTATTTATCTATATCAGGAATCTTATGCTGATATACAAAAGCAGGAAAAGATGAAAAGCTCTTCAATTTTGCTTCTGTCATTGATACTCTTTTTGCTCTTTTTTCGACTGGGAAGCTATGGCCTGATAGAAACCTCAGATGCCAGATATTCCGAAATATCGCTTGAGATGGCAGATAGCGGCGACTATATAACACCAAGACTCAACGGTATTAAACATTTCGACAAACCTCCTCTGACATATTGGCTGGCTGCAACAGGCATAAGGCTTTTGGGCAAAAACGAGTGGGGAACAAGAATTTTTCAGGCAGTTGCCGCATGTATAATCCTGATTATGGTATTTATGTTTACCCGGAGGTTTTCTAATCGGAAAGATGCTATATACAGCGTGATTTTTCTTGCCGCAACACCGATCTTTTTCGGCAGTTCCCATGTTCTAACAACAGATCTCCTAAACTCTCTTGCCACGACCGGAGCCCTGTTTTCGTTTTTCCTCTGGTATAAAAATCGAAAATTTTTCTATCTGACAGCCTTTTATGTAATCATAGGTATCTCTTTTTTGATTAAAGGTCCGATTGGACTATTCGTTGTGCTTCCTGTTGTTATCCTGTTTCTTCTTAGCGAGCATAATCTTAAGGCGCTTTTAAAAATGAAACTCTGGATGTTTGTCGTCTCGCTTGCCATAGCAGCGCCTTGGTATATAGCGCTCATAAAACAGAATCCGGGACTATTTTCCTATCTTATCGATAACCAGCTTTTAAGCAGGCTACACAAAGGAGGGCTTGGTCATCCGCGTCCTATGCTTTATTATCTCTGGATATTTCCGTCAATGATGTTTCCTGCGGTTATTCCGGCGTTTTTCCATAAAAAAATTGACAGAGTGAAACGTTTCCTTCTCATAGGAGCGCTTTGGAGTCCTCTTTTTTTCTCTATTCCTGCGACAAAACTGCCTCTTTATATATTGCCCTCGGCACCGTTTGTTGCGATTCTGGCAGCAACCAGTGATATAAATTTCAGAAAATACACCGGATATATGACACCGGTAATCTTTATGCTGTTTCTATCGGCTGCAGTCTTGATTCATTTTGGCATCTCAAAAAAGATTATCTACCAAGATCAGATATCGCTACTGCTTGGCTCAGCCGCATTGCTGATAACCGCTTTTCATTTTACAAAGCAGTTCAGGCTGATAGCAGCAAGTTATACATTGATACCTTTTATTCTGACAATCCTGTTTCTCAAACCGACAATCACCGGCAATCTCAAAATTTACAAGCCTTTTATGAACCATATAAGCAAAAGTGATACGATTGTCGAATATCACGCATTTGTAAGGGCGATTCCTTTTTATCTTGCTCATCCGGTAAAAACCGTCGGACTAAAGCAGGATCTTAATTTTGACAACAAAAAAACGATCAATCGACTCGTGGTAACAGAAAATGATTTTTGGAAACTGTGGCAAAATAAATCATTAAAGGTTATACTAAACAGAGATAACTTGAGCAGATTCAAAAGATACAAAATCTTAGATTCCAAAAAAAAGCTTGTTTTGATAAGTAATCTAAGGCACTAATCTTTTGGCCCTTCTCTGTTTAGTTTCATCTTTACGATGATTTTTGACAAAATAACCCCGGAAAGCACAACGTTCCAAAACAAAAACAGCCACAATAATATCGTAGGAACTATCGCAAGCGCACCGTAGATTTTGCTGTATCTGAACAAATCAAAATAGATTCCAAGCAAAAATCTCAAAATAAAGATAAGCATCGTTGTAAAAAGAGAAGAAAAAGCAACATAGCCAAACGGAGTCTTTCTGTCTTTTACAAGAGAAAAAATAAGCAAAATGACAATAAACCAGACAAGCACCGGGAAAAATCTGACATACAGGGCACCTGCAATATCAGGAAGAAGATAAGGCAGCACTATTTTTGATATTACCATTACAGAAATTGCCAATACCGTCAAAATAAGTGCAAAGCAGATAAAAATCACAAGAGACACAATTCCTTTCTTTCGTTCTGGATACACCTCATTGGCAAAGGCAAGAAACGCACCAAGCAGTGATAAAACCGAAAGAGAAAAAACAGCCAGATTGACAAATTGAAGGCGGGCAATATTGCTTAGAAAAAGGTCAAAATATTTAAGCAGCAGATCTGAATATGCCGGCACAATACTGATAATTGTCGATTTAATCACAGGCACCTTTGATTTAACAAAAGGAAGACGAGATGCTATAGAAATGAGAAAATAGAAGAACGGCACCGCTGCAAGCACCGTCATATAAGTTAAAAACGAGCTCCAAAGCATTGCTTTTGAGCTCTTATATTCAGAAAAAAACGCTTTGATAAATCTCAAATAACCTCATCCCTGTTTTGCAAATAAATTTACAAGCAACCCCTGCTGTTGTCAAACTTTATCAACTTAAACAGAGTGCGCTTATTCTTGATATTGACTCATCGGAATTATTACATATACTTAACAATGAAGCAAGATAAACTGCCAATAGAGAGGTTGAATAAATGCCGGGCAATATTTTTGAAAAGATAATTATAGCTGCATTCATATCTGTTTTTGTAGCAGGATGCAGTCATCATAAAGGTTTGACAAAAATCAAACCTGAGCCGGAAAGATCCGCATACAGTTGGTATAATGATGCTATGCAGGAGTTGATAAATCACGATTACGAAAAAGCGGCTCATTCGTTTACGCTTCTAATGGAGCAGCATGCCGGAACAATCTATGCGAAAAAATCTCTTTTGCGACTCGGGGATCTTTATTTTAAAGAAGGTGAATACCGCTCTGCAAAAACCTCATTCAAGGAGTTTCTCAAGCGATATCAGGGCGATAAATTAGCCGAATATGCAAAATTTATGATCGGATATTCGGACTTCAGGATGCGTTACGATTATAAACATAGCCAGAAGAATGCTCAAACCGCAGCAAGCGAGCTTATCGATTTTATCAACAGTTATCCGAAAAGTGCCTATAGATTGAAAGCGGAAAACATGCTTTCCGTTCTGATAGATGAGCTTGAAAAACACGAGCTTTATGTAGCAAAATTTTATCTTTCAATTGATAAACCGGTTGCCGCAATGATAAGATTGGACTACGCAAAACAGCGTTATGATGTTAACAAACTTAGTAATCTATTAAAATATTACAGAATAAAAGCGCTTCTTAAGCTCAAAAAATATAAACAGGCCAAAGTCCTGATCAACAGACTCCCGAAAAACAACAAATACTACAAACGCCTGGAAACAGTCAAAAACTGAATGCAAAACGATTTTAAGCTCAAGGTTATGTTACTTACTTTAATGGGCAACCTTGCAACAAAGGGAAGTGTCGCCGCCTCTAACATTCCTATTGATCTGTTTTCCTCAAATGACAAGCTGATAATAAAAGCCGAACTTCCCGGTGTCGAAAAAAAGGATATTTTTTTGACAAGCTATGACAAGGAAATAGTTATACATTATACAAAAACGGTAGGTGGCGGAAAAAAACGAGTATATTACAGGATGGAGCGAAGCTACGGAAAATTTGAAGAAAGGATAAAACTGCCTATATATACCGAAGATGCCAAAATAAAGGCGGAGCTATCCGATGGAGTTTTGACAATTACTATCAGCAGCAATAAACATGATATAAAGGAGAAATAATTGGAACAAAAACAGGTTTTGGGAACAGATGGGATAGAAATTCCAAACATTGTGCCTCTTATACCCGTAAGAGATACTGTGGTTTTTCCGCATATGATTCTTCCGCTATTTGTGGGAAGAAAATTCTCAATAGCGGCAATAGATGAAGCACTCTCAAAGCAGAGAATTCTTGTGCTTTCCGCACAAATTGATCCCGCTATAAATGAGCCTTCCGGGAATGAAATTTATTCGGTCGGAACAGCCTGCATTATAATGAGAATGCTAAAACTTCCCGACGGAAGGGTAAAAATCCTTGTTCAGGGTATCAAGCGTGTCAAAATTAAGGATTATGTCAAATTTGACCCATTTTATGAAGCTCAGATTGAGGATTTAGAGGAAATTGAATCTGGCAATATAAAAGAGTCGGCATTGATGAGAATTATAAGGCGTCAGGTTGAAAATGCCGTTGCCCTTGGGAAAAATATTCCCACCGACCTTGTAACTGTCCTTGCAAATTTGTCAGAGCCATCAAAATTTGTCGATATTATCGCCTCTAACATAGGAATGTCGGTCAAAGACGCTCAAGCGGTGCTTCAGGCAAAAGATTCCGAAGAAGCGTTGCTTATCATTACAAATTTTCTTTCCAAAGAACTTGATATACTTACGATGCAGAACAAGATTCAAAACGAAGCACGCGATCAGATAGGTAAAACACAAAAGGAATATTTTTTGCGTGAGCAGCTTAAAGCAATAAAAAAAGAGCTCGGCGAAACCGATGACCTTAATGAAATAGAAGAGCTCACAAAAAAACTGGAAAAGGCAAAACTGCCTAAAAAAGCCGAAAAAGCGGTTCAAAAGGAGCTAAAAAGACTCCAAAAGATGCATCCGGACAGCGCCGAGGCAAATGTAATCAGAACCTATATCGACACTATGATATCTTTGCCGTGGTCAAGGAGCACAAAGGATAATTATGATATAGCAAAGGTATCAAGAATACTAAATCGCGATCACTACGATCTGGAAAAACCGAAAGAGAGAATATTGGAATATCTATCGGTAAGAAAGCTAAACCCGCATACAACAGGAGCAATTTTATGTTTTGTGGGACCTCCGGGTGTAGGGAAAACATCTCTGGCTAAATCGGTAGCGCATGCTATGGGAAGGAAGATGGTAAGGATATCACTCGGAGGCATAAGGGATGAGGCTGAAATACGCGGTCACAGAAGAACCTATGTCGGAGCATTGCCCGGAAAGATTATCCAGGGACTAAAATCATGCGGCTCCTCAAATCCGGTGTTTGTGCTCGATGAGATAGACAAAATAGGCAATGACTTCAGAGGAGATCCGTCTTCGGCATTGCTGGAGGTTCTCGATCCTGAGCAGAATACGGAATTTGTGGATAACTATCTTGCTGTTCCGTTTGACCTTTCAAAGATATTTTTTATTACAACGGCTAATTCAACCAACACGATACCGCCGCCTTTGCTTGACAGGATGGAAACAATTTCGATTGCAGGCTATACGGTCGAGGAAAAAATTAAAATCGCAAAGCGTTATATAATACCCCGTGAAAAGGAGAAAAACGGGGTTGACAATATTGACATAACCTTTACTGCAGGCGCAATAGAAAAAATTATAGAAAACTACACACGCGAAGCTGGCGTAAGAAATCTGGAAAAAAATATCGCTAAAATATTGAGAAAAATAGCAAGAGAAATTGCCGAAAATATAGGAAAAGAGAGCTATCACATAACCAAAAACTCCATAGAAAAGTTCTTAGGAACTATAAAATTCAGCAAAGATATTCGTCTGAAAAAAGCTCCTGCCGGAGTTGTCACAGGACTTGCATGGACGCCTGCAGGCGGAGAGATTATGTTTATTGAGGTAAGCGCCGCAAAAGGCAAAGGCAATCTGATTTTGACAGGCTCGCTTGGAGATGTTATGAAAGAATCTGCTCAGGCTGCATACAGCTATGTCCGTGCCCACAATGAAGATCTCGGTATAGATGCAAAATTTTTTGAGGAACACGATCTGCATATACATTTTCCCGAAGGGGCAATACCAAAAGACGGACCTTCGGCAGGAATAGCCATACTATCTGCAATCGTTTCAGCCATAACCGGCAAAACCATCAGGCCGGATCTTGCGATGACCGGCGAAATAACGCTCACCGGAAGAGTATTGCCTATCGGAGGACTAAAAGAAAAACTGCTGGCTGCGCTCAGAGCCGGTATTCGCAGTGTTATAATCCCTGCGGAGAACAAAAAGGACTTAGCTGAAATTCCGAAAAAGTCGGTTGAAAAATTCACAATCAACTACATAAAAAGTGCAGACGAATTAATAAACATCGTATTCGATTTTAACAGAGAAAAGAAGAAAAGAGCTTAGAAAAACAAGGCCGTCTTTTGTCTTTGACATTGAGATTGCTTCGCTGACGCTCGCAATGACGGGGGAAATAAAGTCGCTCTTCAATTACGGGAAAAATAGTCGCAATGACGCCTTTTTTTCTGTCACTGCGAGGCTTTAGCCGAAGCAGTCTCATATTTAGTGAATGGTGAATAGTGGATAGTTGAGTAGGTGAGTAGTTGAGTTGGTTTCCTCTTACTGCCGCATTGGGAAATTTGTGTTAAGAAATATATCTTTGTTCTTTTGTCTTGATA
>Ga0256829_1001770_pt1 | contig 17092 bp, 23 predicted proteins | sample 131447metaG_FD_185979 | JGI IMG/M metagenome (GOLD analysis project Ga0256829, IMG submission 185979) | Hydrothermal vent microbial communities from Lau Basin, Pacific Ocean - 131-447 | ecosystem: Environmental > Aquatic > Marine > Hydrothermal vents | place: Pacific Ocean: Lau Basin | collected...
CATGTTGATTGGGCACGACCGCGACAAGAACGCTGGTTTTTCTGAATCCATCACTATTGATGATAAGGGCATTGCCGTATCGGGTAAATTGCTATCGAACAAAGACGGCAAGCGCGTGTCGGAAGATGCCAGCGAGGGATTCCCCTGGCAGATGAGCGTCCATATCGAGCCTGACGAAATAGTACAGGTAAAAGCTGGCTATGAAGTCAATGGCCGCACGTTTAAGGCTGACGGGGTTGTGTTCCGCAATTCCACACTTCGAGAAATCAGCTTTACCCCAACAGGCGTTGATGCCGGTACATCCGCCAAGGTCTTTTCCTTTTCATATCACGAGTTCCAAAAAGGGCAATCGCCCGAATCAAAGGAGGGTCATGGCATGACCAAAGAAGAAGCGGCTGCACTAACAGCCGAGAACGAGGCGTTGAAACAGAAGTTTTCAGCAGCCGAAGCCAAAACCGCAGAGGTGCAGCAGCAGTTCGCCGCATTACAGGCTGAAAAAGCAGCCAGTGAGAAAGCAGCACGCGATACCGCAATCGAAGCACTCTTTTCTGACACCGGCATTGAAGCCGCTGAAGGCCAGAAAGAGGCCATGCAGACCATGGACAGCACACAGTTTTCAGCCGTCGCTGAAATCATGCGTAAGGCCAAACCATCCGCCCCTGAGCATCTGTTCAGTGAGCACAACACCGCACCCGCCGGTGCTAATACCGATCCAGCAGCAGACATCGTCGCTGCATACGAAGCGCAGGGAGTATAAATCATGCCTATTTCTATTGGAATTACAGAAGTCGCATTTAAGAACGATTCGCTATTGGCGGGTGATGATCTCAACACTGATGCAGTCACCGTTGTTGCAGGCCAAAACCTGACCCGTGGTCAACTGCTTGGGCGTGTTACCGCAACAGGTGAAGTCACCGCCCTGAACGGAGCCGCAACCGATGGCTCTCAGAATGTCTATGCCGTACTGGCAGAAGATATCAACGCAGTCACGGCATCCGCCGCCACCGCATACGTCGCAGGCACATTCAAGAATTCCGGCCTGATCGGATATGTAGCCGCAACCCATAAAGATGCACTCCGTGCATTGAATATCTACGTCAAACATTCAGTAGCATAAGGAGATAACTGATGCCATTATCCGTATTTGAACCACGCACCATGATGGGTGTATTGAACCTCATCAAACCGAAGTCGTCTTTTTTGCTGGATACATTCTTCGGAAGCACCAAAACCCACGACACCCGCTCGATCGAAGTGGACATCATCAAAGGCCGCCGTCGTTTGGCTCCTTTTGTGTCACCTATGGCTCAGGGTGTGCCGGTTGATCGTCAGGGTGCTGTGCAGCACACGATCACCATGCCGTATCTGAAGCCAAAGATTGCAACAGAGGCAGCTCAGTTGCTCACACAGCGCACACCGGGTCAAACTGTATATCAGAGCAGCCCTGCAAAGCGTGGTCGCGCCATTCTGGCGAAAGACCTTGTCACCCTGCGTGACATGGTGGATCGCCGTGAAGAAGCAATGGCCGCTGAGGCGTTGAGCCTTGGCAAGGTTACTGTTTTGGGCGAAGGTGTTGATCAGGTGGTAGATTATTTACGCCCTGCATCACATCAGGTTATCAATACAGCTACTGCAAACGCATGGGATGCCGCCGGTGTGGATATTCTCACTCAGTTGCGTGGCCATGCCCGCACGATTGCACAGTCAAGCGGTACGCCTGCCAATATCTGTGTTATGGGATCATCTGCAGCAGATGCTTTGATTGTGTATCTTGAAGGCAAATCTACTGCTCTGTCACTGGCACCACTGGAAGTCGGGCAGATTAAGCCGGACGCACTCGGCACTGGCGCAACTTACCTTGGACGCTTGCAGGGCATTGATTTCTACGAGTACAACGAGTGGGCAGAAGATGTCAACGGTGTCGAGCAGCCATTACTGGCACCTAACCGTGTAATCTTCGGCAGCCGCAAGACTGATGGCATGCGTCATTATGGTGCTATTCAGGACTTGAAAGCTGGCAACAACTGGGCTGTTCCTTACTTCATCAAGTCATGGGAAGAGGAAGATCCATCCGTCCGCTGGCTGATGGCTCAATCGGCTCCATTGCCTGTACTGCATCGGATTGAATCCGTAATCAGTCTGGCAGCACTGTAATTACACTGGGGCGGCTTATGTCGCCCCATATCTTTGCAAAACAACTAGGAGTCCATTATGGCTGCACGATTAACACAACACTGCACACACGGTGACAAAACCTATGAAGCTGGTGACGTTGTAAAAAACGCCAAGATTGAAAAGGTTTTAATTGATGCCGGTGTTGCAGAGGAAGTGAAAAAAGACGCGGAAAAAGACGCGGAGTAATCAGTGAACTATGCCAGCAAAGCGGACATGCTTGCCATGTTTGGCAATGCTGAGATCACGCAGATTACTGACCGGGCGAATATCGGCGTGGTTGACGATGCTACCTTGCAGATAGCACTCGATGATGCAACCAGCGAGGCGGATTCGTATCTGCCTGTCGCGCCCGTAACACCAAGCCGCGCACTGGTTCGCCATACGGCAGCTATTGCGCGGTTCTTCCTTTATGCCAATAAGGCCACGGATGAAGTCCGAGAACGCTATGATGATGCCATTGCATGGCTGAAATTAGCATCACACGGAACCATTGAATATGGCAGCTTGCCTGCATCGCTCACGGCACCGGCAGGCATACCACAATCACAATCGCTTAAATTATCCCATGAAAAATATCGCGTCCAGCGTGTTGGTGGCTTTGTTATATGACGCTGACAGGGCTACAGCAGGCAGCAGTGGACGCTATCAAAACGGATATTCCATCGCTTTCACAGTGTGAGATATATGGCGGTCAGTTCACTGGCCAGCCGGGCAGCCGTGTTGCTATTCACGCCCCCGCTGTTTTGGTTACGATGCTTGGCTGTAAGCCTGTATCTGATCCAGGTATAGAAGGGCAGATGGATGTGCAGTGCCGACTTGCTGCATACGTGCTTGCTCAGAATAACCGGAGCCGCGATGCACGCGAAGGTGCATGTATTGATCTGGTGGAATCGGTTTCACTACTTATTTACAATAATAATTTTGCTCTACCGATGGTCGGCATGGCCTCACTTGTTCAAATGCAGGGCATGACCAACGCCGCTGCCGATGATGCAGGCTTTGCGCTCTGGTCAGTCACCTGGGATCAGGAAATCAGGCTGGGTGCTGCGCCAGTCAATAATTACGGGCCGCTGACCGATGTGCGCATTGGCTTCTCTCCCGATATCGGCGCTGGCCATGAACCGGACTACACTCAGCTATGATGATCGAACTACTCCAGCGCATTGAGCGCATCGAGCGGCAGATGCATAATATTGCACTGCTGGGCACGGTGGCTGATGCTAATTACGCCACCGGGCGGCTGAAGATTGCTATTGGCGATCTGGTGACCGGCTGGCTGCCCTGGCTAACTCATCGTGCGGGTGGCGACACCACATGGGATGCGCCGGAGATTGGCGAGCAGGTGGCGGTGATTTCACCTTCTGGCGAGATCGGCAACGGCGTTGTGATTCCGGCTATCTATCAAAATGCGCATCCGGCCAATGGCAATACGCCCGATCTGGATATTCGCACCTATAAGGATGGCGCAGTGGTCTCATACGACCGCGCTGCCCATCATTTATCTGCAACGCTACCGGCTGGCGCAACCTCTGCACTGGTTTCCGATGGCGGCATCAGCATCACCGGCGATATCAGCGTGACCGGCAAAATCACATCAACCGGCGATATGATCGCAGCGGGCATCAGCCTGGATAACCATGTTCACGGTGGCATTCAGCCAGGTGGCGCGAATACAGGCGCGCCACAATGATGGGCATGAGCAATACCGCAGGTAATGCCATCAGTGGCATTGCGCATCTGCGGCAATCGATTGCCGATATTCTCGGCACACCGTTGGGTAGCCGGGTGATGCGGCGCGATTACGGATCGCGGTTGTTTGAGCTGACTGATTCACCGATGAATCGCGGCGGCGTGATGGATGTGATTATTGCCACCGCTGAAGCGTTAAAAAAATGGGAGCCGCGCTTGCAGCTCTCTAAAATCGCAGTGAATGAGGCGACAGCCGATGGCCGGTTTAATATCGGTGTATTGGGTATCTACACGCCCAACGGTCAGGCCGTTTCGCTGGATGGGATTGTGATATGAGCCTATCCCAGATTGATTTTGCTCAGATTCCCGCGCCGGCGGTGATAGAGCTGCTCGACTTTGAGACGATCCTCGCTGCCATGAAAGCCGATCTGCTGGCGCGTGATGCTACGCTGACGGCGGCTGGGCTGGAATCCGATCCGATATCCAAGGTGCTTGAAGTTGCCGCATTCCGTGAATTGATTCTGCGCCAGCGGGTGAATGATGGCGCGCATAGCGTCATGCTCGCCTATGCCTCCGCCTCCGATCTGGATCAGATCGGCGCGAATTTCGGCGTGGCGCGCCTGACAATCACCCCGGCTGATAACAGCAAAACGCCGCCCGTTCCTGCAGTCATGGAAACGGATTCAGCCTTACGCGATCGTATCCGCTTGAGTCTGTACTCTCGCACCACGGCGGGGCCAGTGAATCAATATCGATTCTATGCGTTATCTGCCGATTCCGATGTGCTGGACGTGAGTGTCACCAGCCCGAATCCGGGCGATGTGGTGATTGCGGTGCTGTCCCATACCGGCGCGGGTGTACCAGTGCAGTCTGTGCTTGATGCAGTGATAGCAGTGTGTAACGCCGATGGTGTGCGGCCGCTGACCGACCACGTGATGGTGCAGGCGGCTATCATTACGAACTACAGCGTGATTGCTGCAATCACCGTTTATCCCGGTCCCGATGCGATCACAGTACAGGCCAATGCATTGCAGGCGGTAACATCATATTGTGCCCTGCATCATGCGCTGGGGCATGATATTACCCGCGCCGGTCTGATTGCAGCGGCCACCGTTACAGGCGTGCAAAATGTAGCCTTGACTGCGCCAGCCGCCGATCTGGTGGTGGATGATCTGCACGCCAGTTATGCCACAGCAATCAATGTGACGGTTGCAGGGAGTGCGGTCTGATGGCTGACGTAACCACCATCCTGCCACCCAACGCTACTGGCTTTGAACGCAGCATCGAGCAATCGGCGACCCGTGCCATTGAGCAGTTGCCTGTACCGATTCGAAATCTCTGGAATCCTGATGTGTGCCCGCTGCACCTGCTGCCCTGGCTGGCTTGGGCTGTGGATGTGGAGTTGTGGCAATCGGATTGGCCGGAGGGCGAGCAACGGTCTGCCATTAAAGCATCGATCGATGTGCATAACCACATGGGAACCAAGGCATCAGTGAGACAAGCGCTGAATGCCCTGGGCGCATCCATCGAAATGACGGAGTGGTTTCAGACAGGCGGCGCGCCGCACACATTCGACCTCATAGCATGGGCGAACGCCAATCCGCTTCAATCTGGCAAGCCGATTCTTGACCAATCGCTCTACGACACGTTACTGGCCTCAATCAACGAGACCAAGCCTGCACGCAGTCATTTTACGTTCCGGGTGGGTGCTCGATTCACCGACGGCATCGCAGTCGTGGCCGTAATGGGCGGGGCGGCCCTGATGCGGCGGGGCGCGACCACCATGCGACCTCCGCTATCTGCAATGGGTGGAACGATGTCCGCTGTTACGTCATCACTCGCCACAGTAGCAAGGTTCCCTATGGAGGCTATCTGATATGACATCTTCAACACTAACGCCGGTCATTACCGATGCAGGGCTGCAAGCTGCTTTTAACGCCAACAGCACCGGCCTTGCGGCGGAAATCACTCACATCGCGCTAGGCGATGCTGCCTACTCTCCCGCTGCGAACCAGCTTAGTCTGGTTCATGAGGTGATGCGTACACCTGTAGCCGACGGCTCACCAGTGACACCAACACAGATCCATTTGACAGCGCTGGCGAGTGGCGTGCTGCAGTTCTGGGTAAAAGAGGTCGGGTTCTATCTGGCCGACGGCACACTGTTCGCTGTATGGAGTGATCCCGCGCAAACACTGACCTATAAGGCCGCCAATGTTGATCTGCTGCTGGCGTTTGATCTGTCTATCGCCGCCATTCCGGCGGGCAGCATAACAGTGCAGGGCACCGGCCAGAACCTGAGCTTGTACTATGCCGATGAGCTGGCGCATATGGCTATCGCTCATCTGACAACAATGCACACTCAAATCCAACTTGAATCACGATTAAAATCCGGAGGATTATAATATGTCATTAGAGACAACAATCACGGAGCTGGTGACGGCATCCAACACGCTAACAAACGAGGTTCGCAGGATGATAGGTCAGGCACCTGTTGCGTCGCCGGCAGCGCCGGGTCAGCAGGGGTTCGGCGTGGGAATTTGCCCCGGACCTATGCCGGCGGGGATGGCGGAAATGCCAGGCACGCGCGATATCGCGCATGATAACTACGGCAACTATCGTTACTCAGACGGCTCAGTCATGGTGTGGATGCCGGCATTTTACTACAAATGGGGCACTGGCGCGAACGGACTGGCTGTAAATATCGTTGATATTGTGCCGTTTGTTGGCGGCCCATATAGCACGGTTGCATCCGCCAATGCGGCAGGCTATGCGCTGCACCGGGCGTTTTATGATGGCGGGGCAGTTCAGCCGGGCGTGTTTGTTGATAAATATCAGTGCAGCAACAATGGCGGTATTGCATCCAGTATTGCGCTCGGCAATCCGCTATCAACCAACACAGCGCACAACCCGATTTCAGCACTTAACAACGCGCCGGCGAACAATTACGGCGGCGCAATTCTCGCTCCGAAATCGCGCGGCGTGAATTTTTTCTGCAATACGCGTTTCATTTTCTCCGCCCTGGCAATGCTGTCGCTCGCTCATGGACAGTCCGCAACGGCGGCAACGTGGTGCGCATGGTACGACGCTGCCGGAGTCACAAATTACCCCAAAGGCAACAACAATAATGCCCTGGGCGATGCCAATGATGCTGCGATAGCGTATGTGCCAGATGGCTACCTCAACGCAGGCAAAGCAGGATCAGCAAACCTGTTTGCACGCACGACGCACAATGGGCAGAGCTGCGGTGTTGCGGACCTGAATGGCAACATGTGGGAGATTAATCCGGGTATTACGACAGACGGGGCGAATTACTATATCCTCTCCACAGCCGCAAAAATGGCGGCTACTACGTCGGGAAACACGCTATCCACAGATCTATGGGGCGCCGCAACACTGTCATCTCGATACATAAATCTAGGCGCGACATACGCATCTTTGTGGGCAACAGGCGCAAATCGCGCAGTGCCGCTCGGTAGCCCGACCGCGCAGTCGCTATCAGAAACTACGTCAGGGGCCGCATGGAACGCGGCCGGCGCTGGTATCCCGCTGGTTACTGGCGGCGCAAACGCATTTGGCAACGATTATCTTTGGGACTACAAGCCCAACGAAATGTGCCCGCTCGCGGGCGGCAGCTGGACCGATGGCGGCCCCGCCGGGGTGTGGGCGTTGCATCTCTTCGCTGTGCGAGCCACCTCGAGCAGCTATGTGGGCTTTCGCGCGGCCTTGTATCTTTGATTTTCCGAGCGATAGCGACGGGGTTTTGATTTGATGGGCATGCACGATGAAGCAATGCTAGATCGTAAATTCACCGAATTTGCGAAGCTGATGAATATCCATCTGAATCATTTTCCGAAGCGTGAGAAATATGGTTTAGCGCTGGAGATTCGCCGCGCTGCGTATGAAATGTACGGCTATATTGTGGAAGCTCAGAAGCGTTATCACAAGAAAACAACGCTGACAAATCTGGATATCCGGCATGAGCAGCTACGCATGCTGATCAGGCTGGCGCATAGTTTGGGGTATTTTGGATTTAAAGCGGGAAAGATTGCCGAGCAATCACCGGCTGAGCAGGGCGAACATCGTTACCTCGCGCTATCGCGGCTGGTTGATGAACTTGGCAAAATGATTGGTGGGTGGATTGTATCCGCCCGCCAACGGGAATCATCTTGATATGTGCCCGATCGCGAGCGGTAACTGGAACAATGGCAGCACCGCCGGGGTGTGGGCGTTGAATCTCAACAATGTGCGAGCCAACTCGAACAACAATGTGGGCTTTCGCGCGGACTCGATACCTCACGGATCACATGATCGAAGTGGAATCAAGGGAGATGGTTTCCGGCGCGTGATTTATTCACGGCGAAATCTGCAACGCTGCCGCCTTTTTGGTAGGGCAACCGAAGATCAGGCGGCAGCATCATGAAGCGCATTGGAAATCTATATAAGCAGGCATTTACGCGCGACGCGTTGCTTACTGCATATCATGCGGCTGCCAGGCATAAGTCCGGCAAGCGCGCGTGCTTCAATTTCGAGCGACGGCTGGCGTGTAATCTGGACGCTCTATTTTGTGAACTACGGGATGGCACGTATCGCCCTATGCCGTACTATAATTTTGAAGTCTATGAGCCGAAGCAGCGCACGATTTATGCACCGGCATTTCGCGATCTTGTTGTGCAACACGCGATATGTGCAGCGGTGAATGCGATATTTGATCGCACGTTTATTGATCAGTCGTTCGCATGCCGAAAAGGCATGGGTACGCACAAAGCCGCTGACTATGCACAGGCAGCATTGCGTGCATCACCACGAGATGGCTATACGCTCAAGATAGACATCCGAAAATTTTTCTACCGCATCGATCGCACCGTTTTGCGCCGCTTGATTGAGCGTAAAATCAAAGATAATCGAATGGTTGATGTGATGATGCATTTCGCAGACCACGGCGAGCCGCTGGGCATCCCGATCGGCAACCTGTTATCTCAACTATATGCCCTGATCTATCTCAATCCTCTGGATCATTACATCAAGCGCGAACTCAAGATACGTCGCTATTGTCGCTATGTTGATGATGGCGTGTTGTTTGGTCTGACCAGGTCTGATTGTACCGAGGCGCGCACAAGGATTGAGACATTCATTCAGGACAATCTGCATCTTGAATATTCACATACCACGATTGCGCCGGTGCGCAAAGGCGTGAATTTCGTTGGCTATCGAACATGGGCAAGCAAGCGGTTTATCCGCAAACGCAGCATCTATGTATTCAGACGTGCTCTAAAGCTGAATGACATTCAGTGCGCAGTATCAGTAATCGGCCATGCGCGCAACACAAGTTCACTCCGGCATATGCTGGGGAAAATATCAAAGGAGATGATAAATGAAAATCATTGCATACAAAAAATATACGGACAAATTGATCGCGCGAACGCTCGTCCTGCCGGTTGATAAATCGGGGCAGATGATCGGCACTGAGCTGGCTACGCTTGCGGACGGTCTGACATACGTATCTATGCCCGCAACGGCTACGTTGCCGACGCAGCCCAAAGAGATTGCCACGTCTACCAAAACAGTCACGTTGACTGCGGCCCAGATTGCAGAAATCAAATCTCTGTCTCCGCACATTAAACTGATCAATGATCGTGTGTGCGAGAAGATTCGCGAACAATATTCACTCGACGATGAGCTGAAGCTGGCACGTGTATCGATCGGGTCGCTGCAAAAAACATACACACCCAGCGCCGCTGAATCGCAGGCCGTAACCGATTACCAGGTTGCGGTTGAGGCGGCCCGTGCATGGGGTCGCGCAGAAAAAGCCAAACTAGGGCTGTGATAATGCAATTGTGGCAATAGCTACAATCACGAATTTGGAATAAAAAAAGGAGGCTTAATATGCCAGCATATCTACACGGCGTTCGCGTCGTAGAAAGAACCAACGCGACTCGACACATTCGCACCATCAATACAGGGATCATCGGCATTGTCGGTACAGCGCCCGATTCGGCTCCGGCGGCAGATGCAACAGCCACAACCGGCACAGAGGCGGCCAATAACGGCATCACCTACGCCGCACCGGCAGGCGCAGCAGGCAATAACGTCAGCATCATGCTGGCTGATCCGAAGGCGAATAGTTCCGCCCTGGCCGTATCGGTCAAAAATGCTGTGATCACAGTTAGCCTGGCTACCGATGCAGCAGGGGCGATCACCTCCACTGCTGCATTGATCATCGCAGCGATTGCAGGCAATGCGCAGGCTTCGGCGCTGGTCACGGCAGCCAACACCGGCGCATCCACCGGCGCAGGCGTGGTGGCGGCCACGGTCAAGCAGGTGCCGCTCACCGGCGGCGCAGATGAAGCGTTCCCGCTCGATACCCCGGTGCTGGTCGTTGGCGACCGGGCGCAGGCTGCCAAGCTCGATACCACCGGCAATGGCCTCGGCACACTGCCCATGAGTATGGATGCGATATTCGATCAGGTCGCACCGATCATGGTCGTTGTCCGTGTGGCAGAGGGTGCAAATGCAGCCGCTACGCAATCGAACATCATCGGCACAGTTACTGCTGCGGGCATATCCACTGGCATGCAGGCACTGCTTACCGCCAAGGCGAAACTCGGCGTGCAGCCCCGCATCCTTGGCGCACCGGGTTGGACTTCATTCCAGCCAGTCGCTGCTGCAATGGATTCGCTGACCTCTGATTTGCGCGCCTTTGCATATTATGATCTGGCTAGCGCAGATGTACCTACAGCGCTGACCGATCGAATCGCCTACGGCAACAAGCGCAGCATGCTGCTGTGGCCTGGCTTTGAAGTGTGGGACGTGACCACGAATAGCCTTGTCACGCAGCCTGCATCTGCCCGTGCGCTGGGTATGCGCGCCAAGCTGGATAACGATGTCGGCTGGCATAAAACACTGTCGAATATCCCTGTCAACGGCGTATCGGGCATGACCAAGCCGGTCAGCTGGGGGCTGCAAAATGCCAATTCGCAGGCCAATCTGCTCAACGAGAACGAGATCACCACGATCATCGAGCAGGATGGCTATCGTTTCTGGGGCAGCCGCACGCCGTCTGCTGATCCGGTGTTTGCATTTGAATCTGCAGTGCGTACCGGCGATGTGCTGGCCGATTCGATTGCCGAGGCGCATCTGTGGGCGATGGATAAGCCGATGAGCCGCGTGCTGTTCGATGAGATTGTGGACGGCGTGAATGCCAAGTTCCGCGAACTAAAAGCGCAGGGCTACATCATCGATGCCAACGCCTGGCTTGATCCTGAACTGAACACAACCACCACCTTGAGTGCTGGCCAGTTGTGGATCGATTACGACTACACCCCCGTGCCACCGCTTGAGCAGCTCGGCTTCCAGGCCACGATCACCAACAAGTATCTTGTTGAACTATTACCCAAGGCATAAGGAGGCCATCCGATGACAACGTATAAAGCACTACGCCCGGCGCACATCAACAACACGCACCTAAACGTGGGCGACACCATCACACTGCACCAGCGCGCCGCCCAGTTCCTGCTGGCCGACGGCACGCTGGCAGAGAGCACAAAAAAACGTAGGGGCGGTGCCCCCGTGCCCGCCCAAACAACAAAACCCAAAGGAGCATAAATCATGGCATTGGCAAATATATTAAAAGATTTCAACGTATTCGTTGAAGGCAAGGGATTTGCAGGCAAAGCCGATGAAATCAACCTGCCTAAACTCACCCTGAAAATGGATGAATACCGTGCCGGTGGCATGGATGCCCCGATCGAACTCGATATGGGCATGGAAAAACTGGAGTGTGATTTCACGCTCGGCGAGTTCGATGCCGACGTGCTGAAATTGTTCGGTCTGCAGGTCGGCGCGGCGCAGTCGTTCCGCGCTCAGGGCAGCATCACCAATCCGTCCGATGGCACAGCCACGCCGGTGGTGGTGCAGCTGCGCGGCCGCATCAAAGAGAGCGATCCCGGCACATGGAAAGCCGGCGAAGCCGCCAAGCACAAGGTGACCATCGCTGTTAACTACTACAAATACACCCAGGCCGGCACCGATCTGGTTGAAATCGATGTGGAAGGCATGAAACGCATCATAGGCGGCGTGGATCAGCTCGCACAGACCCGCGCTAATCTGGGTATCGGCTGATGGAAACGATCACGCTGAAATACCCCATCGATGTGGCTGGTGAGCAGATCACCAGCCTCAATCTGCGCCGCGTCACCGTTGGTGATCTTGAGATTACGAATAGGGAAAAAGACGAATTGAGCAAGTCCATTTGCCTTATTTCGCTGATCGGAGAAATTGCGCCAGAGCATGTGCGTATGATTGATGCTAGCGACTTCAACCAGGCAAGCGCGGTTGTCGAAAGTTTTTTGGAGTAAGCCAGATCACGCTGCGCCATTTAACGTCACAGCTTGGCGCAGCGTTCCACTGGCAACCTTCAGAAATTAAGCAATTAGGATTGAATGAAGCAATCGGTTATCTGGATGATGCTTTTGAAATGGGATTACTGAACAAGAAAGGTTAGTGAAACGTGTATCCTGTATATGATGTTACAGCACTGTCATCGCCGCCAAACGCAAAGCAGGCGGCGATGGCCAGTGTTATATATATCACAGTATACACGGACAGACACACAGCAAGCCAGGCCCATGAAAACGGGGCGGCGATCAGCAGAAACAACGGCAGCGCCGAAGCAACCGCCATACATACAAGCGTTCTGTTTCGAATGTTCATAGGTTGATTATAGCGGCAAGGAGCGTAAATGTCAAAACTCGATCTTAGCATCCTTATCAAGGCCGTTGATAAGTTCAGTGTGCCCGCAAAGAAGATAGCAGGTGTCAGTGATAAAATGTCGAAGTCCATGATTGGTGGTCAGAAAGAGCTGATCGCGCTAGGCAATCAGAAAACAGGCATTGCTATGTTTCGCAGGCTTGCAGGGTCTGTGCGTGGCACCGCAATCGAGATGAAAGCAGCACAGTCAAAGGTCGCCAAGCTGGGTAAAGCTATCAGCGCCACATCGAACCCAAGTCAAAAGATGCTACGTGAATTTGAATCAGCAAAGCGCAAATCGGCGCAGCTTAAAAGCAGCTATCAGACACAAAGCGACAAACTGCGCGCCTTGCGCCGGGATTTGCGTGAATCAGGCATTGAAGCCGGGCAAATGGCCGCTGCTGAACATAAACTTGCGGGTAAAATAGCGGATACAACTAAAAAAATGCAGCGGCAATCACTGATTGCAGAAAAACAGCAACAGATCACATCAAGACTTGATAAATCCATACAGCGCGCTGCCAATATGTCATTTGTAGCGCAATCGGTAGGTAGCATTGGCCGAGGTTTAACGGGGGCATTGACTGCGCCCATCGACAGGATGCGAGGCATTCAGGAATCACGAGGGCAGTTGCAATCGCTAGGTATGGATAAGTCCGGCATTGATGCTGTGGTAAAGACCGGTCGAGATATGAGCAAGGCATTTGCCGGGATTGATACAGCATCATTCACATCTGCCGCCTATGATATTAAATCCGGCATCGATAATCTGACGGGCGAAGGTGTGGCGAAAATGACTGCATTGGCATCACTGACAGCTAAGGCCGCTGGCTCAGATACGGCAGGCATGACCAGTTTGTTTGCTACTGGTTACGGCGTATTCAAAAAAAATCTATTCAAAAACATGAGTGATGTGAAGTTTGGAGAAACCTTCTCTGCCGGCCTGGCATCCGCTGTCAAAAAATTCAAAACCAATGGCACAAAGATGCAACAAGCGATTGAGAGCATGGGGAGCGGCTTGGCGGCTGCTGGCGTACCGTTGCAAGAGCAACTGACTGCGCTGGGTATGCTCCAACAAAAAATGCAGGCGGGGGAGGCAGGCACATCAATCAAGGCGTTCGCGTCCAAGGCCGCCCAGGCACAGGCCTATTTTAATAAAGTTGGCATTGCAATCAACACACTGGATGCAAGCGGAAATGTCAGATCAATTCCGGATATACTTAATCAGGCGAAAGATGCGTTCGGCCCTAAATATACATCAAAGGTTGGGGCGGTGATGCTAAAGGCATTTGGTTCAGAGGAAGCTGTGCGCGTGTTTGAAGGCCTATGGGGCCAATCAGGAGAGTTTGTAAAAAACAGCGCGGAAATACAGAAAAACATGCAGCAAGGCGAGGAATTCACGCGGAAGATGGCGAAAGCAATGGATAACAATGTGGATGCCCGCTTGAAGGTACTTGGTCAGCGTTGGGGTGTTATACAAGAGAAGCTAGGGGCCATGATGATACCCATGCTGGAACGCGCAATACCGATCATTGAAGGCATTGCAAATGCAGTTACAGGCATCATTGACCAGTTCCCGCGCGCATCTGGCATTATATTGGGTGCGGTTGGTGTAGTCGGTGGCATTGCACTTGTGCTGGCTCCAGTCTTGACCGCCGTAGTTGGGTTAACTGCGGCTTTTGCATATCTCCGGGCGGCAATCGCTAAAACACGGCTCGCAGCGCAAACATCCGCCGGCGGTGGTTTTTTTGGTGGCAAGGGGAAAGGAGGTATCAAAGGTTTTTTTGGTAAACTGTTCAGCCGTAAAGGGTTAGGTGGAATGTTAAAGGGTGCGGGCGGCTTCTTAAAAGGCAAAGGCGGGCTGATCGGCGCAGGTTTGGGCGCACTAAGCATTGGCTCAACATTATTAAGCGACAGAAAAGATAAGGGAACGGAAGTCGCCAAGGACGTTGGTGGTATTGCTGGTGGCTTGGCTGGTGCAGCAATGGGCGCGGCGATTGGGTCAATTGTTCCGGTCGCAGGAACGGCCATAGGCGCGGCGATTGGTCTGGCACTGGGTGGCCTTGGCTTTAATTTAGGCAGTGATGCCGGGGGCGCATTGGCGGGTGTATTCTCGTCGGACAGTAAAAATCCAAGTTCATCCAAAAAAGTAGCCCCCGCCGCATTGGCCGCATCATTGGCATTGGCTTCACCTGCGGCAGCAGCACCTGTTGTGCATCAGGATAACCGCGCCAATTACACGATGCATGTCAACGTGAACGGCGGCGATCCGCAAGCGGTCAAGGCTGCCGTATCTGACGCAATGGCCGAAAAAGAACGCGAACACGCAGCCCGCACGCGCGGCGCGCTGTTTGATATTCGGGGCGGTTGACGATGGCGCTGAACAATGAAGTGATGATGTCCATCGGCCGGTACAAGTTCGCCGCGAACACGGCGGCATATCAGGAACTGCGCCGCGTCTCCGAATACCGCTGGAGCGAACAGCAGCGCATAGCCCGCGATCCGGCCATGCAATACACCGGCAAAGGCCGCGAAACGATTGAACTCTCCGGCGTGATCTACCCAGCCGAATTCAAAACCGGCGATCAAGTTGCCGAAATGCGCAAAGCGGCCGCCGATGGCAAGCCGCTGACGCTGATTTCCGCCCAGGGCATGGTGGGCGAAATCCTCGGCGACTGGGTGATCAAACGCATTGAAGAGACCGGCACAATATTCGCCGCCCGTGGAGCCCCACGTAAGGTTGAATTTCGCATGTTCCTACAATTTTACGGATCTGACAAGTGACCCAATACAGAACAAAACAGGGCGATATGCTCGATGCCATCTGCTATAAATTCTATGGCAGAGAATCCGCCGCCGTGGATGTACTCAAAGCCAACCCCGGCCTGGCAGACAAAGGCCCCGTGTTCACTGCCGGCATCATCATCAATCTGCCCGCACTGGCTACGCCCGCCACCCCATCCAAAACCGTGAGGCTGTGGGACTGATGCGCGCATTCACGCCTGATTTCTCCATCAGCGCCGATGGCAACGATCTCACCGCTGCAATCCGTGATCGATTGCTCCGGCTCACCATAGCCGATCAGTCGGGTAACACCTCAGACAGTGTCAAGATCGTGCTCGATGATCGCGATCACGCCATCCGCCTGCCACGCACGGGCGCAGAGCTGGCGATCAGCCTCGGCTATAAAGAGAACGGTTTGATCGATATGGGCAAATGGACGGTGGATGAGATCGAACTATCCGGCCCGCCCGATACGCTGATCATCAGTGCCAAAGCGGCGAACACCTCGACACGCAACACCAAAAGCGGCAAAGCCGATACCCTGCGCAGTGTCAAAACCCGCGCCTGGGACAACATCGCCATTGCCGACATCTGCAAAACGATTGCGAATGAGCACGGCTACACGCCACGTATTGCCGATAAATATGCCACAGGAAGTCCACCAGCCATTGGCGCGCCCGTGACGCATCTGGACCAACGCGAAGAGTCCGATCTGAATTTCCTGACCCGGCTGGCCAAAGATTACGGCGCCGTCTGCAAGCCTGTGCGCGATTATCTACTCTTTGTCGAAAAAGGAACGCCAGTCAGTGCCACAGGCCGCGTGCTCGATAGCATCAGCCTCACGCCAAAAGATATGACAAGCTGGCGCGCCACGCTGGCAGATCGTGGCAAATATGTGGCGGCCATCGCCCACTACCACGACCACGCCACAGCCAAGCGCATCCCTGTCCGTGCAGGAAAGCCGTCCGGTGTACCAGTCACCAGCGTCACCGGTACATTCGCCGATGAGCAGTCCGCCCGCGCTGCTGCCACAGCACGCCTGGCATCGCTGAATCGCGGCGCAACCACGCTGAGCCTGACTATGCCCGGCAACGCCCTGATCGCATCAGGCTCGCCGCTGGCACTGATCGGGTTTCGCGATGGTTCAAACGGCACATACCACGCTACATCCGTCACCCACACACTGGATGCGGGTGGCTATAAATTAAATATGGAAGGTAAAATGGCTGCCGGTAATTTCCGTGCGTTATAGATTCTAAAGGGAGATTGAATTGGAAAAAACAGATCGCGACACAGCCATAGCATTGCTTGAGCATCGCATGAAGGCGTTGGAAGAGGCCAACAAAGAATATCATGTTGATCTTAAAGATCATATGGATAAAGAAGAGGAATCATTCAGAAAACTCTGGCTAAGAATTGACAGCATTGCTACCTGCACAAACAGGTATGGCGGCATTGCCACAGGCGTTGCGCTTGCTGTGTCTACAATGTGGGCTGTTGGGATTGCCGCTTTTACATGGATAAAGAAAGGGTAACGATGTCTGTTGTAGATATTAACGATCCTCCATCGCATTTATCCACCACGCCGTAAAACCCCGTCCTTCAGGTCGGGGATATAAGGCGTAACGGCGATAGCCGTTTTGCTGTTGTGTCTCTTGGGGAAAGGGATATGATTAAGGAATGAAGATTCGCAAGGGCA
>Ga0256829_1001771_pt1 | contig 17069 bp, 15 predicted proteins | sample 131447metaG_FD_185979 | JGI IMG/M metagenome (GOLD analysis project Ga0256829, IMG submission 185979) | Hydrothermal vent microbial communities from Lau Basin, Pacific Ocean - 131-447 | ecosystem: Environmental > Aquatic > Marine > Hydrothermal vents | place: Pacific Ocean: Lau Basin | collected...
AAAATATGGCTTTATTGGATTTTTTACAGTTGTCAAGATAATCATATCTGTTGCATATTATCTCTTACAGATGGGAATCTTGAAGGATTTTTTCGGTGAAATTAGGTGCGAAAGTTAAGTTATTTAAAAATTCAACAATTTCATTAATTTCTTTTGTTTGAAGATTAATATCAGCATAAATCATATCATATTTGAGTTTTGCTTTTGCAAAAAGTATCTTAAATCTATCCTCAAAATTTTTAACTTTACCATCTATTACAATTCCACCTATTTTTAAAAGTTTATTTTCCCATAATTTAATAAGTGGTTTTAAACTCTTTTTCTGAGATTTTACTATTTTTATACCTACTTTTTTATATACATCTCTTATAATATTTCCATAAATTTTAGGTATAAAAATCTGTTTTATATTTTTTTTTAAGATAAAATAAGAAACAAGTGTAGCACTTCTTTTTTCAAATTTAATCTCTTTTTGAGCTATAAATGAAGCAACTTCTCCAAGCTGCAGTGCCGTTTCTACCATACCATGTTTTAGATTTGCTTTTTGTGAGAAAGGATGAAACATAATAGCTTCCCCATATATTGCAAAAAGCCCTAAGTTTTTAGACTTTTGTATTAAATAATCAAACATTTTATTCATAAGTCCTCTTCCCTTAAATTTAGGATGGACGACAACAGCCAGGATTTCTCCGTTATATTTATCATTAAGATGCAATAAAAACTCCCCCACAATTTTACCTTCATATTCAGCCACAACAGGATAATAAAAAGTACTATTTACCATATCTTCCCATGTTTTTGGATTATAAAAATTCTTTTTATAATAAGTATATCCGTAATTTGCTTCAAAAAGCTCTACTATATCTTCCCCGTCACCTGTTTTTATATCTCTTATTTTTATATTCAAATCTTCATTTTTGTAAAAAAGAGGGGATTTTATGTTTGATACAACACTCATTTATATTCTTTCAAAATACCTGCAAATATTTTTGCTCCTATAATTAAAGAATCTTCATCAATATCAAATAGAGGATGATGTTGGGGATAGCATGTGTTTTTTTCTTCATTACAACATCCAAGCCTGAAAAACGCACCTTTAACAACTTTTAAATAGTTGGCAAAATCCTCCCCTCCCATAACAGGCACTTTTAAATCTACAGGTGTTGCATATGTTTTAGCGGCTTTAATTAAAACATCGACCATTTTATCATCGTTTATAAGTTCAGGATTACCAAAATCATATTCAAATTTATACCTAGCTCCCATACTTAAACAGATTTCACTTATAACATCCTCCATCATCTCTTTTATACTTTGTCTTACCCTGTCATTAAGGGTTCTGACAGTTCCTGTTAGTTTTACATAATCACATATAATATTAGGGGCTTTTCCACCTTTAATTGTTCCCATTGAAATAACCGCCGGATGAAGAGGGTCTATTTTCCTGCTTACTATATGATTAATAGAATTTACAACCAAAGAGGCCGTTAAAATGGCATCTACCCCTTCATGAGGCCTTGCACCGTGAGCGCTTTTACCAAAAATTTCAATTTCAAACATATCTGCGCTAGCCATCATTTCACCGTATTTATAACCTATTTCACCTGTTTTTAAATAAGGATACATATGAAGCCCGAAAATTGCCTCCACTCCTTCTAAAACCCCGTCTCTTATAAGCTCGTCACTTCCGCCTTCCACAACCTCTTCTTTTGGCTGAAAAATGCCTCTTATGTTAAACGGAAGTTTTTCTTTTTGTCTATTGCAAGCCACTAAAAAGCCTGTTAATACAGCACAGTGACCGTCATGTCCACATCCGTGCATAATTCCTTTCTTTTTTGATTTATAAGGCTTATCACCATTTTCTTCAATAGGCAAAGCATCCATATCTGCCCTAAATGCAATAGTTGGCTTTTTTTTATCCACAATAATATCAATTTGAATTCCATAATGGTTTTTAAATGTTTTTATATTTTCAATCCCTTCTTCTTCCAAAACGGCTTTTATATAATTTCTTGTTTCTTTTTCTTCGCCGCTGAGTTCTGGAAACATATGTAAATGTCTTCTTACTTCTATAATTAATTCTTTTAAAGAATCTATTTCTTTTAAAAGTTTCATCTTAAATCCTTTGACTTTATTTATTTATTATATCACAAAATACTTTCCAAAAATAAATTTTTTTTGATATGATTAATAAAAAAGGATGTTAATGGATATAATAGAACTTTTTAAAAAACTTTTAAGTTTTAAATCAATTACCCCAAATGACGCAGGGACTATGGAATTTATAAAAAATTATTTAAACGATTTTGAAATAATTGAAAGTGAAAAAGAAAATGTTAAAAACCTGTTTCTTTATAAAAATTTTGGAAAGGGAGAACACTTATGTTTCGCAGGACATATAGATGTAGTACCTCCTGGAGTTGGATGGAATACCGACCCTTTTGAGCCTGTGGAAAAAGATGGCTATATTTACGCAAGAGGCGCCCAGGATATGAAAAGCGGAGTTGCGGCATTTTTATATGCCCTAAAACACACCAAAAATTTCAAAGGAATCCTAAGTACGCTTATAACAAGCGATGAAGAAGGGGACGCTGTTTGGGGTACAAAATATATGCTTGAAATTTTAAAAGAAAAAAATTTAATCCCGGATTTTGCAATAGTAGCTGAACCTACCTGTGAAAAAGAGTTTGGAGATGCTGTAAAAATAGGGAGAAGAGGCTCAATAAACGGGATTTTAAAAAAAATAGGAAAACAAGGACACGCAGCATATCCTGAAAAATCATTAAATCCTATTCATAAAGTTGCTGAAGTTTTACATAAAATTGCAGGAGTTGATTTAGATGCCGGAGATGAATTTTTTACCCCGAGCAAATTTGTGGTAACCGATATAAGAGCCGGTATGGAAGTTACAAATGTAACTCCAGGGGAGCTTAAAATGATGTTTAATGTAAGAAACAACACTCATACAGACAAAGAAAAAATAAAAAATTTTATTCATCAATATTTTAAAGATATGAATTATACGCTTGAACTTAAAGAGAGTGCTAAACCTTTTATTACAAATCCGGATACAAAAGTTGTAAAAACACTTGACAAAGCCATTCAAAAAATCACAAATATCACACCAAAACATTCAACCGCGGGAGGCACAAGCGATGCCAGATTTTTTGCCCAGTATGGAGTAAAAACAGTTGAATTTGGTGTTAAAAACGATACAATTCACGCCCCAAATGAAAGAACAAGTAAGGATGAGGTAATTAAACTTTCAAAAGTATTTCAAGATGTTATAAAGGAATGGGATTGAAAGTATATGAACTGAAAAAAGGTGATCAACTCATTTATAAAGAAGAGATTATCACTTTTGAAGAAATAAGAGGTGAAAAAGCGATTTTTTATAACGAATGGGGAGATAAATTTGAATTTTCAGATTTTTTTTCCATTGATGAAATAGGAGAATTTATAAATACCTCATCCAATTCATATAAAATCACAGATCATCCTAGTTTGTTTTAAATTCAATTTTTACAATATTACCTAATTTTAAACCTTTTCCTACAAGTTCTACTTTATAACTTGTAATATATTTAGTATCTGTTACATTCCATATTTTATAAATTTTAAAATCACTTTTTTTACCGTTTATATATACTTTTTTATTTTTTATATAATTAATTTTATCAATTGGTACAAAAATATTAATTTTTTCTTTTGAAATATCATATCCAAGCCCTACCTGTATGCCCGGAGCTACATAATCATCTTTTGAAACAGTTATTTCATATAAATAACCGCTGAATTTTATATTTTTTTTATCTATTAAATCTTTAATTTTTACTTTTTGATCATTTAAATTACTAAGATTACTTTTAAGATTTAAAAGCTGATTAAATGAAGCTATATAATCATAAAATTTCATATCTTTTTGTTCTACTGATTTTGATGAAAGTTTTTGATATCTTAAATAAATTGATTTTTTTCTTTTTACAATTTCTTCTTGATTTTTGATTTCTTGTTTTAAAATATCTATTTGATTTTTAATATTTTTTAAATTAGCTTTTTCCACTTTATCATCAAGTTTTACAATCAAAGCATTTTTTAAATTTTTGGCTTCTAAATTTTTATATGTTTTTACCACTTCTCCCCCGACTGCCGCTTTTATAATATATGTTTCAAAAGGCTGAACTTTTGCTTCATATCCAAATAAAAACACACTTAAAAATAGTATCAGTTTTTTCATATCATTCCTTATATTTTTTTTTCTGATAGTTTTTCAAACTCTTTTGAATCACCTTCTATAAAAGCCCTAACAACAGGATTCTTTGAATTTTTAAACTCTTCTACACTACCATACTCTATAATATATCCTTCATAAAGCATAGCCACAAAATCCGCACTTTTAAAAGTCTCTTTTAAATCGTGAGAAATAACAATACTTGTCATTTTATGTTCCCTTGTAAGATTTTCTATCATTTTTGTAATTCTGTCACTGATAATCGGGTCAAGCCCACTTGTAGGCTCATCATACAAAATATATTTTGGAGTTAAAATTATAGCCCTGGCAGTTGCTGCTCTTTTTCTCATACCTCCACTAAGCTCGTGTGGATAAAGATAAGCAACCCTATTAGCATCAAGCCCTACCATTTCAAGAGTTTTAAAAACTTTTTCTTTTATCTCTTTTTCTTTCATTTTTGTATGCTCTCTAAGAGGAAATGCCACATTATCTAAAATATTCATACTATCAAACAAAGCTCCCTCTTGAAAAGTAAATCCAACTTTTTTTCTTATTTCATAAAGAGTTTTTAAATCAGCTTTACCAACATCAACCCCGTCAACTAGAATCTCCCCGCTTGTAGGTTTTAAAAGCCCCACGATATGTTTTATAATAGTGGATTTTCCCTGTCCGGAAAGCCCAAGAATATATGTAAGTTTTTTCTCTTCAATATTTAAATTGACATCTTTTAAAACTTCCTTAGTCCCAAAAACTTTTTTTAGATGTCTTATATTAATCATAAAAATCCTTAAATTTTTTGCCACATTTTACCAAATTATTTTTTAATTTCTTCATAATGAAGCTCAATTCCCTTGCTTGTTGCAACAAAACCTTTAATAATAATTTTCCCTTCGTGAACCATTTTATGATGTTTTTTACAAAGAGGAATTAAATTATATTTATGATTTACAGGGATATGCCCTATAAAGCCCTCTTTTGCTTTTTCTTTTTCTTTTATATGATGAACATCCTCAACCACCGCTCCACATATAGCACAAGTTGAAAGAAACAAATTTTTATTATAACGAGAGCGTTTTTTCTTCATAAGAAGTTCTATATCATTATATTCGTTTGATAGTTTTTTTCTAATTCCTTCTGCTATTTTTAAAAATTCTTCATCTATATAAATAGATTTTGCAAACTCAAGCCCATATATGCTGCTTCCGCTGCCGTTTTTAAGTTTTCTATCATATACCAATTTTTCTCCATCAAAATGAACCTCAAGATGTTTTGCCACTACATTATGAAGATTTTTAATTTCATCTAAATCCATAAGTTTATGAAGATGTGTGGCAAATACAAAATTAATCCTTTTTTTAGAAAGCTTTATAACAGCCCCGGCAACTATACTTAAAGCCGAAAGAGTTTCGGTTCCGTGAGCTATTTCATCTCCCAAAACAAGCGAATCTTTATTTGCCCTTGAAAATATATTTTTAAGTTCAAGCATCTCTACAGCAAAAGTGGAAAGCCCTTTTGAAATATTATCTTTTGCATCAATTCTTGTAAAAATTCCTTTAAAAGGTCTAAAACTGATTTCTCCTGGTACAAAAAAACCGCTTTGAGCCAAAAAAACAGCAATTCCAACACTTTTCATAAGTGAGCTTTTTCCTGAGGAATTAATCCCATACAAAAGCATTCCGTCATATTCCCTAAAATCAACATCATTGGGAATATAAACACCGTTTTCCTGATTTACTTCTATTAAAGGATGACGAATATTTTTAAAAATTCTATTTTCACTAAAAGTTGGTTTAAAATAATTTCTCTTTTTTGCGATTTTTGCACTAGATATTGCCACATCTATTTTAGCTATTTCCTGAGCAAATTCATCCAAAAAAGAAAATTCCTTTTCTATTTCTTTAAGTTTTTTAATAAAAAGAAAAGAGACTCTACTAATAATTTTAGAGTCCAAAAAAATTATCTTTTCACTTATTTCATCTATAATATCTCCACTTATTTTTACGGAATTTGTAAGCTGTTTTATTTTAAAATCTCCAAAAAAGACTTTTTTATTGTCAATTTCCAAAAAAGTATTTAAAAACTTATCTTTTATAATATTAAATCTACTTTTAGTTATAGTTAAACAATACCCCTCTTTATCTAAAACTTTTATTTCTACTTTTTTATCATTAAACGATTCTATTTTTTCTTTTATTTTTTCAAGTTCATTAACATAATATTCTTTTTCTTTAATTATTTCATCAAGTTCTTTATCAACACCCTCTTTAAAAAAGGATTCTTTAATATCTTCAAATTTTACATTTATTTTATTTAAATCAAATATTTTTTCCAAAAAGAAGATAAAAGCTTCTATTTTTGTATTCTTTTTTTTAACTTTTAAATATATTTTACTTCCCGCTTTAAGAGAAGACAATAAAAAAGATATTTCAAAAGGATGGAGCTTTTGAATTTTTATTTTTCTGTTTAATTTTTCAATATCATAAATATCTTTTAAAAAATTTTCAAACTCTTTATGCCGGCTAAACATATATTCAACAGATTTATATCTTTTAATAAGCTCATTTTCATCAAAAATAGGATTATAAAGCCTCTCTTTTATAAGTCTTCTTCCCATAGGAGTTTTTGTTTCATCAATAAGTTTTAAAACTTTATCAATTTCAAGCTGCTTTATAGGATTATTTCCTAAATATACAAATTTATCATCTTCTATAATTGTTGGCAAAACAAGTTTTTTTACTAACTCTTTATTATGAGAAATTACAAATTCAAGCAAAATGGCAAGAGATTCTGTAATCAAAGGATATTTTTCAAAATTCATAATTTCAATAGGACTTAAAAGTGTTTTTATATTATAAACTTTTTTGAAAAGCTCGTTTTGATACTCTATTCTCATTCTTGTTTTATTAATAATTATATTTTTACCTTCAAGCTCTAAATAACTCACAACTTCATCACAATCTACATTTTTAAGAGTTAAAATTATTTCACTGCTTTTATATGTTTGCAAAAGTCTAAAAAGTTCATCTAAAGCAAAAGTTTTATCTTCTTTTATGGAATAATTTTCATAAACAAAACTTTTACCGGTATTAAGGTCTATATTTGCAAATCCTATATGAAAAGCGCTGTATTTTTCAATAATTATACTCGTTACATAATTTTCAGCTGTTTTTGAATATTCAATATTAACACCCGGGGATATGATTTCACTAAGATATCTTTTTACATTAGGAGGGGCGCCTTTTTGTTTTATTAAAGTAATTGTATATTTATTCTCATTTATCAACTTTTCAAGGTATCTATCAAGTGCATGATTTGGAAATCCCGCCATTAAAGGATTTTTTATATTTACCTCAGGTAGCGATTTATTTTTTTTTGTAAGTTGAATATTTAAAATATTTGCAATTTCTCTGGCTTTGCCTACTCCATCAGCTTCATATGTCTCAAAAAAAGTCCCAACTTCTATTAAAACAACGGCATTAGGATATAATTCATCGTAATATTTTTGAATTTCAAAATAAATTTCAGTTAAAAGCTTTTTAGAATTAAGAAGTTTATTAATATCCATTTTCGCCTTTTTTATATATAATTATACCTAAAAAAGGTCATTTATGAAAAAATTAGCTTTAATTATAATAGCGACTTACTCTTTTGCTTTTAACTGGAACAGTTTAGTAGGAATTTTTAAAAAAACAGTAAATACCCTAAGTTATACAATAGAAACGAGCGGTATTAATCCAAGAGTATATGAATTTGACACACAAGGTTATCCGAAGCTTCACTGTGTAGTTATTTTTAGAAATAACTCTCACACAGCTCCAGCCATGCAATGCGTCCCTACCAATCCCAAATATATCAAAATGAATGAAAAACTTAAATAAATTTAATTTCCACTCCCCTGATTCTTCCTCCTAAATCTTTAAAAAACTGATATTCACAATTATATTGATTTAAAAATTCGCTTAAAATTTCCTTTTGCTTATAACCTATTTCTAAAATTACATTTTTTATTTTTAAATTTACAGCTTTTTTTATAATATTTTTTACAATATCAAGCCCGTCAACTCCTCCAAAAAATGCCAAATCGGGCTCGTAATCATTTGGTTTTTTCCAAGAAATTTCCACATAAGGGGGATTTGCCACCAAAATATCCGCACTCTCATCAAATAAATCACACTTTTTAAATTCAATATCCACACCGTGTAATTTTGTATTTTTTTTAGCTACTTCTAAAGCAATTTCACTCAAATCTGTAGCAACTACTTTTACATCTGTATGTTTTGCAATTTCTATTGCAATTACCCCGCTTCCACTGCAACAATCAATAACTTTACACTTTTCACTTTTCATTTTACATTTTTCATTTATAATTTCTATTGTTTTTTCAACTATAACTTCCGTATCATCCCTTGGGATTAAAACCCCCTCTTTGATATAAAATTTATCACCGTAAAACCATACTTCTTCAAAAATATATTCAATAGGATATCCATTCTCAAGCTTTTTTTGAATTTCAAAATACTCTTTTGGTACTTCTAAAGTATCATTTAAAAAAAGCCATGCTTTATTTTTATTTAATAACTTTTCAAGAATATAACTGCCGTTTTGCTCTTTTAGGGCGTCTTTAATTTTCATAATTTACAAACTCCTGTTCTAATCCTGCTTTATATTTAGCTATTAAACTTGAAATAAATTTAGCTTCTTTTGAAGAAAATTCTTTTTTACTCTGTTTTTCATAAAGCTTATGATTTGAATATTTTTTAAATAATTCTTTAATATTTTCAGGAATATAAAGACTTTTTTTTGCTGATTCTAAACTTTCATATATATCCATACCTGCAAAATCATAATCCACAAACACAATAATTTCTTTATCTTTTAAAAACTCTTTTGTTAAATTATTTAACCTTCCGCCTAAATAAACTATATTTTCATCAATATTGAAAAAATTTTCTCCGTTTTCAACAGCTAACCACTTTTTTATATTAAATTCAGGTAAATTCTTATAACTCCTTACAAAATTTTCACCTTTTAATTTTAAAGTTAATGTTTTAGAAAAAATTTCTATATATCTGTTTTTTGAATCTCTTGCGGCTTTATTATCTTCTCTTGAAGTTGGATTTAAAATTTTTTCTAAATCTTCAAAAGAAGAAACATTTAAATTATACTTTTCATTCAAAAACTCAAAAAGCAAATAGTAATTTTTAATTTCCCCCTTAAAATTAACTATCTCTTCGCTATATTCTCTAAGTTTAAAAATAAATTCTTTTTTTAATCTGTTTCTTAAAATCTGTCTGATTAATTTTTTATACTCTCTCAAATTTTATCCCCTCTTCATTAATAAGTCTGTAAGTCTTAAATTTTCCATTAATATTTCTGAATTTATAAATATCAATAGCCTCCACATCTCCTAAAACAGGTAAATCTGGTGTTACATAAATAACTCCAAGTCCTCTTTCATTTACATAATCTCTCAAAAGTTCCTGATTTTTAGCAGAAATTACACTTACCTCATCCAAAATTAAAAACAGATTCGCTTTTTCTTTTAAGAAAAGCTCAAGCAAACTTACTGCAATTGCTATTTTTAAAAGTATGCTTCCGCCTGTTGAGCTTTCATTTTTAATTACACGGGTTGAGCGTTTTTCATTATTTTCTACAAATGATAAATTAAGTTCTACCACATCGCTAAGAGAAAAACTGTTTTTATTAATTTGATTTTTTATTCTCTCAAACAAAATTTCAACTTCTTCAACAGCCTTTTTAGCCTCTTTTTCATCAAAGAAAAGACTCCTTTTATTGTCTAAAATTTCACTTAAATCTATTACTTTTTCTTTGATTTCTTCAAAAAGTTTTAAAACATCCCTTTTTGCTTCATCAAATTCAAGTTTAATTTCCCTAATAACCCCAAAATCAACTTTACTTAAATTTTTATTTACTCTTTTTATTTGGGCAATAAAATCCTCTTTTGCCCCTTCAAAATTATCTATTTCTCTTTTTAAAATTCCTTCAATTAAATTTTTAAGGCTTTCTACCATTGTTTTATTAATTGTTTCAAATTTTTTCTCTTTAAAAATAAACAGCTCATCTATTTTTTTAAGTTCAGTTTCATTAAGTTCTTCTATAAGCTCAAATACAAAATTAACTTCTAATCCTTCAATTACGAACTTTTCTAAATCAATTTTTATTTTTCTTAGTATATCGTGAAAATTTCCCTTTTTATATTTAAATTCATCTTCATAATCCAAATATTTAGAAATTAAATCAAGCAAAAATTCATCTGTTTGCAGTTTTTCTTCTCCCGCTTCAATATTTTTTACTTTATTTAACCCTTTTTTAATTTTATCCCTTGTTTTAATAAGCTCTTTTTTTAAGTTTTCAAAATCAGCTATTTTATAGTTAACTTTTTTAATTAAATTCTCAGTAAATTTTTCAAAATTTTTAGCTTTTTTTTCATAAGTTTTTAAATCTTCTTTTATTTCATCTTCTTTTTGTATAAAAGGCTTTTTATCTTCATACTCTTTTAAAAACTGAGATGCACTTAAAGCATCATTAATTGCCTCTTTTAATTTTCTTTCATCTATACGCAAAAGTTTTAATTTTTCATCTTTTGTAAGGCTAAATTTTTCTTTTTCTTTATTTTCAATCTGTTTATCAATTTTTATTTTTTCTTCTTTTAGCCATTCATTGAGTTCTTTTTTAACTTCTTGTTTTTTACTCTCTTTTTCCTGATTTAATTTTTTAATCTCTTTTTTTAGCTCGTTTTCTAATATTTTATACTCAGATATAATATTTTTTCTTTCATTTTCAAATTTTTTAATTATCTCTTTTTGAGAAATAATATTTACATCAATTAATCTAAGTTCTTCTTTTTCTTTTTTATCTATTCTTTTTATTTTAACGCTGAGTTCTTCTTTTACTTTATTTAGCGCTTCTTTTTTATTTTCAATCTCTTTTTTTATATCTTCATTTAATTCTTTTAAAACTTCTATCTCGGAATTTATTTTTATTTTCGATTCCTCAAAACTTTTTTCTTCAATAAAACTTTTTTCTTCAAAAGTATCTTTTAAAATTTTTAACTTGTTTTCCAGATTTGCAATCTCTTTTTCAGCCTCAGCCATTGTAGGAATTTTTTTTAAAGTTTTTGTATCAAGTTCTATTCCAAAAATTTTTTCACTGACTACTTTTGGTTTTAACTCTTCAATACTTTTAGTTAAAAGTTCTTCATCAATTACCGGGTAAAGTTCTACTTCCCAATTAACTATATTTTCATTTAAAAACTCTTTAAAACTTCCCTCTTTTGTTTCTAAAATAGCAAACAATGCATCTTTTCTTTTTAAAAGAACCCTTTTTTCTTTTTCAAAAGAATCTTTTAAATCCTGCAGTTTTTCTTTTAACTTATTCTCTTTTTTATAAAACTCTTTTTTTAAATTATAAATTTCATCTTCATTTTCATCAATTTTTCTTTTTAGATTTTTTATTTCTAATTGTAAACTGTTCTCTTTTTCTTCAAAATTTTTATTTATTTCACTCTTTTTTATTTTATATCTTTCGAAGATATCATCTTTTTGTTTTAGTAACTCATCTAATTTTTCATTTTCTATAAACTGTTTTTCTTTTATCTCTTTTTCTTTTTCTTCAAGTAAAATTTCTTTTTCTTTAAACTCAGTTTTTAAATTTTTTAATTTTTCTTCAAAAATTTCTTCAATTTCTCTAAAAGCAGTAATTTCTTTTTCTTTTTTAATATTTTCAAGATTTCTTTTTTCTCTTTTTAACTCTTTTATCTCATCTTCAACAATGCTTAATGCATCTTTTATATTTGCTTCAAGCTCTCTAATTGAGGCTGTTATTTCTGCAAGTTTTTCCTGTAATTCTTCATATTCTGCTTCTTTTCTTTTTGCTTCGTTTATTCTCTCAAGCGTAAAAACAGATTTTAATTTTTCTATCTCTTCTAAATCACGACTAAGAGCAAAAATTATTTTTTCTATTTTATTTAAACATTTTTTGGTTTTTTTCTCAAAATATCCACTTAATTTATTCAATCTGTTAATTTTTTCCTCAGCTTTTAAAATTTCCTCTAAAACATCTTTTAATTTAAACTCTTCTTTTTCTTTTCTGTAAGCAATTTTTGCTTTTAAAATATTTAATTCTTTATAAAGTTTTAGTAATTCTTCTTTTAATTTTTTAGCCTCATCAATTCTTTTTTCATTCTTTTTAAATCTGTTATAAAACTGAAAATAATTTTTATACTCTTTTATTTTTTCAAAAAACTCTTCATAATCAATACTGACTGCACTTTCACGTGTAAGACTTGTTTTAATAACTTCTTTTATAGAATCAATATCAAAAACAGCTTTATTTACATTAAAAATTTTATTGTAAAGTCTAATAAAAGTATCATAATTTTTAATTATGGCAACTCTTAAATCTTCATATTTAGGATTATTCCCGTAAATTATTCTTTTAAACTCTTCATTTGTAGAAATAAGAGTGATTTTATTTTCTTTTAATTTATATAAAATTTTATGATAGTCAACAACATTTTCATTTTCAATCAAGTCATCTATTTTAAATTCTCCTCTTACAAAAAGCTTTTTAATGTCTCCGCTTGTTTTATACATCAAAACGAAAAATTCATTAAACTGATAGACTATATAAGAGTTTGGATACGCAAAATAAAAATCTTTAAAACTTTTTTTATTAGAATCAATTCCAAGGGCTTTTACATCTGAATTAAAATAATAATGAACCGCCCTTATTGCAGTAGTTTTTCCGCTTCCGTTATCTCCTACAAAAAATATATTTTTTTTTCTTAAATCAATTTCAGCATAATTAAAATTTGCCGAATTTACAAAAAATATTTTATTCATCGCTGATTCCTTCTACAATATCAAGATAATAATAAATAGAATTTAAAACAATATATTCTTCTCCGCTGATATTTTCTAAAACAGAGTTTTTTTCAAGCAGATTAAATAATTTATCACTGATTTCCATAATATCGCTGCTTTTAAAAAGAGCTTTTGCAATATCTTCCACTTCATTAAATTTGCTTTTAATTCTGACTATAAAGTCGCTTTTTTTAATCCTGTGGGAAGCTTCTAAATGGACAAAGAGTTTTTTAAGCAGGGCTATTGCTAAAATAATATCTTTATGCAAATTAAAAAACTTTTCCTCTTCATCTCTTTTTAAAGGCTTAGAGAGATAAAAATATCCGTTTTCTCCTACTAAATAAAATCCTATTTTTGCAATACTTTTATCAAACTCTTCAAAATTTTCATCAATACTCAAAAATTTAGCGACTTTTTCATATTTTTTTGAATTAGTTGAAACAATAATTCCTTTACTTAACACCTCAAAAACTTCTCTTATTTCCATTTACAAATCCTTACATTAAATTCATTAAATTTATCTGTATAAATGATATTTTTATCATAATGATTTAAAACATATACAAAAACCCTTACACTCTCAACCATAAATTTTTTATCTTTTTTTTCAATATAATCTAAAACACTTTTAAATACATCAATACTTCCAGGGAGTTTTTCAATAAGTTTTTTTACATCAATAAGCCTTACAACTTCTTCAATAGGTTTTTTGATTTCTACCTTTTTTATCTCTTTTTTTATAAAAAGTTTTCCAACAGCCCTTTTTACTATTTCCATATCAATTATATCCGGGACTGAAATTATTTTCTCTTTTACCACAAAATCTTTATTTTTAAGAAAATCCTCAATTCTTGCATCTTCTTTTAAAATCAAATTGGCTATTTTTTGAAGTTTTTTATTAAAAATTCTTTTTTTCTCTGTTTGAATAATAAATTCTTTAAGTCTATTTAAATATTTTTCAATATTTCTGTTTAAAGTTACAACTTCAACTAAAATATCTTTAATAAATTCCTTTAAAGCAGTCTCTTTTAATGTATCAAACTCATTTGCAATTTTTTTATTTATATCAATTAAATTTTCAATTTCCCCTAAAATTCTTGTAGTCTCTTTTATTAAAATATCAATTTCCCTTATATTATCCCTCTCAAACGATACAATCAATCCTAAAATCATTTTATCCCTGTTTTTCATACCCTGAAAAATTTTATTTGAAAGATTATAAAGTCCATCTAAATAAAAACTGTTTTTTGTAGCAAAATATTCATTTTTATATTCAATTAAACGTTTAAGCTCTTTTTCAAAATCTTCAAACACAAAATCAATTTCGCTTCTATTAAGAAGTGTATTTATAAAATTTAAATAAATTTCATTTAAATAATAGTATTCATCAATTTTAATAAAAAGTCCAATTTCTACAAGTTCTTTAGGAACTGAAATTAATTTTTTCTGTTTATAGGCTTCGTCTAATATTTTTCTCTGTTTACATAATAGATTTAAAAGTTCTATATGCTTCATTTTAAACCTTTATCATATCCCTGACATCTAAAAAACTCCCGCTAGGATATTTATCTAGTTCATCAACAGCCTTAACTATTCTCTTAACACCTTCTTGTAACTCTATTTTACTAGAATCCACTCTTTCTATACTGCTAAATTTAGCTTTGTCTGCACTTATTACCTTTTGCACCATATCGGTATCAATAACTCCCGGAGCCAGTGCATAAATTTTAGTATCAATCTCTTTTGAATAAATGTTTATCATCATATTAAGTACACATTTACTTAAAGAATATCCACCCCATCCCGGATTTCCGTTTACTGCAGCCACGCTTGAAATTGCAACTATTTTTTTTGAAACAGGTGCCAAAAAATCAATTAAAACTTTATTGCTCCAAACATTGACTAAGAATATATCTTCAAGTTCTTTAACACTCCACTCTTTTAAAAGTTTAATTTCTCCTAAAATCCCTGCATTTAAAATAATCAAATCAAACTCCGTATTAAAACTGCCAACAGCCTCTTTTATTTTTTCAATTGCTTTTAAATCACATTTATAAAAATTTATACCATTAAACGGATTACTTCTTCCCACTCCATAAATTTCATAACCTCTTTTTAAATATTCATTAACTAACCCCGCACCAATTCCCCTATTTATCCCAGTAATTAGTACTTTCACTTTTTTTCCTTTAAATCTTTTAAAAATTTTTTCTGTTTTTATATTTTTTATTTTTCTGCTGTTTTTTAAAAAAATTGTTTTTTAATAACTATTATTTTTATTATATTAACATAATATTCTTACTCTTTATTTTTAAGCTTTTCCAATCTTTCTAAAATAGGCGGATGTGAATAATAAATAAAAGAATAGATTTTACTGACTTTAGGAAAATGTTTATTTTCACTCACAAGTTTTTTAAGTGCACTTGCAAGAGCTTTTTTATCCACCAAACTAGCACCCATTTCATCAGCTGCAAATTCATTATGACGGCTTATAAGATTTACAAAAGGCTGAAGAATAAAGAATATCAAATCACTAAACAATAATGCTAAAATAATTATATTTACTCCATTTTTTGGAATCATAAGAGCTTTAAATAAACTATCAGGTAAATTACCAAAAATAAAAAATAAAATAAAAAGCATAACTCCCACAACAGCAATATTTTTTAATATATCTTTATGTTTAAAGTGCCCAAGTTCATGCCCAAGTACCGCTAAAATTTCTTTTTTATTAAGTTTTTTAAGAAGAGTATCAAATAAAACCACCCTCTTACTTTTACCAAGTCCTGCAAAATAAGCATTAAGTCTTGTATCTCTTCTACTTGCATCCATTACAAAAATACCACTGCTTTCAAATCCAACCTTATTCATAAGATTTTCAATCTCTTTTTTTAATTCTTCATCTTCTAGAGGTTTAAATTTATTAAAAAACGCCGCAAAAAAAGGATATAAAATATTAATTAAAATCACTACAGTAAATGTAAACAAAAATCCCCAAATCCACCAATTTTTAAAATGATCAATAAAATAAATAAGTGCACTAAAAAATAATCCTCCAAAAATAATAAAAAGAGCTATTTTTTTAATTTCATCAATAAAAAACAACTCCCAAGGTGCAACATTAAATCCAAATTTTTTATCAATATGTTTTTCCCAAATATTTATAGGCAGTGTTAAAATATAATTTACTGTAAAAAACACTCCTAGTATTTCTAGTTCACTTATTAAACTATCCGGTTTAGATAACAAAAAATTAATAATAAAAAGACCTCCACTCAACCAAAAAACAACTAAAAAAAGAGAAATCAAAGCATTAAAAATATTTATAGTATGCTTATTAATAGCATAAATTGCAGATATTTCAAAATCTTTTGGATTTAATAAAACCACCCCTTTTTCAAATTCATTCTTTATAAAAAACACCTCTTTAAGCTCAAGCAAAATTTTTATAAAAACATAAAGTCCATATATCCCAATCAACACTTCAACCATTAATCACCCTTAATTTTTAATGAATTATACAATGTTTTTATATTTTTTTTTACTAAAAAAATATATAAAATTTATTAATAGCTATTTCATTCTATAATATTTTTTGAATTTTTTATAATAATTTAAACAGCTAAAATTTTCTTTCCAAATTAAAAACTACAAATTTAGTCATAAAAAGCCTATCTATCCTAAAAGAAGGCTTACCATTTACAATTTTTAACAAAATTTGGGTGTTACTTAAACATATCATAGATATAAACTATAAAAATACACAAAAGAATAACTAAAGAGCGGCAATGTTCAAAGAGAATAAATAATAAGAAAGAGAAGAATAATTAAATAAAAAACCAGATAATAATAATTTAGGATTAAAATATGAGAGAAGAGATAATAAAAATAAGTGGTTCAATCAAGTTCCAGACACTTTTAGAATTAAATAGTTAAAGATTAAGGAAGGAATA
>Ga0256829_1001772_pt1 | contig 17068 bp, 32 predicted proteins | sample 131447metaG_FD_185979 | JGI IMG/M metagenome (GOLD analysis project Ga0256829, IMG submission 185979) | Hydrothermal vent microbial communities from Lau Basin, Pacific Ocean - 131-447 | ecosystem: Environmental > Aquatic > Marine > Hydrothermal vents | place: Pacific Ocean: Lau Basin | collected...
CATCATTATCGTTTGGCACGCAATATATAAATAGCGAGGTTTCAAGTGGTAATGTTCTGCTTGTCTTTTTTTCAGGGATTAATGTTAAAATTACAGCAAACGGAAACACAGGCGGAGCAGTAACTGTATTCTGGATACAAAGTGATAATTGAAAATGTTTATCATTTTTTAAAAATTTATCTATTAAAAAAGGAAATATAGCATCAAATCATAAGGATATTATATTTGCCTTAATAAAAGATAGAAAGAATTAAAAACGTTTATATATTATCTTATTATTATCTTTTATGAATTCAACAGATAAAATAATGAACATGCTAAAAAGTTTAAGTTATATTAATCACCCTAGATTTAAGTTTGCAAAAATGATAATAACTTTTATATATCCACCAAACCAAGCTTTGGGTGAAATTTCCACCCCAGAAAATAGGCTTGAAGTATATATTTTTCGAAGTAAAATAGAAGCAGATATTAAAGATGTATTCATTAAAAATAAAAATCTTGTATTTGATATTTATGATGATAATTACATCTATTTTACACGAGAAGGAATAAGGTTTGTAACTAAGGGAAACAATATTCCTGACGAAGAAGAGAAAAAACGGAACAGATGGAACATCAATGGAACACATTTAGAAAATTGGAAACATAGTAAAATACTACGTTTATAATTGATTGTTCTATATGTTCCGTATGTTCCGTAAATTTTAATATATATTATATTACAAATTTAGACTAATAAAATTTATATATGATTAATACATTATCTTTTATGAAGCATTTTATAAATTTCAGCAAGGATAATCCAAACTTAAAGAAGAGTGAAAGAAGTCTTCTTTATGCATTAAAGAAGTTTTATGGTCAACCATCAATTTCAAAAGATAATAATGAAATAAAATATAGTTTTGATAATGGGAAAATTAAATTTTCTTACATAAAAAATAAAATACAACATAAATTTGAAATTTTTGTCAATAAACATACGAATGTTTCTACATCAATGCCATTTCCTGTAAATACTACTACTTCAACCAATATTTCATTAACTCCTATAGGTTCAGTATCAACTACAGCACCAATATTACAAATACCAAGTTTTAACAGAATAGTTATAGATTATAAAAAGAAAATCCTTTACATATGGAATACAAACATTCCAAACATATTAATATTAATCACCCCAGAAACAGTTGAAAAAAAATATTATGACTATTTTACTTTTTCATCATCGTTATTTTGACCATAAACTTTCTATTTCTGAGATATAGTAACATTTATAACTAATAAAAAACTTTTTACATATAGAATATACTATATGTTACCTTTTTAATCCTTAAAATTTTAAATTATCACAAAACTTTTATATCTTTATGAAATATACTCATATGGGAGTATATGATACATTTGTTGACGAAGAGAGAAAAAGAGAAACACAAACAAAAGCATTTTTAAATGATTATCCAGATGGTATGCGGACATTTACCCATACAGCTAACTCCAATCCTATTGTAGGTTCTTTACAAAACTTTCGGACATATTATGTTGAAACATTGAGCTATGGATATTTTATCCGGATAGAAGGGGAACAGTTTACTGGAATAGTTACAGTTTTAGAAGACAATATCTTTAATACTGCTTTCCGATATCCCATTTTTGACTATTCAGGGAAAATATGGAACGTGGATAAAAAAACAGAAGAGATGCTTGAGAAATTCGCAATTTGTTATAAAATATTGGAAAATTCTCCCGAAAGATATTTGAAAAGATTTAGAAAGGAAAATATGTTTAAGGTTCATGTTTCAAACAGAATTTCTGGAAGGGATATTTGGAAGAAATTTTAATTATTTCTAAAAGTAGTATTTTCTAATTTCTATAAACAACTCACATATAATTCGTATATTGAACGAAAATAATATCCCATTAGCAATAAGCCATACATTATTATTTTCAATCAATATTAAAAATTTTTTAAGGTGTCTGATATAAATTAATAACCATCAAATATGATATTAGAAATTATCCATTAAAAAAGTCTCAGACAAAAGTATCGTTCCCATTTCATTATTTTTATCCTTAAAGTTTATTGTCAATCCCAAAAACGACCAATCAAATTTGCACTTAAGGTTATAAAGAAAACGATGTGAAATTGTTTTTGCTATAAATAGCCCTTTTTCGGTTTCATCATCGCACTCTATTTCCCAGAGTGCTGGATTAATATCATTAGGCAAAGAAAAAGAAACCATGCCTACTATTTTATCCTTTATAATGGCATACCTTTTTTCAGATGGAAATTCCTCCTCTTTAAATCTAACTTTTATACGAACAGAACCCGTTTCATCTGTTATTTTAACAAAACCTATATCCCTATCCACATTTTCAATCTTTACTATCATATACCCACATCCTTAGTTACTATAAAAAACTTTCTATCTTATTTAACACGCTTAATATGTAAGATACCTATATTGCATAACTTTCCACAAACAGAACAGGGGCGTATTAACCCTGAATATTCTTTTCCACCATGCTTTTTGCAACGATGTTCAAATTCAATAGTTATTTCTTTCATTATTATCACGATAAATTATTTTTATTTACTATGATAGTTATTATAAGCATTATAAACCAAAATATTGTTCCATAAGCTGAGACTTGATTAAGAAGCATATTTTGGTTTCCAACCATTAAAAAAACCATGATGGAAGCATAAACAATGAAAAGAAAAACAAGAAGCTTAGTGAAAATTCTCATTTTTCATCCCCTTTCTGCATATTCAACTTTTGATATATCTAATGCCCCCAAGCTAAGGTTTAGAATGAAATCCAAAATGTTTTTGCTACGCAAAATGCTTAAAGAATTGTTAAATGCTATAAACATTTTCATATCTCTTTTACTCATTCTTAATCCTCTTTTTCCTCTTCTTTCTTTTCAATGTCTTTTTCCAATTCTTGAATTCTTTCCCAGAGTTTCTTGACCAACATTAGAAGATTGTTAAACATATCATGCATTCCCAGTTCAAGCATTTTTTTAGTTGACTCAAGCCCTTTCCCTGCTTCCTGAAGTATTTTATTTACTTCATCTTCCAAAATCTTACCAGACATACAGGTATATTTCATAACCATATATAAACTTTCTGGTAATATTCCAGTATGAAATTTTTAGTAAGGCGTTTTGGATTCAGGGACTCATTTTTTAACAGGGGTGGCATATGGTTTGAAGTAATTTACAATAGGATTATACGACTTTCCGGCAAATTCAAATGTGACATATTGGGAACGTTTTCCTTTTATTCTTCCTTTATCATTAAAAGTACTAAATTTTTCTAAAGTAAATTCCATAAAACTATATGATAATAAAGTATAAAAAAGCATCATTTAATCTGAAAATAAGCTAAAAATTACTTAAACAAGCATTTTCTAATTTCTATAAACAACTCACATATAATTCATATATTGAACGAAAATGGAAAGAGATTATTAATAACACATAATAACTTTATTTCGTTCAACGTGAGGAGAATTAAGAGGGATATCGTATAATTTAAAGAGAATTATTAATAGGATATAAATTAATAAACTATCAAGAAATCAGGATAAGATGTATGTAAATGTTTATAGGTTTGGAAATAAGCCTGAAGGATACTGGTTCAGCTTTTCAGTCTACCATAATTTATTAGAATATTCTAAAACAAAAACAGTTGGTGGCAAATATCTTTATAAATATCAAATTGAAATAGAACATCCTTTAATGTATTATGTAAAAAGATGTATGAATGCAGTTTTTCCTCTGCTATTATATAGGGATAAAATAGGAGAAATTTCAGATGACTACTTTACAAACCATACTATATATGAAAAAGAATTGGCTAATCTATTAAAAAAAGAAGGATATGATTCTGTTATTTTTATTAATCCTTCCTGCAAAAATATGAATTTAGAAAAAACAAAAGGAATGATAGATTTATGGCTTCTTTATCCATTAACACATTATTTTAATTATATATCCGGAATAATTCCTGCAGAAATGATAAGGGGTAAATAATAATGGGAAAGCTGGAACGAATTAAAAAAACAATTACTGAATTTATCTATTATCCAGAACATGATAAAAGGCATGAAACAGAAGAATATAGAAAAAATAGGGAAATTTTAACAAAGCAATACGGATGTTATATCTGTGGAAGCAAAGAAAACCTTGAAACCCATCATTATGGTTGTGAATGGGCAGAATGGAATAGCACAAATCCCGAAAAATTAAAAGAGTTTCTTTTGGAGTTTGATATTTATGGATATTCTAAAAAATATAAAGATAAACCTATAACTTCCCCTGATGATATACGCAACTTAATGGTATTATGCCAGAAACATCACAGGCATAAATTTTATGGAATACATAATATGACATTTCCTATATGGATTATGCAAAGGATTAAAAAATAGATATAATAAGTATATATGCTACTAATAAATATAGGTATATGTTTCTGGTAGAATTGATTAATACACCTTACCAATCTCCAAGCGGAGAATGGGTTTGGTTTAAGTCTCATGGGGAAGAGAGAAAATTATCATCAATAACTGGCAGCAAAAACCCAGATAATGATTATGCTTTTCTAAATCCTGCTTCACCTTTATATTATCCAATTTCATTTTTTTATAAATACAGAAATGAAAACGAATATAACATAATAATTCCAAAGCTTATCAAAGAACTTTTTCTAGCTACTCAATGGATGAATGACCAAAAAGAAAAAGAAGAAATATTAGAACAAAGCAATACTATTGAACTAACAGAAATGGTTGTGGGCTATTTAAAAGAGCTTAATTATGATAGTATCCTATTTACTTCTGAATTTACTCCGGTTTCTATACCTCTTATTCTTTATATGGGAGACATGAGAAAAATTAAATGGATAAAGACATATATAGTATTTAATGTAATCTAAAACTTCCACTATAGGGATGATAATATGATATGGATAGTCCAAAGAGTTGGAAAACCCCAACTTTATAGGGGTGGAATATGGTTTAGTCCGTTGGATGAGGATAATCTTTTCCGGTTAGACAGATATGAAGCTCTTCACTCTGATAAAAAATATTATGTAGCACAATTAAATATTAAGAAGCCATTTATTTTTCATGTTCAGGGAGAAGAAATGGATTTTCCAATAGAATTATATGCATATTTAAAAAAAGAAGACCCTGATGTTATTAGTGATATGATAGATGAGAAATGTAATATTGATGAATTTGCATATATGGATGTATATGAAGAAAGCCCATTGTCTCCTAAAGCTCAGTGTTATGAAGAATTACTTTCGGATATAGAAAGTGAATCAGCAAAAATACTTCGTTCTAAAGGTTATGATGCTGTATTCTTTATGTATGATGGTATAATACCAGAACAGATATTTTATATTGGAGATGAAAGAAAAATAAAGTGGTTAACATGATATATATAGTCCAAAGAGTTGGAAATATAAAATATGATAGAGGGGGAATATGGTTTACTACAATTTCTCCAGAAAATATTTTTAAACTAAAAAAATACGAAGCAATGCATTATAAAGAAGGTTACAAAATAGCTCAGCTGGATATACATACACCATTCTACTTTTTTGTTGGAAGTAATGAATTAGATTATCCGATAGATTTATATGCTACCCTTACTAACTGGGATTCAGAATTAATAGGTGAAGAAATAAGGCATAGATGTAAACAATTTGCAATAACTGATGACTGGAAACATAACTTTAACGAATGTATCGAAAGAGAACTATCAGAGATGGAACAAACTACAGCAAAACTTTTGCGTTCTAAAGGATATGATGCAGTCCTTTTTATAAATGATGAAAATGGAATACCTGAACAAATATTTTATATTGGTGACAAAAGAAAAATAAAATGGTTAAATTGATTCATTATCCAATACTTTATAATTATTTGCTTCAAAACATATAGAAAAAGTTATCATCATGATTGCAATATACCCAAAGTTGCTATGTTCATTTTATTACCTTAGAAAAGCATCGTTCTGGATAGTAATCCCGGATGTAGTATCAGTTATTATAAGGTCAGTATCCCAGTAGCTATATTCAGTAAACCTTTTTTCTGGAATGTTTTCTGGTTCAAGAAAAACAAAGGAGTTTTGCTTCATGCTTACGATATACCCTACCTTTTCTTCAATTTCTTCTACAGTAACATATTCTCTTGTAGGAAGGACATGACCTATTCCTTCATTTCTTCTTCTTAGCATAACCAATCTTCCAGTATTGAGAAAAACAAATATATCATATATGAAAGAAGTAATAAATGGATAATCTTTAGGGTTTACTATACTTGAAAGATATATATTAGAAATGTTATAAATATTACCCCAACTTTCATTATTGATACTTATAATATCTGATGTTGGTATAATTTCATCCTTTTTTAATTCACTTACTGTAATAGTTATTTTATCCCCATTATTCATTTTAAAAACGACAGGCAAATTTCCAATTAGCCCACTCAAAAGCCTTTTAATGTCCTTTTTAATCATAATACCACTTACTAAAGTATTACAACAACATATATAAAAGTTATTGGTGTTTAATTCTATATAACAACCAATAAATATATGAAGGAATTATTGTAATTCCATAAAGAAATAAAATAAAAAAGAAAAGGTTTGCCAATCTCATTTTACGTCTATTATTTCTTCTACCTTGCAACTACCGCTTTCTACCAATTTGGAATATGTATCATAATGTAGCCAGCGATAAAATATAGCTTCATCATATTCTTCTTCTTTCCCTTTATTTCTTTTTGTTATGTGGGTAAGGAGATATTCATCTGCAACAATGGAACCACCCTTTAAATATATTGTGCGGGTACTTGAGGGAGAATTAAACGTATTTTTTGCTCTCCATTTTTTTATAAATTTCTTTACATCCATTTAATCACCTACCATAGTATTAATTTCTCCATCTTCAACCTTTTCAATATCATCATAAAAAAATACTTTCAAATTTGTATTTTTAATATTATCTTTTCTTTTAGACATTTCTTCATAACCCATAAAAACTGGAGAAAGAAGAAATATTAAATTATCCATCTTTGCAACAAATCCACTATCAATTTTACCTTCTAATGTAGTAATTTTTACGGGTCTAAAATCCTTCATAGCTGAAAAAAGAGAATATATATTTTTAGGAACAAAAGGATATTCTAAAAAGGATATTTTAAAACGTATATCCTCAATATAAGGGTAAGGTATAATATATTGTTTATTATCTTGCTTATTAGTAAACAAAGCATAATCTGAATAAAGCTCTATTATAATTATATCTTTTATTACATAATTAAACTTATGGGTGCCAAATGACCCAGAAGAAATTAAAGGGCAAGAAAATTTCATATTTATCATTTTTTGGGACAAAAGGCTGCTCACTATTTTATTAATTTCTTCATCCCCAAAATTATTTTCTGAATTTATCATTATCGGAGAAGAAACACTAATCTTTATATCATCCAATTTTTTACCCATAAAAGATTATTACAATCTTATACTTAAACTTTTTTATTAGATTGATTAATATAGTATTATGGTAAATAATACAACTTCTGGTGTTACAATTTCTTATGATGTTCCACTTACTACTTCATCACAAACGAACGAGCTTATACAAACTCTTAATTCTACATTTCAAGCTTTTCCTTCAGAATTACAACAGGCTTTAGCTCCTTCATTTAATCTATTAGCGTCAAAATTAGGAAATATAGAGTCTCAATTAAATAATATACCAGCACAAATTGATGCGGAATTAAAAAATATCCAGAATAATTTGCCGAATGAATTAGCTAATGGTCTAAAGCAAATAACACCAGATATTGCCCAAATATTTAAGCCTGTTAGTGATAATATTAATGCTACAATGGAAACTATTAAAAATGGTTTTTATAATATTAACAAACAGGCTTCGTTGATGGCTGGTGATTTTGATGCAATAAAAAACCAATTTCAAACATTCTCAACATCAGTAAGTTCATCTCTTGGTGGTATTTTTAATTGGATTCAAAATTTCTTTGACCAGCTTGGTACTTTTGTAGAAAATAAAGTAGGAAAACCGCTTAAAAGCTTTTTCTATAATAATATAGTAACACCACTTCATAATGATGTATGGAAACCATATATTATCCCCTTCATCAAAGATATTGAAGCATTACCATCTTATATAGAAACGTTTGGAAATGATGTTTATAATGCACTAAATGGTATATATAAAGATTTACAAGCAGGATATAAAAGTATTTCTGCTGGGGTTTCAAATATTGAAAAATTCGGAGAATATATGGGAAAGACTAACTTCCTGATACCAAATTGGGGGTGGCTATTAATAGGCATAGGAACTGCTGTAATTGGGGGATATTTCTTATATGATTATGCAACTGGTTATACGAGAGAATTGGGAAAAGAAGAAGCATTAAAACTTTCTAAAAAAATAAGGCTAGGGTGATTATATGCCTGAGTCTCTTGAATCACGGGTAGCGGTTGCTGAAAATGATATAAGGCATATTGAAGAAACTTTGTCTGAATTGAAAGAGGAAGTTCATGATGTAAATACATATCTTCGAAATGATTTAATGAATAAATTAACAATAATCAGAGAAGAAAACAAATCAAAAGAATATCTGAATTTTAGCAGGAGAAAACTTTATGCTACATGGTTTATGGGAATTTCAAGCATAGTTTTGAGTATTTTTACAGCGCTGTTCATTCATCTTCTTTAAATTACACACAAACTTATATAATATTACGTAATTTACAATTATGGCTAAATATAGAAAAGTGGATGGTCATTGGGAAATTATTGAAGGAAGCATAGAAACGAATTCTATAAATCCAATTGAAAAAGAAGAAGCAGAAAAAGAGATTAATGAGAAACTAAATCCAGACATTCTTTCTGAATTTATAAATCCTGATTCGGCTACAGATTTTATTATAAGGCTTTTTATCCCCCGCTATTATAATAATGGAAATAAAGTTTCTCCAGATGTAATAGCAGATATAATGGCTAAAATTTCAGAAACTCTTGGTGGTGCTTCAACGTGGGCAGGTAAAGAATATTGGATAGATGATAATATTCTTTATGAAGACAAAAACATTTATGTTGATATTGTAGCACATGAAATTTCCCCTGATAAAGCAAGCCTACTTGGTAAATATTTATCGCTTGTCATAGGGAAAGCACTAAACCAAAAAGGCGTTCTATATTTTATGCATCCAATATACTCAGAATATCTTGACGTTCCTGAAGAAAATGAATATAAAAAACAACTGGATGAAATAAGAAATAAAATTGATGAAATAGAAAATTCATCTAACAGGAATGGTAATGATGAATTACAGCCAGAGTAATTTAAGGAAACTTTATATTTCGAATATTAACCCATATAATTATACAGCATTAAATTATATTTATGATTATTTTTCAAAAACCCAAAACCTCAAACCTATAGAAATACCAAGAGTAGTTTTTGGTATAGACGTTGAAAATTATGATACTTTGCGATTTGATGTGATTAAATATAAATTGCCTCATAATAATTATGTTTGGTTTATTTCATCAAATAAGTTTAAGCATTATTATGCCTTTCTTTTAAATCCTGTAGTAAAAGATGAAGAAATAATAATGGGTGGAATAAAATATTATAAAAATAGATGTATAAAATGTGGAAAAGTTACAACTTCTTTTGCACCGTTGCCAAAAATTTCCTATGGTGGATATGAAAACGCAGTTTACCTTTGTCCACATTGTAATCATGTAGTTGTAAAACGTTTTGAAAGTCAATCAGAATCAAGAAAAAATATGCCACCTAATAAATTAGAAAGAGAAATCCAAAATATATTAGATGAAATAGATGTTCCTTATGAACGAGAAAAATCATTTAATTTAGGTTATATGACAAAAATAGCTGATTTTTATATTCCTTGTGCTAACCTTATAATAGAAGGAAATGGATTAGCTTATCATTCAAACCTTATAAAAACCAAATCAGGAAGTAGATTTGGAAAAGAAGCGTTTTTTGTGAATGTTATGAAAGATATTGTAGCAGCATATGAATTATTAAGCAAGGGATATCAAGTTTATATTATCACCGAAGCAGATTTAATAGATTATGATGATATACATAAAATTTCGGAAATATCACCGAAGAATTTAAGTCCTTCAAAAATAGAATTTTTAAAAAATGATTTAGAAGAATTATTAACATTAAATGGTTGTAAAATAAGGAAGGGATTTAGTGTATGGAATCAAAAATTCTAAATTGGTATAAATGGGTTCATAAATATTTTTATAAAGGTAAAACACCAGCTATTTATCTTTTATTTTTTCTTTTTTCTTTTTCTATTTATGAATTGATACTTAATCGAATTAACCTAAACTCTTTTATATTACTATTAATAATGGTAATTACTTCTTATGGTGTATTTACAGACTTAGTAGCACATCTCTGGTGGGATGGATTAAGGATAGATATTTCCTTAAAGTCTTTTATACATAAAATATTTCATTTTCGATGGCATGATGGTTATGGTATTATTATTTTTTTCATTTCTTTTGTCCTTTCAGAATCTATAATACATTATAATCCAATACTTGTAGCTGTTGTTTCGTTTTCTATAGGAATTATATTACTTGAATTAACACTAACAAGATTTTATCATTAAAATCATATATATTCAAAATTTACGGAACATATGGAACAAACGGAACAATTTATTGGAAAAGTAGTATTTTACTATATTTCTAAAATTTAAAAAGTGTTCCATAAGTGTTCCGTATGTTCCGTTTATGGAATAAATTTTCCAGTCAGATGAGAATTATCCCATGACTGGATTAATTTTTCAATCATCTCCCGTTGTGTTTTCCAGTATTTCGGTTTTCCACTTTTAAAAAATCTTTTTATCAATTTTTTCTCATTTTCGGTTACTCTAATCCTTATTTCAAATTCACGTTTCATATATCTATATAACTTTATCGTATAAATAACTAATTATTTAGTGTTTATAAAGATAATATCCTACTGTTCCAATAGCACCAATAATTCCAACAGGAATAAGATATTTGAGATATGGAAAAACATCTGTTGAAGACGGAATTGGAGTGCTGGCAGAAAGTGTATTAGAATAACTTTCTGGTTTTGATGTTGTTAAGGCTGAAGCATTCTTTGAAGCCATTACCGTAAGTTTTCCTGTATTTGTAGTAACCGGACTATGTGTCTTGAAAAATATTTTAGCATAAAAAGTATAATTCCCAGATGCTAATTTTATAGGGTAACGATATTCATATGAAACACCAGAATTCCATGCAGACGAATCTATCATTTTACCGTTAACGTAAAGTTCAATTCCAGTAGGCACTGGTAAATCTGTCAAGTTTACAATATATTCTACATCTGTGTTATAGGGAACTGTTATGCTTGACCCTGTGCCAAATATACTTTCAAAATATCCTCTTGCTGTCATTATTTCTATATCACAATAATATATAAATAAGTCTTATTTTCTTGTTATGACATATACTCCCATCGAAAGCATACCAATGCCTGTTAATACTATTATAGGAAGTGCTTTTTCCCAACTAAATTTTATCGGCAAAGGATATTGAGTCGTTGATGTTGTTGATGTTGTTGTATTTAGAGTATTAACCTTTAAAACAGCTGTATTTGTAGTGTTTGGTACTCCATTTTCTATCCATATTTCTTTAAATTTATATTTTCCTCTGTTTAAAGAATTTAAAATGTAAGGAGAATATATAACTGAATATCCTGATAAGGTTTGTGTAGTACAGTATACGTTTGGGCTAAGGGGCATTGTTGTTGTTGAAGTATTATATTCAACTTGCAATTTTATTTTTGATGGTTTAGGACTACATTTAGGATATATCCCATAACCCACAAGAGTAATTTTTGTATCTGTAGTTGTATAATTTGTTACCCATTCCCCATTTTTATTTACAAAAGATAAATTTACTGAATATGTAGATGAAACCGTAGTAGTTTTGGTTGTATTCAGTTTTAAAACCGTTTCATTTGTAAAAAATGGTTCTTGTTCTATCCATTTTTCTTTAAAACTATATGTTCCAACAGTTGAAGGTTTTATTGTGGTTACAAATTTATAACTTCCAGCATTATCAAAAGTTACGCAATTTAGATTGGGGTTATTAAATGTTGTTGTTGAAACTTTATTATCATGATTAATAATTAAATCTATTCCTTTTGGTTTAAAATTACATCCAGTAACATAAGCAATAAGTTGAATTGGATAATCTTTAGTTGTATTATATGACCTAACAAGGTTTCCATTGTCGTTAAAAAATAAATATGCTCCACCATATCCTATTACTTTACCGGGTGAAATTGTTACCATAAGACTATATTGTTAGTTTATATAAAAAATGTTTATAAAAAAATAACTAAGGATATTATCCTTAGTATGCATTATTATGGACAACAGGGCTGATAGCAAAGAAATGCCCAAGCAAATCCACATCTACAGTTATAGTACCGCTCTTAGGAATGACATCTTTTATGTCTATTCCAACGTACCCATAGGTTGACTGACCAACATACATTGACATGTCATTGTTAAGTATATGGGCAGTTCCGTTGTTTCGAGCAATGTTAAGACCCGTTTCAGAATAATATGCTGGCTTTGACTGAACATTTTTCGCATTTACAAACTTAGTTCCATAAACATTTCCTCCCCTATCCAGCACACCGAAAATTATGAATGCTGATATCTTTTCAAGAGATGGAGAACCGGTGTAAAGTTTGTCCTCAGGAAGGGTTGTATCTATCGTAAAGTATTTATTTACCCAACCAACGGTCACGGAATCTGTAGTAGAAGAGTTTGTGAGTGTCTGCTTAAATGAAACAGCGGGCTGTGTAAAGTTTCCAGTTACTCCAGCGGGAAGCAAATCGTCGCCCGGTGCTGTAGCCTCCTGTATGAAACTTGGTATAATAGCCATATCGGACAGCTGGTTTGCTTCGGGGTCAATACCACCATACTGCCTGTTTATTTCTCCCACAGCAGAAAAGAGACCATAGAGAGCAGTCGGAAACTTATTCATATAGAAATCATACAGTTCAGTTGCGAGGAGAGTTTCTTTCTGCTTAAGAGCGGTAAGATTATGCTCCTTAATATACTGCTGTGCAAACTCACTTATTGACTGGGCAGACGTGGGAACAGAAGGATGAGTATTTCCGCTTCCAAAAATAACGTCTTTGGTAGTAAAAGCAGTTCCAAGCACCGGAAACTGAGACATTACGGTGTTAAAATCAACAAGTCCGCTCTGGCTATCATATTTATCAATCATATTCCAAATTTCAGATTCTATTTCATCAGATGTTATCATTACGACACCTCAATAACTTTATTACATTCAGTAATAAAAACCCTTTATATATATTGTGTCACAACAAATATGTTTTTTTTTATTGTGCGACACAAACCAAAAATTTTTTAAATTAGAAAATTTTAAATATGGAAATGTAATATAGAAATATGCGTGCAAGAATAGTTAGCATTACGGAAACCACGAACGGTATCAATATTGAATTTGCAAACGAAAAAATGGAAATAGAACAAGAAAAAAAGGAAGTTGTAGAAGATGATTTTGTTCAGCAAATGGTTTCGATTGTAAAATCACTAAAACAAAATCCTTCAAATCTGTCTTTTCTTGCATCAATTGTTATTCCTCATTCGATTTGGGATTCTTTAAAGAAAAAACCTTCAGTTGGAGATTATTATAATGTTGAGATTGAAGAGACATTAATTTCATTTGAGCTTTCAAATTAATTTTATAAGATTAGTAAATTCTATCATTTTATTTATTATATCAGAAAATATTTCATTAAAATACTTTTCTGAAATAATGTCGTTGGCAAGTTCGAAATATTTTTTATACTCCTTTATTTGGCGTTTTTTTCTTGTATTCCTTTTTAAGGATAACTTAGCCCAAAGAGTAAAGAAGTCAAGAAGTTTTTTGGTAAGTTGAATGCAATCGTTATCCATAGAATACGATTACATTTTAGTATAAAAATTTTTAGATTAAACATAAAGAAGGTTGCCGTCTAAAGTTTTTTGCTGTTCTCCAATCTTCCAACCTATAGCTTGTATTACTCTTTTAACAACAGGAATTATTTGTTTTTTCCAATAATAATTATATCCTATTTTATTTCTAATTTTTTCAATAGGTATATCTTCAGGTATAGCTATAATATTTCCTCTATCATCATAAATCCATCTTACACCTAAAAGAGTTTCCCCGTGAGGAGAAACAAATTGGTATTCAACACGGTCTCCATAAATTTTATTAACTTTATTTCCCAAATTTTCCCATACTTTAACTAAAGTGGTTCTTACTTTCATATGCTTTCTTGTATCTACAACTTTTTCAAATATAAATTTTTCAACTGGATAAGTATCCATTTCTTTTTTTACTTTTTTAAGATAATCATTAATTTCTTTTTCTGTTGTTCCTGTAAGTATTTTTTCAATTACATAATATTGAATTTCTTTAGCCAATAAACACCAATCGGAACGTTTTATCTCTAAACCTGTAATAAGAAGCTCTCCTTCGGGTGTTATGCCACAATATCTTTTTTTTACCATAGAAGTATATCTTAAGGTTATATATATACTTATTGAATTCCTATTTATGGTTACAAAACAACAATTATCTAAAATTAAAAAGATGTATGATGAAGGGATAGATAAAGATACTATAGCCCTTCAGTTTGATTTATCTCTTGATGAAATAGATAATATATTTCAAAGCTTTGAAGAAAATATTGAAGAGGATAAAGGAAATAGAAAGAAAGATATTGAAGAGAGAATGGAAAAAAATGCCGAATCATCTATTACCGGGGAAATTGTTAGAAGAACTAAAGGGCAAGCGCTTGCAATACAAAAAGTAAAAGAAGAAATTGGAGATTATATATATCATCTTTTTGACAACACGGGGCTTCCAGTTGAAGATATGGCTGGTTTTGTTGAATTTGCGGTTGATTTTTTTGTGGAATATCATTCTAAAATTGAAGAAATGAAGAAAAAATTGGATATGGCATTAGAAATAATAGAAGAATTATATGAAATTGCAGACGAACAAGCAGAAAGGGAACGTCTGGTAAAAGATTATCTAACGAAATGTGCTATGCAGGGAACACCTGTGGATACAGAATTTGTAAAGAAAATCTTATTTGAATAAGGTTTTTTATATATTAAATTAATATCTATTTGAGGTAGATAACTATGGAAGATATTAAATTTCTAAAAGCAAATGATTTTGTCCTTCTAAATACTAACAAGAATGATTATTTTGTATTGAGAGTAATAGATGCAAGAGACCCTGTAACTATCGATTATTATCCACAAACAGAAATAAACGGATTTCTTCCACTAAATGCTTTTGGTAGCCCAGCTATTTCTGGTCAATTTAATTCTTATATAGTGGATAGCGAACAGTTTGGAATGGAAGATTTTCTTAATGTAAATAACATTTTCGATGCTGATACAATGGGATATAGTAAAGAAAATGTCCTTTTGGAAGTAGCTGTAGGAATAAGTCCGTCACCACTCAGATTGTTCCGGTATTTTCCATCCCAGACTCCTCTTGGAAATTACTTAAGTGGAAAACAGATACATTGGGGTGGTAGGCAGCAGAATTATAATATTGGTTATATTGATGGTTTTTCAAGCCCGAGAGAACATCCGACGTCAGCTGGATTATTTTATCTTCCATCTTTTGGCACTACACTTTTTACTATGATGAATCCTGTTAGCATTCCTATTTCTCCAGCGTTTAAGTTCCTAATTAATCAGATGATAGTAGAACCTGTAGCCGATGTTCAGCTGGCATGGAAAATATTAAACAGGATTGTCCCTTCAAAGAGGGCATGGATAACAGCTTTTAACAGCAATGATGTGGGAGTAGAAGGAAAAGCTATGTATGGTGTTTCTGCTGTTTCCTTAAGTGCTACACTACAGGATTTGGAAAGGGCTGGTTATGGAGGTGTATTTCAATGAGCGAAAAATGGAAACCACAAAATGAAGATTATTTTGTTCTAACTGGGGTGGGTTTCTATAATGGGCAGCCTGTTCCATCTGCTTCTATCCCGTCTTCTACTGATGTTTATTATACAACCTATTATAATAGAGAAATTCAAAAACTGGGATATACATTTTTGTATTGGGATTCATTAGCAGTTCCTAATCCTATATCAGGAGGAGTTCCGTATCTTGGTGTATATGCTTTGAATGGGATAGATTTGGTTCTTGACACAATAAATATTGCTAATAATACTAATACTACTGCAGTAATTGATTTGATTTCTGTAAACCCAGCTAATGTTATTTCTAACGGGGAAAATATTATTCCACCTAAATTGTTAAAAAGATATAACCTAACGGCAGAAGAGACTTTGGATATAAATTCATTAGATACAAAAATACCTTTTATATCATATGAAGGACAAACAGATTCATATCCTTATTATATTTTTGGAGATGGGGTTGGTGTTGCTTTCCCAAATTCAATTAAAACTACAGCATCAACTACTGGAAGCACCACGGTAACAACTACAGTAACAACTACAATAGCTTATGGTGTAGATAATATTTCTATATCTGTTCTTGCACATTTTGAAAAATAATATTTTTATTTTTCTTATATTTTTTTATTCGTGTAAGTAATACTTCTTTATGAGTGATTATTCAAGTAATACGATTATTAGTTTAATAAATGAATTGATAGGTAAATATCCTAAAACAGCCTTTTCTAATTTTGATTTTCCATTAGATATATTATCTGGTCATTTAGAAGATATTTTAAATAAATTATCAACTACTTTAAATGTATCTGTTACTGATTTCCCAGCTTTAGAAAATGTAAAAGTAACAAATACTACTTCTACTAAAGTTCTTAATTTCCCATCTAATCAAGATGTAACTATAACAAATACTACTTTAAATGTATCTGTTACTGATTTCCCAGCTTTAGAAAATGTAAAAGTAACAAACA
>Ga0256829_1001773_pt1 | contig 17065 bp, 21 predicted proteins | sample 131447metaG_FD_185979 | JGI IMG/M metagenome (GOLD analysis project Ga0256829, IMG submission 185979) | Hydrothermal vent microbial communities from Lau Basin, Pacific Ocean - 131-447 | ecosystem: Environmental > Aquatic > Marine > Hydrothermal vents | place: Pacific Ocean: Lau Basin | collected...
CTATATGGGAGATAACCTCTTGGAGATCCCTTATAGAATACATAGCGTCACCTCAGTTTGAAGTAATATCCTTGGAGGTTAATAAGATTTTGGATTCCCACCATCTCTTCAGTAAAAGTAAAATAATTTCGCCAGCGGCTCGATGATTTTAGCTTCGTTGGTGGTCATTGGCTCACCTCTATATGATGCCTTTTTGTTGGAGGAGGGTGATGTAGGCCTGGTAACTGAGGGGGCAGTTCACGAGGTCTTCAAACTTTTGGGGGTCCTCTAGGTGGAGTTGTTTCTGTATTCGCCTCACTAAATCGTCTCCGAGTTCTTTTTTGTCTTTGCCCCTGCTGAATACTGTCATTACTCTGGTTTTCTTGCCGTTCACGTAGAGGATGTATTTGGTGTGTTTTCCACCTTCTTTTTTCTGGAATCCTTTTTTGGTGAGGGCTTTTTGAATGTCTTTGGCTTTCATGGGTTCACCTCCACGTGCTGGAGGAGGGTTTCTCGTAATTCTTTGGCTTTGTCGTTGAGGCTTTCCTCATCCTCTAGTAGGTACTCCTCGATTAGGGCTTCAAAGACTTCTTCCGCGTCTTTCAGTGCCTCATTGAGAGTTTTACCGCACCCGTAAATCTCAAGGCCGGGGTTCTCAACGCACCATACGTCGGTGGTGTGGTCGTATTCTGGATATAGTGTTAGCTCTTTCTGTAGCTTGTATCCGGCGAATTCCCCGGAAATCTTGACAGCATGGGGTTGTAGGTCTATTGTTTTCTCGACTTCTTTTTTCCTGCCTTTCTGCTTCAAAAGTCCAATGACTTCGACGGGTTTCCAGAAGTGTTCGTAGGCTTTCATTTCTAATTCGGGGTCCTCCTTGGGATCGTAGTAGCATTTAATTTTCTCTCCTGTGTCGGAGATGATTTCAAAATATGGCTTCCGTCCATGAGTCTTGAGGCCTACGATTGCTCCGATTACTTTATCGGAGGCTTCTTTTATGAATTCATCAACCAGTCTCTCCACGTAGGGCTTCTTTTCGGGAGGGAGGTACACAAAATTAGTTGGTTCATGATCTTTAGCTATCCCGACTTGTATGTCCTCTTCAGACCAGATTCTTTCAAGGCGTTTCAGGGCACTTAAGGCAGCTTCGGGGGTTTTCAGTTCTTTTAGCAGGTATTCTTTTGCCTTTTCGATGTCATCTACGTACTGGATTAAGGTTATTATGAAGTCTATTGCCTCTGAGGTCGGTTCCACGTACCTGTGGTATCCTCTTGTGGGTTCTGTTTCTACGAGAACGCTTCCGGGGGAGATTTTGGTGAGGTATAGTTTAAGGTGCTCTTGGGGTTTCTTAATGCCCTTTGCTTTGCCGTACTCGAATAATAAGCGTTGAAAGTTTGAGAAGAAGTCGCCTAACCTTAAGACTTCTATTTTGTTAGCTTTTACTCCTCTCCCTGTAAAGTGGATAAGCACTTTCATCTTGGGGTTCTGGTCGGTCATCATCCCACCCGTATGGGTTATACGTATTGGATACGGTTTTTTGCTTAAAGGGTTTGCGAATTTTTCACGTCGTCGAAACCTTCTTATACATGCTCGTAATATCTTCTTCTCGCTGTTCCAAAAAGAGCAGGGGAGGGCATTGGAATGAGTGATGATGTTCCTTCGTATAAAGACTTAATCCACAAGAAGAAGCCGCCGAAACTCCTGACGCTTCCAAAGGGTGTGAGGTTCGAAAAGAAGTGGTTTCTTAAAGGCTTTGGTTATGTGTTCCTTATAATGTGCCTAGTCGGAGTTGCTTCTTATGTTTACGGGTATTCCTTCAGCCCTAAAGTGAAATATGTTGTGGTGGATGGGTGGAGCAAAGCATGGGAGATAAGTCCTGGAGATGAATGGCATCAGAATTGGAACATGAACAACCCCGATTCGTTATGGGAGATTAACATGAGTGTCAGTGGTGGCAATAATGATATTGGAGTCTACATAGACACTCCATCTGGCCGTGTGGATTATGGAAAGCTCACAAGTCCTATTCATATACTTGTAAATGTCAGCAGGTATGGGGCAGGGAAATATACAATTTATTGGGATAACTCTTTTAGTGTGATCACTTCCAAGCATGTTAGTGTCAGAGAGGCACTTTATGCCAAGACATTGGACACAACAGATAATGACTTTTACGAGAGCATAGGGGGAATTCTTGGCTTTGTTGGATTTATAGGGTGTCTCGTGGCTTTGAGCAAGAGGGCGATTATAAAAGTTGGAGGGGATATTATTCAAGTTGATCTAAAAAGTGAGTGGTTGAAATATTACACTGAGCTGAGGGTCAATGGGTTTAAGCTCGATCAAAAGATAAAGGAGCCCATTAAATTCAAAGTTGGTGAGAACGAGGATCACATGTTCGAATTAGAACCTATGGGATGGTTGAGGAGTGTGTGGTCGATAAAAATTGATGGCCAGGAGGTCGGCCGGTTACCATGATGGGGGGCAAAATGCATGAACTCTTTTAAATGGCAGATTATAGTTTTATTTGCGATTTTCATTCTGTGGACAGTTGCAGGATATTTCCTTAGAGATATCCTTTTAATAGAGAGTGCTCTTGTTGTTGCTACAATTCTCATGGCTAGTTTCGTGGCTTACCAAGCGTTGGCTACCCTTGTAATGGCTCAGCAAGCCCAAGAACAGGTAAAACAGATGGTCTTCCAAGCCCAACTTACACAGCAATCCCTAGAAAAGATGGGGGTGCAGGTAGCAATTATGGGCGAAACTCTTGTGGAAATGAAAAAAGAGCGCATGAATATTGAGTATATAAAAAATGAAGCGGTTGGGTATATTAAGACAATTGAAAATATATTGAGTAACTCCCTAAGCGAAGCTTGGCCTGCTTACTCCAAACTTCCCTCATACTCCAATTCAGCCCTTGATTCATCTTTTGGGGCTCTAGGATTGGGACGTTATCAAAAACAGGGAATGAAAGAAAGGCTCAAAAGAAAAATCCAAAAATTGATGGAGGAGTACAACATTAATATAGAAGAATACAATTCACTTGTTGAAACTGCGAATAATTTGAGACAAGAGGCCATAGATGCCCTAAAAAAAGAACCGGAGATTATAAACTCATTACAGAGAATATCCTATGATGAAGCTAGGAAATTCCATGTAATAGATACACATATTATTAAACCAAATACCCTCTTAGAGGAGCTTGTGTTACTGTTTAACATAGAAGATGACTGTGGATTATCTGCTCCTCCATATGGACGGTTAGGGTTGAATTCTGAAACGGAGCGTCTTTATGGGCTTGGGGTGTGGAACAAGGCAAGAGAGGAGTTCTATGAGTTTCTTAAGAGAAGACCTAAGATATATAATACCCTCGCGGCTAGGGGGAAGAGTTTAAAAGAATTAAAAGAGCTAACAAAGGAATTATTAGAACGTATCCATAAAATAGAAGAAGAACTCCTCCTTCAGGGTGAGGATAAACTAGAGAAGAAGTTAATGGAACTGTGAACCACATGATTATGGCAAATCGTTGATGATGCAGAGTTTCTTTATCTCAACGGCCACATCCTCTATTAATTTTCTCCCGTACTCGGTGCCCATGAGCTCCCATGAGTCCGCGAGCTTTTTCTGAACCTCCATTAGTATCGCTTCATTGAGTTCTTTCTTCTTTTTGAGGCCCCACGTTGAAGCCTTCTCTTCCTTCTTTGGCTTTGTCTTGCTCGGCGGCTCCTCGGTGATGTTCTGGCTTGCGAGTTCTTTCAGGAGGTCCTCAGGGAGTCCAGCGTCCTCGACCATTTCCATCAGCTCTCACCAACAATGTTTTTAAACTCCCGCTTAATTGGATTGACTTCGAATTCCATTTCTGTTCCTCCAAAGGCTTCTTTTTGTTTTTTGCCCTGCTGTTCTTTCTCCTTCCAGTAAGTTTTGACCATAGGATTAATCTGGAGGGCTAGCTCGACCTCGCGTTTGGCCTCATGAAGCAGGTTGAAGTATTTCTCACGGTACTTATCTCTTTCAGCTTTAACTGCCTCATAAGCTTCCCATCCGCGTGTTACGGCTGGATGGACGGCCAAGGGGATGGCTTCTTGCTGGCCGGTGCCGACTATCTCCTGGATGGTTTTGCAGTAGACTGTGATGGTCTCGTTGTTGAACTGTACTATCTTCTTGTTTGCCTTGAGAATTTTGTGTGGAGGTCTCTTTCCGAGAACTCTTCCAAGGGAGAACCAGAGCTGGTCGAGCCAGCTCGGCGGCCGTTCTTGATAATAGATCCAGTACTCATCGTAATTTATGAGGAATGCTTCGGGGAAGCCGAGCACGATGGAACCTTCTTCTGGCGTCACGGCGATGAGGAGCTTCTGGTATGTTTCCTTTATCTGACTCATCCTCTGCGCGAGTATTCTCTGTTGCTTGAGTCTTTCCTCGACGCGTTTTTCGACTTCTTCTTCGACGTTGAGGTTGAAGAAGCCTGCAGCCTCTTCGTCGGTCATCACTATTCCAGGCCTTGGTTCGGCCCTCTTCTTTTTCCTCCTCAACCACTCAAACATTTTCATCACCTCAAAAGCTTTGATTTGGACGGAAGTACATTTTAACAGTAAATTCTCTATCAAAGGAAAACCAGCCACGGCCTTTCTTCTTGCGGCGTTTCATGAACTCTTCAAAGCTCTCGTGCTCGACTGGAATCCTCAGCCTCTCACCGTCCATAATGGCCACTCTTAGAATGTCGAGGTCTTTTGGGCTGGCTAGAGCGCCTATTACTGCGATGTGGGCCGCGCCCATGATAAGGCTCATTGGGAGTTTGTAGAGGTATTGAGTACCTGCTACGACGTTGACGCTCAAGGAACGGCCCTTCCTATAAATCTCCTCGATGGCTTTCCAGGCGAGGTTGTGGCGGCTGGCCTCGCCCGCTGTGCCTATGAGGTCCTGAATTTCGTCGAAGAATATCCACACATCGACACGCTTACGGCCCGCGATGAGCTTAATCTTCTGCCAGAGGAGATACATGATGAGCCTCTGTTCTTCCAGGTCGAGATCAGAGTTGTCAGAGAAGTCTATGATGTTGATGGCTTTGGTGGTGAGGTACTCGGTGAAGGGCTTCGGCTCGTCGTAAATGCCGTTTCCGGTCCTCGCTATCTGTTCGGCCTTTGGCTTGAGAACTGAGCCTTTCAAATAGAGTGGGTCGGCCCTTATCTCGTCGAGGATGCTTTTCAGACTCTCGAAAGTGCTTTCCCTCATTGACGGCTCTTCACTTTTGACCCTGCGGAGGATCTCGTCAGGGTCGTGGATCTTATAGACTTTCCAGTACTTTCTCAGTATTCTGCCGTAGGCGGTGCCCTTTGGGATGTCGAACTTCCTGGCGAGCATTTCAAAGCTGATGTCCCTCAGATGTATCCTGCCGACAGCGACCTCGACTTTGCCCAATCCATTGTCGAGCTTGATTGCCTCGGGGGCACGGGTGGGCCTGAAGACTATCCTCCGCGTCTCGAAGCTCTTGAGTTGGAGGCCGTGCCAGGTGAAGACGTCGACGGGATAGGGTTTTCTGGTGATGAGGGCGTCTATGAGGATGTAGTTCGGGATGCTCATCGCGAAGTCGCCAGGGAAGCCGAGCTGCTTCTTTAGCTGTGGATGTTTTTCCATGGCCTTGAAGTAGGCTGCCAGATATGGATGCATCTTCCGGGCTTCTTCTCCGAATTCCTCGACGCGTTTTTGCCAGAAGGCTTTGAGCAGTTGAAATTTTGAGTAGTCGTATTTCCTCTCAAAGATGACGATGAGGACCTCGCGGCCCTGCTCTTGATAGTACTCCCACAGGGCCTCGGCGAGGCCTTTCATGAAGCTGGTCTTTCCGTAGCCGGTTTTTCCGAGTATGAAGATGTGGTTGGCTTCGCCTACCTTGAGCGGCAGGTAGAGTTTCTCTTTCCGGTTTGTACTCATGAGCCTGCCGAGGTAGGGCCCGCTGGCCGGATCGAAGTGGGGGATTGCCACGCCCGTGCTGGCCGCGGTCCGCCGCGTCGATACTGCCATCTATCTCAAACCTCCTTTTTTATTCCCTATTTTCATTGATTACAACAAAAAACTACTATCCACCGTAAAAGACCATCTCAGCGAGCTTTATTTTTCCATCAGCCCCCTATACTTCCTTTTACAGTTGAGGGAATTATAGGCCCGCAAACTCGTGCCTCCTCTTGGCGCGGTAAATTCCATAGCCAACAAGCCCCACAACCAGCAGGGCGAAGATGAGGCTCTTCCAGAGCACGGAACCGATAAGCCGCTCTTTCTTTGCCTTCTGAATGTAATTCTCAGTGCTTCTCTGGTTGGCCTGCTGAAGGAGGGTCTGAATCATCTTGTGATACTCGTCGTTCTGCTGGCTCAGAAAGTCGGCTTTAGCCTTGAGAGCGTTGTACTGTCTTGTGATGTTCGCCAGCTCAGCCTTAAGCTCCCTGTTCTCCTTCGTGAGGTTCACGATCTTCGCGTTCAGCTCGGTGGTGTTGGGCTGGCTCTTCAGCTTCTCCTTGACTTGAGAGTTCTCCTTTTTGAGAGAATCAACCTGCGACTTGAGCTTCTTATTCTCGCTCTTCAGCGCGCTGATTTCCCTCGTGAGGTTCGCCACCTGCTCCTTGAGCCTTGCATTCTCTGCAAGAAGGGCCGGATTTTCCAAGGAAGACTGACCAACCGTGAATAACCCCGGCCCCTGGACGGTGATGTAGCCTTTCCCGTTGAATCCGACGAATGAAATTGTAAGATTCCCTATTTTCGTGCTCCCATTTCCTTGGATTAAAGCCACTATACCGCTTTCATTCTCGACTATGAGCGCGAGCTGTCCGGTGGTGTTGTCTTGGTCGACGGTGAGGGTTAGGTCATTGAGGTAAACGCTCTGCCCGACCTTGAGGTTGCCGCCCCAAGTGTAGAATGAAGTCGCCGAAGCGGGTCCAAAGCCTAATATCATATATAATAATATAGGAACTATCAGTTTCATACCTCTGAAGTTCATTCTTCTCACCCCAAGATGCCCTTCACTTCCACAGTTCCGGTTTTCCGGTTCACCCACACGAAGCCGGCAAACATGTCATTAGAACCTGCCTTAAGCCTTAATTCAAAAACCCAATAACGCTGGCCGTCTTTTGTTTTCTCGGTGAGTGTCGATCTCTTTGGGTAGAGATGGTAGTTGTACTTTCTCAGCTTCTCATTGTAGCTCGCAAGGTACTGGAGGGCTATGTTGTACGCCTGCTCAGCGGTGATGGGGTAGTCGTCGATGTAATCGCCCTGGACAACCGTGAGGTGCCCGTCGGCCCACTTGATAGTGTCGTTCGTGAAAATGTAGCCTTTTGTCGGGTAACCTAGCTGGTAGAGGCGTTCTTTTATCTGATCGTGCTCGGCAAATGTCGAATAGCTGAAATAGAGCAAAAAAATTATGCTTGTTATCGCGAAGAGGCGGAGAATCACTTTCGAAAATGAATGAGAGGAGTGGTGGGCGTACATTTCAGCCCACCTCATGGCCCGTTAGCTTCAACCGGCCAGGTTGCACTTGTGTTGGCTTGGACGATGAACGGGGCCGTCTCGTTGTAGAGGGTGGCCTTATTGCCGCTTAGATCCTGAACTACGAAGTAGAACGCGTAGTAGTCGTTTGTCGTGATGTTGGCGATATTGAGCTCTGGAGTGGTCGAGTTCATGACGTTAAAGGTCGCGTTGGCCGGCAGGGTGTCGTTGGTTCCGAGGTTGAGGTAGTAAACGTAGTAAGTCGCCACCTGGTCATTATCAGTGGCGTTGAAGTTGATGACGAAGTCATAAGTAGTTGTGTTGGTGGCGTTGTCATAGGTTGAGGTAATGTTGAGGCTAACGCTCGTAAGGGTCGGAGCGGTCGTATCGCTCACAGTAATGCTCTTAACATCGCTGATGAGGGTCTTTCCACTGTCGTAAGCCACCTTAACCTTGTAATAGACCACATCACCGAACTTTGAGGGGATCTCGGCCTTGTAGGTGCCGTTGGTCTCAGTAGCGTTCAAGGCGGTGTAAGTCGCGTTGTTCGGGTCGGCGACGTTCAGGGCATAGAGGACCTGGACGCTGCTGATGTTGAAGTGCTCTTCATTCGCGAGAGTAAAACTAACCATCGCGTGCCCGGTCGTCTGGTCTGCGGTAGCGGCAAGGTCAGAGACCGCGAGCTGGTAAGTCGTCTGCTCGCTCGCGTTGCTCTGGTTGTCAAGGTTCAGGAGCACTCCTGCGCCAGTGTGGTGGTTATTGTAAGCCCACCAAGCGATGGCCGCGAAGAGAACAATCAATCCAAGTGTTATGAACTGCCTTTCCTTTTTCCTCAAATTTCTCACCTCCTCTTCTTATGAGTTGTCTTTCTCCTGTGGACGGTCTTTCGGTGGCCCTTGCGGGCCGTTTCTCTCTTTGAAGTCTTCCTACGTGCCATTTCAAATACCTCCCAACTGTTTTAGCAGGCCTGGAACCTGCTTCAGGAAAGAAACGAAAGTGCTGAATAGGCCGAATGACTTTAGGAGTGCGAGGGCTCCGAGGCCGTAGAATATGAGCGCCGCTTTGCCCCTCATGAGGGCTCCTATCACAAAAAGTAGCAGGGCAAGGGCGAGATATGGGTGCGCTGTTGCAATGCTCTTGAAAGCATCTATACCGGAATTTATTGTGTTCACATCCATTATTTCTTCCCTCCTCTCAATGCCAAAGCACCGAGGATTGCCGCGACTGAAAAGCCCACAACACCCTGCGTTAGTTGCATGAGTGTCGCCTTGGGGTCGTTGGTAAGGGCGAGCATGAGGATGCTACCGATGATTAGGAAGCCTGCTGCGTCCCAAATGCCCCAATTGTCGAGGTCTGTTATTTTGTAGACTGCGAGGCCGATTAGGGCCGAAGGGATGAAGAGTGCCCAAAAGCCGGTTAAGCCGAAAAGGCCGGCTACTGAAGTCATTGCATTGTTGAAGTGGAAAATGCAGAGGAGGTAAGCGATGAGGGCTGCTGCAATCCTGCCGAGCATTTCAGTCACCTCACTTGAGTATCAATGCGAGGAGGGTTGGAATTGTGACTGCGTTATGGAGGTACTGACCTTTCGTTGCTATTGTGGCACCAAGCCATATCCAGAGTAGGAGCTCGTTGTCGCCAGTATCCGGGAGGGTGATGTATGTTGCGACTAGCCCGGCCCATAGTAGTGTTGCCGGAGAGTACGAATTCAACGAGAGGGTGATTGACCCTTCTATGAGGTATAATGATGCTCCAAAGATTATTGCGCTCATGAGGATGATTGACAGTATTCCAGTGAACATGCCGCCTTTTCCGCCGGAAAGCCTCCCATACGCCCAACCGTAGAGCTTTGCATAGTCCTCTTTCCCTGCAATCTTGTCAAGGATTTCAGCTCCAATGACCAGGAAGATGCTCGTGCTTGCGATCACTTTTGTGAGGTCAGAGATTGTGGCCTCATGGGAGCTACCGTACCAGAATAGTCCTGCGAACATTAGCCCCGCCACAATGCCGCGTACGAAGATGAACACATGTCTTGGTTTTTTGAGACCGTCGAGTGCCAATCATTTCACCCCCGGCAGGATTGTCAGGAATTTTCCAGCCGTTACCAGCGTCTCAGCCACCCAAAGCCAGAGGATCCACTCGCTGGTTCCAGTGTTCGGCATGAAGACCAACAGGGCCACCAGTCCGGCGGAAAGCACTGACGCAGCACTGGCAGCCTGGAGGTTGCCGGTAATTAGCCAGATAAATGCCAGGAAAAAGACTCCAGTTGCAATCATAGAGTAGATGAGACCGAGCATGCGGCTGTTTGGCTTTCTGATGATCCTGTCATAGAGCTTTCCTGTATCAAGGCCATAGTCAAAGAACATGGCCAGGATTATCGCTGCGATAGGAATGCTCGCAAAGGCTTCATTGAACTGCTCTGCCGTCACGTTGTGCTGTCCGGCGTACCAGGCCATTAGGGCCAATATTGCCGTCACTACCAGCCTGAAACTCCATTTTGAAAAACGAGGGCCAGCGCCGGCCGGCCCCTTTTTGCCTTTATCCTCTCCCACGGTTCATCACCTCACAGTACAAACTTCCAAATCATGAAAGCACCGGCTAGCACGAAGATAATGACCAACAGGATCCAAAGCGGGATGCCCATGACTTTCTGACTCAGCGCGTTCTTTGCCGTGCCGAGAACGTCAATGTGCGGCTCGTACTGGCTCGCGAGGTTCGAGAGCTGATCGCCCATCTGCGCGTCGAGCTTTGCCTGCTCAGGAGCGCCATACAGGGCCTTCTTCGCCGCCGACATGTAGAAATCGCCCGCCTGTTCGTACTTCTTCGCAGCGTTGAGGTAGTTGAGTATCTGCTGCTTGTTGTTGCTCGATGCAGCATGATTGAGTGCGTCAATTGAAGCCTGATAAGCCATTTCAGCCTTCTTCGCATATCCAGCCGCCTGCGTGTTTCCGACGCCTTTTGCATTCTCTTCAAAGGCTTTTGCGGTCTGGAGCTTCTCGTTGAGGCCGTTTATCATCGCCTGGACGTCAGACTTCAATTGCGAGAGGGTGTTGTTGTCCAGCTTGCTCTGGTTGACGAGGGTGACCAGTTGCTGAATCTGTGTATCATCCATAACAACGCGCTCATTAGGCTCAACGGAGACTTTTGGCCAGACTATCTCCCAAACCGGGATGGTCTGGTTGTCCGAGCGCTTGATTGTGAAGTATGCAATGCCGAAGACGTTGTACGTCAGAGTATCGGTTGATGTAGTGTAGTGAGCGTTTAGCTCCTTTGAGCCTCCTTCCCCTGCAAGTGCTCCCAAGTTGCCGAAGACGTTGTCGGCTAACTCCCATGAGCCTCCATTCTGGACCCTGACAGTAAAGAATCTGAAATCATCGCTCATTGTAACGTTAAGCGGGCTGAAGTAGCCCGGATTAGGGGCAATGTAGAATTTGTAATCAGCCGTCGAGCCCATAACGTGCACTGGCGAGGCGTAGGTGAGGATTATGAAGTCACTCACCGCGCCCGTGAAGGTTTCTTGATATAGAGACCACTTTGTGGCGAGGGTTGTTTTTGCAAATTTGACTGGCAGGCTTGCGTACATGCCCTCGTTCAGAATTGCCAGGTCGTTTGCCATTGTGATGTGCTTCCAGGCGGAGGTGGTCTGGATGCCGTAGTTGATCTGTGTGTCCCCTATCTTCTCGTAACAGGTGCTCGTGTTTGCATCCCATTTCTCCCCTGCGGCTTCACACGAGTTCTGGTCAGTGTGAGATGGGTCGCTTTGCCATTCCTCGCGGTATGCAGAGATGTTCACGAAAATTTCCCAAGGTTCTGTGGTCGCGTTGTTGAAAATCTGCATTATTAGATCTTTGTTGACCTGTCCGCTGTCCAGCATCTGCTTGACTTGATACTGGTATGGATCTGGAACTTTTAGCACGGTTGAATACACGAGGCTCTCACCGTTTATGCCCTCACTACCGTTCCCATAGTCCCATGTCCTCGTCCAGAGCGGAATTGTTGAGTTGTTCTTCTTAATGTACACTTGGACTTTCTTGATATGGATGAGAGAGAATGGGATGTTGCTCTTCTTCGTAAAGATTTTTACCTGCACAGGAAACGCGCTGAAGCCGTAGACCTTTTTGGGAGCATAGATTTGAGCCCAAAGGTCACCAGTTGCACCGGTTTCGGAGATGTCGTATTGGGTCAGATCGGAGCGGAGCATGGCGTTAAGCTCGGCTATCTGCTTGTACGCGGCCTGTTGGGTGTCATCGAGGGTCTTCGTGGTGCTGTCCACGACATCCTGGTCATTCGTGAGGTCGGTGGTGGTTGCATTCTGGTGATTGTAGATTGTGGTGGAGCTTTCAGATGATGAACTGGAGCTTGAGCGATATCCAAGGTAACCGCCAATCGCTCCTCCAATCGCTGCACCCACTTCTGCTCCGAGTGCCGTTCCAACACCAGGGACAACAGAACCCACTACTGCTCCAATTGCAGCTCCTACAAGAGCGCCCGTCCCCATACCTTGAACTGTACTCTTAATTTTGTCAAAAGTGCTCGAGATGGTGCTTGTGATGCTCCCAAGACTCCAAGCCGAGGCATAGCCTGCTGAAAACGTTGAACTAATGAGCAGGAGCAAGATAAACGCACTTACGAGGCTCTTACCGTGCCTGTGAGCTCTTTTCTTTTCGTCTTTATCATCTTTCTTTTTCTCAAAATGTGAAAAGAAGAGCTTCATCAGCTCACCTCCTCCTCAGTGCCCAAACTCCGACTCCGACTACGATTAGCCCCGCGAGCAGGTATATGAGAGTCTTCCCGCCAGAGCTGCCGCCTCCGAAGAGGCTGAAACCGCCTGAATTTATGCTCACGGCTACTTTGTTGGAGAAGACGGTCGCGTTGCCCTGGAGAACCTGAACATTCAGCTCGTATGCGTCATAAGTCAGCTTGTCCGGCACGGCGAAGGCTATGCTAACGTCCTTCTCCGTCGCGGGAGCAACTGAAATGCTCTGATTGATCGCCTTCGGCAGGAAGCCGCCAGAAACCGTTATCGTGTAATACTGCACATCGCTTGACGGGTTCTTAAAGTGGAGGACAATCGTTCCCTCACCGCCCTTCTCGACACTCAGGGTCTTGGTTTTGAGTGTGATGGCCGGGTTCACTTGAACGGAATAGACCGCGGTCTTGCCGTTCCACTGAAGTTCCAGAGTATAGGAACCCTCGCTCGGGACATTGACCGTGAAAGTGTGCGCCTCATATGGGCTGAAGGCGTGGCTGTCGCTCCAGACCTCGTTTCCGCCCGAATCCTTGAGAACGGCCGTGATGAGGTAGCTCTGGCCGCTGCTCTCACTGATTCTCAGGTCGTTCTGGCCAACCTGCCACTCGCTCGGCATCTGAACGCTAAAGGGCAGCGGCTCAACCTGGTAGGTGACGGTCTTTGTCGTTGTGTAAGTCTGGCTCATGATGGCGTCGTTCGAGGTGAGGGTGAGAGTAAAACCATGCTGGCCGACCGCGCCGGCCTTGAACTTGATGCTGACCTGAACGGGCGAAGAGATGTCACCGAGGTAGTACTTCCCATCCTCCGGACTGATGACAGAGCCGCCCTTCTCGACCGAAATAATGTTGGAGAGGCCCGAAATCGAGAGGTAAGTGTTGTAGGTCGCGCTCGTCTGGATTGGCGAGAGGGTGAAAGTGAGAGTGTAAATCGTGTTTTCAGGAATGCTGATGTCAGAGGGGAAGTTTTCGAGCTTAAAGGCCGCGCTGGACGGGTACATTTCGACTGAAAGACTCGTATCACTCTCAACGTCAATCGTCTTCGTGACGCTCCAGTAGCCGGATTTTTCGAAAGTGAGCGTATGCTGTCCTCTCGTAAGCGTTAGCGTCCCGCCGTCGTCCAAAGTTCCCAAAACTGTATCGCCTTCCTTCACCGTAACGCCAGAAAGGCTCTGATCAGTCATTCCATCTTTTAAGTTAAACGTTACTTGATACGTGTAGGGTATGACGTCAAGCGTTGTGGTCGATGAAAACCCTGACTGTGAAAGTATTGCATTCTCGCTCGAAAGGAAAACTATTAGATCTCCAGTTCCCGATGTGCTTTTATAATTAAGATAATCATAGATTTTGACGTCCACGCCAGGATTTTGCGAACTTTGAACTAAAACTAATCCTTTTGAATTTGATACGCCAACTGCACTCGTAGCTTTCGAGCCTACCGCTGCAACTGCCAGCCACGTTGAAGTATCCGAAAAGTTGAAAATTTGTGCATTAGGAAGTGCAAGAACTGCCGCCGCTTCATTTGTCGTATCAGAAGTAGAAACTGCACCAGCCACTGCAACATCAGCTGGATACTTTAATTGTACTTTTCCCACATAGTCGCCCGAACCAATCCAATCCCCTGATTTCTTCACAGTTCCAACGAAAATTTTTGTAATAGAACTAATACCATTTAGATAATACTCTTTTGACTGAACTGCATAAGTTAGGTTGTATTGAGTTTTTGCGTCCTGAACTGCAGTCATAAACTGTAGCGTTCCAGAAAATGCCGTCGCAAAAAGAGCGTATAAGTCTGCCTTTGAGCCAACACTCATGATATAATCCACATAGCCCTGCCCCGGTTGAATATCAACTGTCAGACCATTTCCAGATGGCAACCAGATATTGTTATCAGTGTAAGAAGCCGCTGAAACCGTAACATTTCCATCGTAGTACTCTCTGACGATAAACTGATAAGTAGTCCCTGTTGTTGCTGAAACCCTATCCGTCCCTACCGTCAAGAGCGAGCCGAGCACCAGCAGAGCGAGCAAAACGCCTAACCGCTTCATCCTTTCACCTCCTACTCCTTGAGAGCCACCAGGCCGAGGCCATCTCATAGCCAAGGCCCGCAAGAGTGATGACGAGCGCACCTGCCACAAAGAGGAGCGGGATACTCAAAATGCTCATTTTTCACCCTCCAACCCCATAGTCAATGCCAATCCCGCCCACGAGAGCCAGCAAAAGCGCGAGGTTCTGAACGCTGTTCTTCAGAGCGTCGAGAAGAGCTGAACCGTTTGCCTGCCAGAGCGCGTAGATGAAGCTCAACAGCATCATGTCATACAGTAGAACCCTCCAGCTAGAGGTTAGAGGTTCAATGATCACTAAGGCTTTGTTTCCCTTATTCGTCACCGCCCAATGCATTAGAACGCCGCCGACTGCGCCGACCGCCAGGGCCTCCTTTGTCATTGAGGGCCATGCAATTTTGAGCCAGAACGCTGTAATGATGATGAAAAGAGCGAGCTGAGCGAGGCTTTTTGTCTTCATACTGCCATCACCTTCTGAGCTTTCTTGAGACGGGAAAGCTCCGCTATCCTCTGCTGCTTGAGTCGGGTTATCCTTGCGAGCTCCCGCTGTGCTGCTTCAATCTGCTGACGAAGCTTCTCAGCATAGCTATCCAGAACCTCAATCTCCCGAGCAATACCCTCTAGCGAGTCCATACTACCGCCTCCGGAGGACTTTGCCAATTTGAAGAAACTGATTTGAGCGGAGGAAGGCCCATTCTACTTTAAGACTAAAGAAGAAGCGTTTATAAGCAAATAAGAACATTTTAAGCTTAAATTGAGCGTAAAAAGAAATGTCATTCCTGTAAAATCTCCTCAGGCCTCACATTTCCAAGCTCCATCCTGTAGAGTTTCAGCACGGCTTCTCTGACGACTTGGTTGAAACTGGCCCCTTTCACCTTTGCAAGGGCTTTCGCCCTCATCTCAATGTCTTTATCAATGTACACCCCACGAACAAACCGCGATGATTGAGCCATTCCTCCGCTCACCTCCTGCAAACTTTTTCAAAAAGTTCCAGTTCAGCCTTCTTCAGTTCGATACGCTTTGAGACGAACTCCCAGAGCATCGCTCCGAGCAGGAGCATGCCCAAAATCCAGTTCAGGACACTCATTTGTCGTCACCTCTGAGAGAAATCCCCAACTTGGCGCGTTTGGAGCGCCAACCCCCCTCAAGGGTGAGCTTCAGGTCATCAACCACGGCAGAATACCACTCGTCGGCCAACACAGCCTTGTTCAGGTAGTGCATAGCTCCAACACTCCCGCTGACACGACCCTGGATGAAATCAGCGACGTCAGCAGGCATGCCCTGGCGAATCATGAATGTATAATGCCACTTCCTGATGCTGTTTGCAGAGACCCTCCCGTAGCTCACGAGGTCCTTTGCAGTGTTGTACTTCACCTCCCACGGCTCCAGCTCCTCGAAGAAATCCCGAGGTCCATAGGCCCAAAAGGCCTTCTTCTTGCCCTTAGTCATTGAGAAGATTGGGTACCTAGCTGCTTTGTCGTTGATAATGTAGAGCTTTGTGTAATCATAGGAATTCAGGAGCTCCACCGCTTGGCTCAGCCTGATTCCTGAGTACACAAGTATCAGGAACAGAGATTCGGCTATGACACCCCTCTTTTTGACGTTGTCATAGGCGGCTTTGATTTCTTCGTCACTGACAAATATCTCCCTGACCCCTGCAGGCTTCAGCTTAACGCGCTTTTTGATTTTCTCGTAAGTGTCTTCTGAGATAGTTTCTTTATGCACTAAGTACGCAGAAAATTTCCTGATTGCTTTAGCTAGATCTCTTTTCTGCCCTTCCTTTTGAAAGGCCGACTCAAGGTCTCCGAGCGTTTTAATCTTATGCCGACCAAGGAATACATCGAGTGCTCTGGAGTAGTCTTTCATTGTGTCCCTGCTTATCCCTTGAGATGAGAGCCATTCAAGGAAGTTCTGCTTTTCATTGGCCCAAATCTCCCCTAATTCTGCTTCTTCTAAGCCGGAGGTCGCGGGTTCGAATCCCGCCGGGCCCGCCATTCTCGAAATAATAACTTCCATGCGCCTCACCTTCTCTAGATGCTCTCTAAGGAGCTTATTTGCGAGGGCCGAGATGTTAAAGCCCTCTTCCCTAAGACCGCCGACCACCTCTTCGTCAAGGTAGAGATGAACCCTTGTCTTTCGCCTCTTTTTAGGCTTATCTCCGTTGAGAGCCCTGCTATATGACGGCCCACTATGGCCCATTTTGGCCCACCCGTGGGACAATGGCCGGAGGAGGAGATAAACACTGCGGTCATGAAGATCACCATAAGTCTTTCAGGTCGCCGATCTGGAATTTCCAGAGTTTGGCTATCGTCTCCATGCGGTTGGAAAAGCCGTCGCTGAGAATGTATGACTTGTCAGAGCTAATACGGAGCATTTTGAGGGCCAGCATCTTCTTGATGACACGGAAGTATAACACCTGGTCGCTCTTGTCACTAAACATCTCCTTGTAATCATCAGGATAAAGCCTGCCGTGCTCTTTGATGTGTTCGAGAACCTTATACGCTATCTCAAAGCTCCTGCCGTCGAAGATCAGTTCAAGTGGATTGTCGGCTGGCTCATAAGTGGGGATTTTGAGGGCCACATAGTCGGGAAGTTTCCTTCTCCTCGGCATACTAACACCTCCTTTTAGTTGGGCAAACAACCTAAAATATTATCCTCTAGTTTCCCTTCGCGGAGTTGAGGGTTATAGTAACAGTTTTTGTTAGTATGAGGGATTTGGTGGCGATTGGGGTTGGTCACACGGGAAAGGTTCTGGAAAAAGAATGATACTATACAGGGAGTGTTAGTATTCATAAGATCAACCCCTCCTCACCTTG
>Ga0256829_1001774_pt1 | contig 17065 bp, 15 predicted proteins | sample 131447metaG_FD_185979 | JGI IMG/M metagenome (GOLD analysis project Ga0256829, IMG submission 185979) | Hydrothermal vent microbial communities from Lau Basin, Pacific Ocean - 131-447 | ecosystem: Environmental > Aquatic > Marine > Hydrothermal vents | place: Pacific Ocean: Lau Basin | collected...
TTTCCGGTCAGGGCATCATACTGCAAAAACAGCCCTGGTGGCAGGGTCTGAACGGGCGCCTGCGCCTGCGTGTGGATAACGGACGCATCCTGGAAGGAGGCACGCTGACGACGCTGCTGGCGGCCATCAACCTGAGTAAATTGCCGGCCCTGCTATTGGGCAAGCGCGACGATTTGACCGGACCCGGCATCAAGTATGAGCGCCTTCAGATGGAGGCAATCATGCAGAATCAGGATATTCATATCCGCAATGTTGTCATGCGTTCAACAGCCTTTGATCTGGTTGGCCACGGCAAGATGAATATTAAACGGGATACCATTGACCTTTATCTGATCGCACGCCCCTTGCAGAATATCGATGCGCTGCTTGCCCGCATACCGCTGTTGCGCGATATCCTTGGCGGCTCAGCACACAGCCTGATGCGCAAGGTGTATCATATGTATGGGCCGTTCACCAATGCCAAGGTAGAGGCAGTCAAACCGGAGCAGGCGGGGTTGGCATCAGGAGGACTGATTGAGCGCATGCTGGCGCTGCCGAACGAGTGGTTTGGCAGCGCCAGCAAACCTGCGACAACACATAAATGATGAAGTCGTAAAAAGTCCATCCATGGCCTTTTACGTCACATCCCGTCCATGGGTGCTACAATGACTCCGTAAGAAGTCATCATAAAATCATCCTGCCGGGACTATTTTTCCTTTGTGAATGGTAAAAATATCCAGTTGTTTCTGGCCGATGCCGGCATTATCAAAGTGTACATGGCCGGTTATGGCCGGAAAACCTTCGGGATTATGCAGCCCGCTAATGATGGCGTGCCCGCTTAGACCCAGCCTGCTGGTCAGCATCGCGGCAATGCGCATACTGTCATAGGACAGCAGCAATAAATTGGAAGCAGTATCCGTGCCCCATGCCTCGCGCAGCATAAAATGAATGCGATTGAGCAATGGATCATCGTTTTCTCCGACGGAGTACTCGCCGGATGCGGCAAATCGAGCTCTGGACAAATAGCGACCACGGTCATCCAGCAGATGCCCGTCCTGTTGCCAGCGACTACTGCCATAGAGCGGAATACCGGAAATACCGGCATAGGCCAGTTGTCCGGCCAACAATGAAATCTGTCGTCCCGGCAAAGCCAGATACACTGCGTCAAAATTGACCGGCATACGGATTTCAATGTCCATGGCAGGCAGAAATACTGATAAATCCTCATCCAGACCGGCCAACATTACTTCATCATCGGTATCGTAGCGCAGTTGCTGCAGCTGATCGCGGTAATCCATCGTATTTATATCCAGCTGGAGAGTCTCCGCCACCTCTCCACCAAGCGCCTCAAAGGATGAAGTAAACAAATCCGCTTCCACATGCTTTTCACCCACGTCATCAATCACAACCATGCGTTTTGCTCCGTGCTGCCAAGCATAGTCGGCCATATCCGATACCTGAGCCAGCGGCGACAGCGTGTGGATAAACAGGGCGGGCGAGAGATGCGCCAGTTCTATATTGCCGGTCAGGCTGATAACCGGCGAATCCGGCTTCAGATACGGCACAATCGCCGCAGTAGTTTTTGCCAGCAACGGCCCAATAATGATATTAACCGACTCATTGCTCAATTCCCGGTAAGCTTCAATCGCGCGCGCCGTATCCGAAGCAGTATCCTCAACACGCAACGTGATATAAGCATCCGACGCCAGACCCGCCAACGCGATACGTATTCCTCGCAATGCCTGCCGTCCATAACGGGCATACTGCCCCGATAGCGGCAGCATCACGCCGATCGTCGTCGCCTGCAGTTTGCCGGAGGCCCATGTCTGCAACTGCTTAAGCTGCGGCGCAGCCGGCATAGCTGCAGCCAGCAATGCCGCAATGCGCCCGACTGCGGCCGTATCGCCGGTCATCAATCGCGATTGTCCGCTATACAAAGCAAAAGATGGCAACAACTGCTGATCAACGGTTTTGTCGGCAAACACTCGCTCAACCGTTGTCAGTGAACTGCGCCGCGCCGCCATGCGCAACCAGCTGTCGCGACTAGCCGCATCCACTTGCGCAGCGGCAAGAAACCAGTTAACCGCATCCGTTTCCGACGCCACGCGAGCTACTGCAGGACCAATGTCAAGAATCCGGTCTGCCAACTCACGCGTCAGGCGCGGGTGTAATAATGCCGCACGCATATCCTCCAGCGCCCGGTTCGGTGCGTCCTGTTTCAGCCACCATTCAGCACGCCATACATAGGCATATGGTGCCAACGCATGCTGCGGATAACGCGCGAGTGCTGCGGCAACGGCCTGCTCGGCGCCCGGCACATCCATCTTCAGCATCAACTGAGCCTTGCGAAACAGCGCCTCTTCCTGCAAAGGGCCTGCCGGGCCGCTAATCAGCTTATCAAACTGTGCCAGGATTTGATCCATATTGCTGCCCGCGGCAGCCTGTTCCATCAGCGAGCGTATCTCGGCTGCAGTTTCGGGCGCAGGCGCCATGCGATGCAAGGCCGGCTTGTGTACGGCAACGACAGACGTAGGCGGCTTGACCTGGCAACCGGCAAGCAGCAGCAAAGCTGCCATGGCGGCAATCAGGATAGCCAGCATTGCAGAAGAGCGGTGAGATGGATAATGTTTCCAGGGCATGGAATCGCAAGCTAATCATCCACAGGCCGTTGGCCAACTATTCGTCGTCGCCACCCCGATCGGCAATCTCGCCGATATCACCTATCGGGCCGTCGAAACATTGAAGCGCGTTGATATTATTGCCGCAGAAGATACGCGCACCAGCCTGAAACTGTTGCGTCATTACGGCATCAACACTCCGATGCTGGCCCTGCATGAGCATAACGAATCAGCCATGATCGAGAAGCTGCAGACCCGCCTGGAAAACGGTGGGTCCATCGCTCTGATATCGGATGCCGGTACGCCGCTTATCTCTGATCCGGGCTACCGACTGGTGCGCGGTCTTCGTCAGGCAGGCATCAGAGTCATTCCTTTACCCGGCGCGAGCAGCGTGATGGCTGCTTTATGTGCAGCCGGGCTGGCAACCGATCACTTTCGCTTTGCCGGTTTTCTACCGCGCAGCGGAAAATCTCGTATACAAGCTATCAAGCGCACAGCTGCCAGCGATGAAACCAGCATCTTGCTGGAGTCGCCGCGTCGCCTGCTGACAACTTTGCAAGACCTGCAAGCACAACTGGAAGCAGTGCGCGAGCTGGTTGTCGCCCGCGAACTGACCAAGTTGCATGAAGAATTCGTATCCGGCACCGCAGCCGAACTGATCGATCACTTCACTCAACATGCCCCGCGCGGAGAAATTGTACTGATGGTGGCAGCTGCGGGTGATGAAGCTGTTGCGCTCAGTGATCAGCAAATTGTCGAATGTCTCGCCAGCCCTGCGATGCTGGCCTTGCCGCCATCAGCGCGCGCCCGAGCGGTCGCCAATACGCTGAATATTCCGCGCGCCAGAGTTTATGCGCTGATCAGCCGCACCTGACCAAACATTCGGTTGCGCAAGCCCCTTGGTCTTTAGACGTGGGGAGGTTCAATTACCCTGCGTTTCAAAATCTACTATCGTGCGGCTGAACGGGCCCCTACATTTTCATCATCATGCGCCCGAGTCGGTGACAGCCTCGAATATTTCCAGTTTGGATGGGCCGACAAACCATTCTTTCGGCGTCTTGCCTGCCTGCTCGTGCGCCTTGCGGAAGGATTCCGAGCGGGTCCAGTCCTCAAATGCCTGGCGCGATTCCCACAGGGTCATGACAATATGCTGATCAGACGTGCCCTCTGCCGGCCTGAGCACGGCATTACGGATAAAGCCCGGTTCATCATCCACCAAACCCGCGCGCTGCTTGAAACGGTTCTCGAATTCATGCGCATGCTCCGGGGCAATGGTAAAGCGGTTCATGGTTACAAACATGGTTCCTCCTGCTGTAGTTTTGTACGCTGTAATACCCACTGACCGATATCGCGATAGAGCGGCAAGGGATCGAACAGGACGCGCTGCCGGAATGGATTGAGCCAGAAGTTAAGAGAAATAAGCTCAAAGTGATCCGCTGCTAACGTCGCGACAAAACTACCCCATATAGCTGAGTTATGCGACACCCGGATGATCGGGAGTGAGCGTATTAAACTGGTGCATTGCCGCCGTGGTCAGCGAATGAACGCCGGCAAATAATCGGAATGGGGAAAAAGCCGGACAGATTGGTCGGCAACCGGTGAACCGCGATGAGGCGTAGCCAGCGTGGTCAGGCTGGCAATCTTTGCGGCCCCGCCCAGATGGCTAATCCAGCAACGGGCATCCAGCCCGCCCATGGAGTGCGCCACCAGATACAAGGGTCCCGGTTCTGATGCTAGTTGCGCGGCCAGAGAGCAGGCGCGCTGCTCAATACTGCCGGACCATGGCAGTGATGGCAGCACTACGCGCATGCCCATCTGCTCGAATAATGCTCTGGCCTGCGCGAAATACTCCAGCCACAGCAGCCTGGTGAAGCCAAACAGGCCGTGAATAAGGACGACCGTTGGCGCGGATTGCATCAGTCGCGCGGACGACTGTGAAAATGCAGCAGGGATAACTGGGGCGAGCGTTTTCCTTCAACCGGGACCGGATAATCACCGGAAAAGCAGGCGTCGCAGTGGACAGAGCGCGGCTTGCCGACTGCCCGGTACATGCCCTCGAAACTGACAAAGGCCAATGAGTCGGCACCGATTGCCTTGCACATCTCGTCCAGATTCATCTGGTTGGCCATCAACTCGGATGCATTGGGCGTATCCACCCCGTAAAAACAGGAGTGCCTGGTCGGCGGGCTGGAGATGCGCATGTGAATCTCTGTTGCCCCGGCAGCCCTGACCATTTCTACAATCTTGCGGCTGGTCGTACCGCGCACAATCGAGTCATCCACCAATATCACCCGTTTGCCTTTGATCAGCTCCCGGTTCGGATTCAGCTTCAGCTTCACGCCGAAATTGCGGATAGATTGTTTCGGCTCGATAAAAGTACGGCCAACATAGTGATTGCGGATCAGCCCCATCTGAAACGGGATGCCCGAGGCTTCAGCATAGCCCATGGCCGGCGGTACGCCGGAATCCGGTACCGGGATCACCAGATCGGCATCAACAGACGACTCTTTGGCCAGCTCAAACCCGATACGGAAGCGGGCCTGATATACATTCACCCCTTCCAGGGTAGAGTCTGGACGGGCAAAATAAACGTATTCGAATACGCAGAACTTGCCAGCGACATGATTGAACGGATGCAGACTCTGCAGACCATGTTCATCAATCACGACCATTTCACCAGGCTCGACATCGCGCACAAATGTCGCGCCGACCAGATCAAATGCGCAGGTTTCCGATGCCAGCACCCAGGCGCCATCCAACTGCCCCATCACCAACGGACGGATGCCATTGCGATCACGCACGCCGACCAGCCGTTTTTCAACCAGCACCAGCAGCGAAAAACCACCGCTCAGGCGGTTAACTGCTTCGGCCAGACGATCCTGCATCGTGGCGGCCTGACTGCGGGCTACCAGATGAATCAATACCTCGGTATCCGAGGTGGACTGGAAAATCGAGCCTTTTTTCTCCAGTTCATCGCGCAATTCAGGCGCATTGACGATATTGCCGTTGTGACACATGGCAATGCCACCATGGGCATACTGATAACAGAATGGCTGACAGTTACGCAGCCCCGAATCGCCCGAGGTGGAGTAGCGCACATGGCCAATACTGTGTCGACCGGTTAGCTCCTTGATTGCTGATTTCTGGAAGATATCGGCCACCAGACCCATACCCCGATGCGTATTGAAATCACACCCGTCGGTACTGACGATCCCTGCCGATTCCTGACCGCGGTGCTGCTGCGCGTAGAGGCCCAGGTAAGTCAGATTAGCCGCCTCCGGATGATCGAATACGCCAAAGATGCCGCACTCATCGTTGAAGTGATCCGCCTTGTCAGACTCCGCTATCATATCGCCCTCATTTGCCACTATTCCGGATTATTGCTTTCAACGCCTGCCTGTCTTTTACGGAGATAACATCCCGCAGACGCACATTGCTCGCTTGCGGAGACACATATCTCGCCCTACCCTGCCTGGAAAACGGATACCCTTCAGGAATCATCCGACCCAGCATGTCACCGAGATTGATGGCATAAGGCGTCAACCGACTCTCTTTTAACCAGCTGACGTCGGGCTTGCTGTAAGAAGTGTAAACCAGAAAGCACAGGGCGATCAAAAACATGCCACGGGCAGCGCCAAAAAAAATGCCCAGCGTACGATCCGTTGCCGTCAGCGCGGCCAGATCAACCAGACGGCAGATCAGAACTCCGACCAAGCCTGCCACGATCATAACAATAATAAATACCAGAACAAAACCGGCAATATCAGCTACCGTTGAATTGGCAGTCCACCGACCGAAAAAACCACCGACCTGGCCGGACAGGCGGCTGGCCAGCAAAAATGCGGCAACCAGTCCAATCAACGAAATCATCTCACGCACAAAACCGCGCCAGAGCGACAACACCATCGACAAACCAACGATAGTAATAAGAATGTAATCTACAAAATTCATTCAGCCCTCTATGCATCCAGCCCGGATTCTTCACGTATCATGCCGACCGGGTCTTTTATTACAACCGACCTCAGGTTTTTTCAGCTTAATCGTTATGCAGTCGTAAAAAGTGTTTGGGCTGCTTCCGACAAATGCCTTACCGGCATCAGCGCAAGCGGTATTTGCCTGTCAATGCGCATATTAGCAATGATATTCGCCTTCTGCACCCTCTGATGATTTTCCTTCGGCAACAGGACGCGAGCAAAGCCAAGGTTCGCTGCTTCTTTTGCGCGCACCTCCGGTTGGCCAACCGGACGTACCTCGCCGGTCAGGCCCACCTCGCCAAATACGACAATATCCTCGGCTACCGGTCTCTCTCGATAGGCCGACAACATCGCCAGTAATACGGCCAAATCCACTGCCGGCTCGATAATACGGGCGCCGCCGGCCACATTGATATACACATCATGCTGGCTCAGCGGCAGACCTATGCGTCTCTCCAGTACAGCTGTCAGCATGGCCACACGACCTCCATCCACGCCGACGGCCGAGCGTTTGGGCGTGGCATAGACCGTTGGCGCAATCAGCGCCTGCACTTCAACCAGCAACGGACGCGTACCCTCCATACAAGCCAACACGACGGAGCCAGGCACATCCCTGGCCCGCTCAGCCAGAAACAGGCGCGAAGCATCGCGAATACCGATTAAACCGGCATCCGACATTTCAAATACGCCTATCTCCCCGGCCGGACCGAAACGATTTTTGACCGTACGCAGAATGCGGTGAGCATGGCCGCGATCACCTTCAAAATAAATCACCGCATCGACCATATGTTCAAGCACGCGCGGTCCGGCCAGCGCCCCGTCCTTGGTTACATGGCCGACCAGAACCAGCGCATGCCCCGTCTGCTTGGCTTGTTGAATCAAGGCGGCCGAACAATCGCGCACCTGCGACACCGTACCCGGCGCACTGGTCAAACGGTTGCTCACCGTTGTCTGGATGGAATCGATAATCACCGCTGTCGGTCGGGTCTTGTCGATGGTAGCGAGTATCGATTCCAGTTCGCAGCCAGAAGCCAGTTGCAGGCGCTTATGCATGGTGCCAATGCGCTGACCGCGCAAATTCACCTGCTGCATGGATTCTTCACCGGTAATATACAGCACAGCACCGTCGCAAGCACTGCTCTCGGCTAGCCGGGCTGCCGCCTGCAACAGCAACGTGGATTTTCCAATACCCGGATCGCCGCCAATCAGCACCGCCGACCCCTGCACCAGTCCGCCGCCCAGTACCCGGTCCAACTCCTCGATACAGGTGGAACGGCGCGGGCTGTTTTCACTGCTGATATCGGTAATCGCTGATGTAGGCAACACCTTGCCCTTGCCCGCCGCGCGCATGGCCGCCGCTTCAATCACCTGTTCGGCGATCGAATTCCATCCACCGCAATCCGGGCATTGCCCCATCCATTTGCGATGTTCGGCGCCGCAGGACTGGCAGACAAACAGAGACTTGGCCATCTATTTTTTCACCTGTTCCAGCCAGCAACCGACCAGCTCCGGTTTCGCACAGACCAGGGGCATGGCATCAGCCGCCTCACCTCGCCTGGCATACATACCGAAACGAATCCGATATACTGTCTTACCTTTCACGACAGTGCTTGCGACAAACGGCTGCCGAGTACCGGGTATCTGAAGGCTCGCAAGCATTTTTTCCGCATTGGCAAAAGAGGTGAACGAAGCAAGATTAATGGTCCAGACGAGGGGGCCGATTGCTGCTCCATCATGTTCGACCCGCTGGCGGGCGACCACAGGCACATGCACGACATTCCCTTCGCTGAGTATCAACCACGGCGCGCCTGGACGTTTGCGCACCAGATATAATTGTTTACTACCATTGGCCGAATAATTGCTCGATTTATACTGCTGCTTGAATCCCACCAGCACGGCCTCGCCCTGGGGAACCCGGGCAGGGCCGCTGATCAGTCTGAATTTCGAGATACCGATACGGATATAAGACTTTTTGCCATTCACACGCCGCTTGTATGCCGACCAGGATGCGAAATCGTATTTGCCTGTGCCAAACTGCGCATCATAATGACTGAGATAGGCGTCGGCATTGCGCGATTGCCAGTCCCTGCGCCAGCTGTCGATTGCCCGGCGCACGCTCGCCAACAGTGTCACTTTGCTGTTATGCGCTTGTGGAATAACGGAAGGCCCCGGATGCGCTGCAACAGCAAATATCTGACCGGCCGCACCTTCAACCCGATCAATAAAGGCCTGTAAACGCTGTTTGGCCGGCGCCAGCTCAATGCCGGCATGCTTGAGTTTATCGATATCCTTCGCTACGGCATGAGCATATTTCCCCGCCCGCACAGCCGCCTGTATCGACTGCCTGCGATACGCTTCCGCGCGGATGCGGGATGCGACCGGATCTTTGCCCACACTCGGGTTGTCCAATAAATCAAGCGCTTCGCTGCTGCGTCCCGCCTCCAGCGCCAGCATAGCCATCAGAATTTCCCGCTCGCCACAGGGCAGTTCATGAACAATCGGTGACCTATCGGCCTTGAGCATCCGGTAAGCCTGCGCATAGCTCAATGTCGCCAAGGCTTGCATCGGCATCAGCAACTGGCACGCAAACAGCGCCAATAACAGCGGTAATAATTTCATCATCCGGATTATATCCATCAGTTAGTGATCTGGCTGTTTATCAACACTTGCGAATGGGGAATGGCGGGCTGGATATGCGTTTGCGTCGATACTGTAGCTTGATGTTTATCAGCCTCCGCAACAGCCTTTCCCTGTGCCATGGGCACCTTCATTGCATCTGATATTTCATTAAATCTGGCATACGCCGTTACTGTCACCTGCTTGGGTATATTCAGACGCAGCCAGCCTACCAGATCGACCCAGAGACGGGAAACCTGCTTTGCCGTCGGCATAATGCCTGCGCGAGGCAGTTCGACAGTAACCACCGGAATATGGTGTTGCACGCCGGCACAGTTACCCAGCGAACCGGGGTAGGTTCCGATCAGATCCAGATGCAGAAAGCCTAACTTGCCGGGGGCCAGCGGAGGTCCGTCAAAATCGAGCACGCCATAGGGCGCATGCACCGATACAATGGCATCCGGCTTGAAGCGGCGCACTTCCTCATACAACCATCTGCTCTCCGGCTCGCTTAAAGGCGCCGTGCCCGGGTAACGGCGCGGATCTTTACCTGTATGCAGCCAGTATTTTCTGGTTTTTCTGTGCCAGTCGGGCGTGGGCATATTGCGGTTTAAGTCGACGCCATGCGCATTAAGCCGCTGTGAATGTTTTTGTAACAAACCATCCGGATTTAACAATGGTGTCACTTGCCATTCGAACAAGCCGGAATGATAATGATCCAGCGTTTCCATCCAGCGGAACACAATACTGACAGCAGAGTATTCATCACCATGCGTGCCGCCAATTAAGAGGATACGCGCAAGCGGCTTACGACCGGCCAGCGGCGGATATTCTTTCATCATAATCGCTTGCCCGTTCACCGAACGCGCACCCGTATCAACAAGATGGCGGGCCAGACAGTCGCTCAGACTGACGCTGCCAAGCTTGTGAGCAATACGGGCGCATTCATCCCTCACCGGCTGCGTATTCGACTCGGCGGCAGGCGTGAGTGTTCCGGCTGCCAGACTCTGTCCGGCAAACAGTCCGATAGAAGCTACCTGTAGCAGAGCAACCAACAAGTTAGAATGGACAGAACGCATACGGGCAACGATAACTGGCACATAGGTCCGTGCCAAACGATTCAATGCCAGACTATTCGCCGCCTTGCGGCTGCGCTCTTCCCTCTGTATGCCGCCGCGCACAGAAATGGCGACAAGCGAGCAGATTTAGCCCATCCAGCGCCAGATGCGGCAGGTGGTGATCAACAGCCGGCAAGTCCGCAATCAATAACTCCGCCACCCCGCCTGTCGCCACAACCGGCGCCTCTTCGTAACCCGGCTGACCATGCAACCTTGTCATCAACCCTGTCAGAGCATCCACCGTCGCCCAGTAACTGCCGGCCTGCATGCTGCTTACAGTATCGCGACCGATCAGTACGTCGCTTCGCACCAAGGTGACTTCCGGTAATCTGGCAGCCCGCCGGCATAACGCTGACAGCGCTATGCCGGGACCGGGTATAATCAGACCGCCGGCATAATGGCCGGCTGGCGAGACCACATCGAATGTTGTGGCCGTACCGCAATCCATGACAATCACCGGCGTACCGAAGCGCTCCCTGGCCGCCACCGCATTGGCGATACGATCAGCCCCCACATCACGCGGGTTCTTGTAATCCACTGCCATCCCGGTTTTCACTTCCGCACCGCCGACAAAAGCCGGACGTTGCCCGCAAATACGTTCACAGGCGCCGGCCAGCGGTTCATCCAGATGCGGTACGACGCTGGCCACCATAATGCCGGCCATCCCAGTTGCCGCATAACCGGATTGGCTGAACATGCCATGTAACTGCCAAGCCAGTTCATCCGGCGTATAGTCGCGCGCGCTGGACAAGCGCCAGTAAGCCAATAGCGCTGCGCCGTCGTACAGGCCGAACACCATCTGCGTATTACCGATATCGGCGACCAGTACAGGCCTTCCGTTCTTTTCCGTAGTCACTATATGCATCGGATGATTCATATCAGTAGTCATAATATTTCCAAATCACCTGCAATAATACGCTGCGTCCCCTGCTTCGTCTCCAGCAACAGCGCACCATCAGAATCAAGCTCTCTTGCCACGCCGTGAATATATGCCCGACCATCGTACACGCGCACAGCCTGTTCACTGGCGGCATGCGCTTGCCACCACGCATCCCGCACCGGTTTAAAGCCTTGCTGCAAGTATAAATCATACCAGTAGTCCAGAGCATGAAGCACCGCTACAATAACCTCCAGCCGCGAGATTGGATGTCCGGCTATCGTGGCAAGGTCGATTGCCGGTTGTCTGATATCCGCCGGCCAACCGTCAACCGGCGGACTCAGATTGATACCGAAGCCCAGCACAAGCGCGCGCACGCAGCCTGCCGCCGTCCGCATCTCGGTCAAAATACCGGCCAGTTTGGCGCCGTGACAGATCAGGTCATTGGGCCACTTGATGCGCAGAGCCGGCGCATACATTTTCAGCGCCTCGTGCAAGGCCACCGCCATCAGCAGGGATAGCTGCGGTGCCTGCTCGGGCGGCAGTAGCGGTCGCAACAAGACGCTGACAGCCAGCGATGCAGGTATCGTATGCCAGCAACGCCCCAGACGACCACGCCCGCTGGTCTGCCGGTCGGCAAGCATAACCAACCCTTCAGCTTCGCCCTGTTCAGCCAGCCGCATGACATCCTGGTTGGTGGAGCCGGTTTCTTCGACCAGCAACAGACGGCGGCCAATATGCTTTGTCGACAGGCGTGCTTGTAGCAGCGCCGCCGTCAATGCTGACACTTGCGTCATACAACCCCGGACAGGATACGCATCGATAAATCCAGTGCTGGCGCGGAATGGGTGATAGCGCCAATGGCAATCCGGTTCACCCCGGTCTCCGCATAGGCGCACGCATTGGCCAGCGTGATGTTGCCGCTGGCCTCAAGCAGAATGGATGGCGGCGTCATAGCCCGTGCCTGATATACCAGTTGCGGGTCCATATTATCCAGCAAAATCATATCGGGACAGGCATCCACCGCCTGCCTGACTTCAGCAAGCGATTCACATTCCACTTCCACCCATAGCGCGTGCCCCGCCTGACGGCAGGCATGCACCGCTTCAGCAATGGAACCACAGGCTTCGATATGATTTTCCTTGATCAGCATGCCACTGCGCAGATCCATGCGGTGATTGACACCGCCCCCGTGCACGACCGCCTGCTTCTCCAGATGTCGAAAGCCGGGTGTGGTCTTGCGCGTATCGGCAATCAGGCAACCGCTGCCGGCAACCGCATCGGCAAAGGCGCGCGTCGCCGTGGCAATACCGGAGAGGTGTTGCAAAAAATTCAATGCCGTACGTTCAGCGGATAATAGCGCGACAACCGGACCGACCAGTTCACAAACAATATCGCCACAGTCCGCTGCATCGCCATCAGCAGCAAACCACGTGCGCTGAATCGACGCATCCAGCGCGGCGAACACTGCATCGGCGATGGTTACGCCGGAGAGCACCCCGTCCGCTTTGACGCTGATGCGCGCGGCGGCGGATACCCCGCTCGGCAAGGTCGCCAGCGCGGTCAAATCATGCGCTGCCGCATCCTCCAGCAAGGCTTGTTGAATCAGTATCTTCTGCCAATCACTCATGTTGCAAATACTAGCCGTGTCCGCTTCCCTTGATAAGCAGAGAGGTATTCGCTGAATGAGCAGTTAGGACCACGGAAAAAATAAATCATCCACACGGCTGGGCAAATAAGCTCGCCTTCTGCGTTGCAGAACCAGTTGCTATTGAAAGTAAGAGGGCTGTCGCGCCCATTCAGGGCTTGCCTATGAGGCCTGCTTCCGCGCCTTGAATCCGACAACTATCCGGTGCACCCTTTGGATAGCTTTGTTTGTTCCGAGGCCTTAGGTGAAGTTTATCATTTTTTTTCATGCTGTTTACTGGTGCTTTATCGAGTAATTCCCGAATATTCTGACTAAGATCATAAAACTGCACAGGTTTGGTCAACATGGCGCAATTCGACATGCGCTCACTACTATCAAATACCTTTTCTTTATCGTATCCCGTTACAAATATCACCGGTATATATGGATTTAACTGCCTGAGACGTTCGGCCAGTTGAGTGCCGCCAAGATGCGGCATAACTACGTCCAGTATGGCAAGGTCGACTTCATACTGATGGGCTTTGAATATTTCAATGGCTTCAAGCCCGTCTTTGGCCTGTAATACATTGTATCCCATTGATTCCAGCACTTCGGCTGTCGTCTCACGAATATGCGGCTCATCATCAGCCACCAGAATCCATTCACTATAGCCCTCGACAACTATCTCTTCGCGCGGTGATACGGCAGCGATATCTTCAGACTCCAGTAACGGTATATAGATATGGGAAGTCGTCCCCTCGCCTTCGACACTTTCCACATGCATAAAGCCGTCATGGTTTTTAACTGCGCCATATACCATTGCCAGACCAAGGCCTGTTCCCTTGTCAATCTCCTTGGTAGTAAAAAACGGATCAAACAGGCGCTCAATCTGCTGCTCGGGAATACCACAACCATTATCTTTAACACTAAAATGAGCATAGCAACCGCTTGTGCAACAGGGATGCTGTTCAATAAATTTATCATCTGCCTGAAATGCGTCAAGCGTGACAGTGATGCATGGATCAACCACACCTGCAAGCGCATCACGAGCGTTGCTGATCAGGTTCATCAATACTTGATGAATCTGGGTTTCATCCCCTTTGATTTGCAATGTATCACTGCAAACATTCTGATGAAATGCGATATTTTCAGGCACCGATGTACGGATGAATTCCAGTGTTTTCTTAACGTATGAAGCTAATAGTATCTTTTTCCTTCTGATCGTATCCCTACGCGCAAAGGTGAGCAATTGCTTGATCATATCGGCGGCACGGCTGGATATCTGTCCAATATGAGAAAGCTTATTGACTACATCCGGCATCTCCCTGACGAGATCTTTGGCCAGATAGAGATAACCATCTATACTCGCCAGCATATTGTTGAAATCATGGGCAATACCGCCGACAAGCGTACCAAGAGCCTCTATTTTCTGGGCCTGGTAAAGCTGAGTCTCCATCTTCTCAAACGCACTCATGTCGGCATGGGAGGCAACAAAATTAGCGATTTTTCCGTTAGAACCCATCATTGGAGCAATAGTCAACATGGCTGGAAAGACACTTCCATCCTTTCTTCTGTCAATCACTTTGCTGCGCCAGACGTTCCCGCTCGTGACGGTCTCCCACATACGGACATAAAAAGCATCATCCTGATCGGCACTTTCAAGGATTCTGAAAGACTGACCAATGCTTTCGTCCGAGCCATAACCGGTAAGTTGGGTAAAAGCGGCGTTTACATACTCGATAATGCCATTCTTATCCATGATAAGGATGGGTTCGCCGGCATTAGTTATAGCTTGATTCAGTTTATTCAGCAACTCGTCTGCTTTTTTCCTGCCGGTAATATCCTGAATGGCGCCGAACATTTCAAATGGCTTATTATTACGATCAAACTTCAGGGTGCCTAATCCATGAACCCATCTTTCCTCTCCCGTTATCTGGTTGATTATCTTGTATTCCATATCAAACTGCTGATGTTGTGTGAGAACATCTTCCTGCAAACAGTTCGATATGATTTCCCGATAATCAGGATGGACAATATGCAGCCAACCTGTCATATCTTTCTGATAACCTTTATCGACACCAAAAAGATCATCCAGACTTGATGAGCACGTCCAGAAATCTGCTTGTATATCGTAAATACAATGACCCAAGCGGGCTATTTTCTGTACTTCAATCAGTCGTTGCTTATCTTCGCTTTCCTGTAAATATCGCTCTGCCAATTTGCGCTCGGTAATATCATCGCCTACGCTCAGTATCGCCGGGTTCCCTCCCAGATCGATCATACTATTACGGAAATTTACCCAGCGGACTGTGCCATTCTTACGAATGACCTTTACCTCATAGCTTAAGGTAACACTATCACCGACGTGTCGGGACTGGCCACTTTGTTTAGCTTGACTGCGAAAGTCTTTGTGAAAAATGCCCCAGAAAGGCATACATAGCAGTTCATCTTTTGAGTAACCGCTCAGGGCTTGGGCCTGCGCGTTGACATAATATATACTGTCGCCTTGGGAAATAAACACAGCTGATTCTATGAACTCGACAATCGTTTCAATGCGCCGCACATCGGCCATAGCAAGTGACTCGTTCGTAGGCATCCCGTCTGACTCCATATCCTCTCCCATGAAAGCAAGAATATCGCATGTTAGACAATACGCGTCAATGCTGGCAGCTTTTCCGGCGTTGTATAAAAGTACTGACGCGTTCATCAACCCGATTCACCTCGCCCGAAACAAGTTGCGTTCTATGCGCTACATTATTCGCCTTTGAAGCCGAGGCCCAACAGGAAGAATTCCGCTGAGGTTTTACGGCTGGCTGCAGGTTTGATATTTTTAATACGCTTGAAGGAGAGTCCCAGTTCGTGGCGGAAAGCATCGTAGCCCTCGCCCATAAAAGTTTTCATCAGGATATCGCCGCCCGACCGTAAATACTGACGGGCGAAATCCAAGGTCATCTCATTCATACCAATCATGCGCATCTGGTCCACCAGCTTGTCACCGCTCATCTCAGGCGCCATGTCCGACACCAGCAGGTCAATCTTGCGTTTCTGCAGCGCCTCCGCCAGTGCCACCTGGCCCGCAGGCGAGTCGAAATCAGCCTGAATCAGGGTGACACCGGTAATCGCATCGACCGGTAGCAGATCAATGCCTATCACCTTGCCGTCTGATCCGACACGTCCGGCCAGCTCCACGCTCCATGAACCGGGCGCGCAACCAAGATCCACAACAACCGAATTTTTCCCGATTGTCAAGGTATGTTTATCCAGAATCTCGGTCAGCTTGAATGCTGCGCGCGAACGCTTCCCCTCTTTCCTGGCTCGCCTGACGTGCGGATCATGGCTATGCCGCTGAAACCATGCGGAAGTCTTGCGCGCCGCCTTACTCTTGGATTGCTGTGCCATGTTTCACCTCTATTTTTTACCACAAAGGACACACTGCGGGCACATTAGTCGTGAAGCCACCTAAAGTTGCCGGATAAAGAACCGACAGGTATACAGGCTTTACGTTTTTAGGAGCCGCAATCATGTCGAAGAAGAAAGCATACTCATACATCAGATTTTCAACATCGGAGCAAATTAAGGGCGATAGCCTTCGCCGTCAATTAGAATCCAGTCGAAAATATGCACTGGAGCATAACCTTGTGCTGGATGAATCCCTGCGCGATTTGGGTGTCAGCGCATTTAAGGGAAAGAACGCTACAGAAGGCGCACTCAAACGGTTCATGGAATTGATTGATGCAGGTCAGGTTGAGCAAGGCTCCATCCTGATTCTGGAAAGCCTTGATCGGTTATCACCGCCAGCAGGTATTCACTGCCCTGTCACTGTTTTCATCCATTCTGGCCGCCGGTGTGGAGATCGTCACCCTTGCCGATGGCCAGATATTATACAGCGGATAGCATCAATGACGTTGGTCAGTTGGTATTCATCCTGATTTCCTTAAGCCGCGCCCATGATGAGTCCGCCATGAAATCTAAACGAGCGGAGGCCAGTTGGGATATACGCCGCCAACGACAAAGCTCAGCCGTGCGAGGTACGAGCGTCGGTGGAGCGCCTTGTTATGTGCTTATGCCACAGACAGTTGAGTAACATGCAACTCTTTGCTGTGCTGCTCTGCCTGCCAAAGATCATACTGTGATTGTTGATTTAACCAACTGTTACGTCCCACGCTATCTCAGTCATATTGTGCCGCCCTATTTCAGGTGAAATAAAGGGATTTATCCCACACTGAATCAGATTTTATTTTTCCTAACGCAGCATG
>Ga0256829_1001775_pt1 | contig 17050 bp, 15 predicted proteins | sample 131447metaG_FD_185979 | JGI IMG/M metagenome (GOLD analysis project Ga0256829, IMG submission 185979) | Hydrothermal vent microbial communities from Lau Basin, Pacific Ocean - 131-447 | ecosystem: Environmental > Aquatic > Marine > Hydrothermal vents | place: Pacific Ocean: Lau Basin | collected...
ATTGCCCTTCGTTATGAAGACTACGGCGGTTCAATTGGCAGCACTGTAGACCCCAAATTAGCGGTTTCATACCGTGCTTCAGATACCTTGTCGTTACGTGGTTCTATTTCAACGTCATTCCGCGCGCCTACGGTATTCTTGGCGCAAGGTGGTGCTACGTCATTGCAACAATTGGTTGACCCAGTACAACAAGCGCAAGCGTTTGTGGCGGTTCGTACCTCGGGTAACTCGGATCTCAAACCAGAAGAGTCTACCGCTTACAATGTTGGTTTCTCTTTTGAGCCTTTCAGAGACTTGTCATTTGAAGTGGACTATTGGAACTTCGAGTTTGAAGACTTAATTATCCAAGAAAACGCGCAAGCAGTACTTAACGCTGACCCTACGGATCCTGATCGCGTTGTTCGCGCTGGTGATCCTCTCACTGGGCCGCTTCTACAAATCAACAACACTTATGTTAACGCGAGTTCGCTAGAAACATCAGGTTTGGACTTTGTAGCAAGTTATAAAATAGAAAGTGAAATGGGCACCTTCACGCCGTCTTTGAATGCAACCTACATCACAAAATATGACCTGAATGATCCACAAGCAGGTCAGATAGATGGAGCAGGGCGCAGAAACTTTAATAACATAGGTGTTTCTTCGCCAGAAGTGAGAATGAACTTAGGCTTGGCGTGGTCTCATGACGTGCACGCAGCAAATATCTTTGTTCGCTACATTTCTTCTTACGATGACGACCAAAACTGTTCAGACGGTACGTCGAACTTAACCGGCTGTGCAGGTGGTTTCTACGAAGTAGATAGCAATGTAACTGTGGATGCTCAGTATAATGTTGATTTGGGCTCTGTGTTTGATACCGACCAAAGTTACGTGCTAACAGTTGGTGGAATTAACTTATTTGATGAAGATCCACCTCAATTGTTTACTAACAGTGGTTTTGACTCAAAGGTTCACGACCCACGTGGGCGTCAAATCTACGCAAGATTGGCAATCGAGTTCTAATACTCAATTTTTTGCTTAACTACTTGAAAAGGTCGGCATTGCCGGCCTTTTTTTGTAAACAATTCAAACCACATCGTTAGTCTAAATATATGATCACTTGCTGACTTTCTTCCTTTTTATTGCTTAGATTGTAAAAAACGTTGGAATTTAATCATGGCTGAGAAATTAAGCCCACAAGAAGTAGAGTCTAAAGTTGATACGTTAAATGCATTGGTTACTGACGGCGCGCATTGGGTGGTTGACGGTGATGCATTGAGAAAATCTTTTAAGTTTAAAAGTTTCATAAGAGCATTCGGTTGGATGTCGCAAATGGCAATTTGGGCCGAAAAGCTCAATCATCACCCTGAATGGTACAATGTTTACAATAAAGTCGATGTAAGATTGACTACTCACGACGCCGATGGCATTAGTGAACTCGACTTTATGTTGGCGGAAAAAATGGAAAAATTTTCCTAAAAGGTAGTATTTCGCTCACTACTTGATGCTTTGCTGAACAAAGCGTTTAAATACTGAGCGAGCGGTCAGAAAAATGAAATATTTCGGTGCTAAAGCCTTGTGTTAGTAAAGTGCCTATGTATAATACGCACCACGTTGAAGGGAGGCGAAACAAAATCCTCAATTCAACAAATTTTCTGGCGCGGGATGGAGCAGTCTGGTAGCTCGTCGGGCTCATAACCCGAAGGTCGTAGGTTCAAATCCTGCTCCCGCAACCACAGAAAATTGTCTCGATTAAGTAAATTGTTTTAAGTGACAGTTTACAACAAACAGACGCGGGATGGAGCAGTCTGGTAGCTCGTCGGGCTCATAACCCGAAGGTCGTAGGTTCAAATCCTGCTCCCGCAACCACATCGAAGCCTCAGCATTAGCTGGGGCTTTTTTGTTTCTTGTATCCTAATTGGCTCGAACGATAGAGACAGGTACGCCATTTAATACTGCGTTTCCAGAAAGCTCATCCACCGCCATTTCGTCGGTTAATGCATTAACATTCGCTCCCGCGTTTTGACGTGCTACTTGCCATGTAATGCCATTTTTGTCATGACCCCAGCCGTGGGGAATGGAAATAACGCCAGGCATGATTTTGTCAGTAACTTCTGCTTCCACAGTTACCTGTCCTACACGGGATGTCACCACTATTTGATCACCATCTGCTATTGCATGGTTTTTGGCATCTATTGGATGAATCTGTGCGCTACAGCGGTTATTTCCTTTGTGCATTCTGGGGCTATTGTGTAACCAGGAGTTATTGGTTTTTAGATGCCTGCGTCCAATCAACATTAGCGAGGCACCTTTCTTTTCTGAGTCGGGATCAAAGAAATGGCGTTCCACCCTTGGTAAATCCCCCATAAAATAGTCAAACTCAAGGTAAACTTTTTTATCTTGGTGAAATATAGCCTCTGGTAAGGCTGGTTGTAGCGGTCCGAGGTCAATACCATGAGGGTTGGCCTTTACTTTTTCCAACGTCAAGTTGTGCTCTTTTGCGCCATATATTCCGTTTCGTAATAAATCATCGATGATACCGCTGGGTGTCTTGTCCCACAGGTGTTTATAGTGTTGGGTCGACTTGCCATTAAGTTCATCGAGTTTTTCCGCCAAACTGAGATAGATTTGCCAGTCGGTGAGATGCTCATCGCTGACTTTAACCACTGGTTCTGAATAGGTCACATAGTTGCGTACCGCAAAGTTATGGAAAACCAGGTCAAAATGATCTCTTTCAAGCCCTGTTACTGGCGGCAAAATAATATCTGCATGGCGCGTGCTTTCTGTTACATAGAAGTCTATAGCCACCATAAATTCTAATTGTTCAAACGCTTGGTCAAGCTGTTCTGCATTTGGTGTTGTTAGTACTGGGTTACCCGCACCTAACACCATAGCTTTGATTTGGCCTTCGCCTTCTGTGGTTATTTCTTCTGCAAGGCAGGAAACGGGGTATTCTCCGCCAAAGGCAGGTAAACCTCTGACTCTGGAGGAAAACTTGCCCATACTACCGGGCCCTGCCACTGTAAGGATATCGGCTGCGGGTTGGGTGAACATCATGCCACCTCGTCGATCCAGATTACCGGTGAGGATATTAAACAGCATGATTAGGTACTGGGTAAGCGTGCCAAATACTTGAACGCTTGCACCCATACGGCCATAACAGACAGCAGACTTAGCTTCACAAAAATCAACGACTAGCGCTTCGATGGCTTGTGCGCTAATACCTGTGTGCAAGGCTACTCTTTCAGGTGTATAGGGGGCCGTATAGTTTTCAACTGCATCAATGTCGGGAATATATTGCTTTATCGCATCGCAATTGGTGAGATTTTTTCGGTAAAGGGTATTTATCATTGCTAACAGTAGCAATACGTCTGAACCGGGCTTAATAAAGTGGTGTTCGCAACTGATATCTGCGGTTTCAGATTGTTTTGGATCGATGACTACAATCTTGCCACCACGCTTCTGAATGCCTTTGAGACGCTTTTTTACATTTGGCACCGTCATAATGCTGCCATTTGAAGCCAGCGGATTTCCCCCAATTATCATAAAATGATCAGTATGATCGATGTCGGGAATAGGAATTTGCGACATATGACCAAAGAGTTTCCTGCACACTATGTGATGGGGAAGTTGGTCTACAGAGGTAGCCGAGTAACGGTTGTGAGTGCTTAGCGCACGATAAAAATAAGGCCCAAATAGCATTGCGCCCATGTTGTGAGAGTTCGGATTGCCAAGGTAAATTCCTACAGAGTTGTTTCCATGTGCCTGTTGAATACTATGTAGTTTTTTAGCGGTTAAGCTGAAGGCCTCCTCCCAACTGATGGCAATCCACTTGTCTCCTTCTTTACGTACTGGTGTTCTAAGCCGATCTGGGTCGTCGTATAGATCCTTTAGTGCAGACGCTTTAGGGCAAATGTAACCCTGACTGAACGGGTTTTCTCTGTCACCCTTAATCGACAAGATTTCCTGCCCCTGTGTTTTGACTTCAATTCCACACATCGCCTCGCACAAAGTGCAGGTTGAATAGTGGGTTTTCGAGGCACTTTGTCCGCTAACAATACTCATATACAACACCCAGATGTTAATCATTTGTTTATCAAAATTAGCGATTGTTGTGGTAATACACAAGTATCATTAATGGTGATAATTTGATCTGAATAATATTGGTTAGAACACCAAGCGACCTGATCCAATTAGGCCTGACACCAAACCGATACCCCCCATTATTGGGCCTGCCCAATTGGCCAACTTACGCCGCCAACTGTTATCAGCAGGAGCAATGCACCACTTTCCTGATTTTTTCAGCCCCGCTTTTGCCGACAGCAGCTGCATTGCTTCGATAAGCCTTACTAAACCAATTGCGAATAGCAGGTAGCTCAATACAGGGCCCCACCATCCTTGAGTAAATTCATAACTTAGGGTTATTAGTGCGCCAAAGATTAAAATCCATAGAAACATGAGATTTCTGACACGAATGATTTGCGAACGATAGGTGTCATCGGAAATTCGATTCAGTACCATTTTAGTGCTTAAAAATACTGCACCTATGGCTATAAACGCGCCTAAAAATGCGCCTCCTAGTAGCGCTACTATTTTGGCAAACACGCTGGTTTGACTAGACGATACGGACGCTCCTAACGTTGCTGCTGCGGCTGGACTCGTCGCACTCACTAAGTTTGCGATGAGAGTGGTAAATCCTATGCCCGGCGCGGTACTTAAAATTAGCTTTCCGTATTTGGCTAGCCAGTCTTCCTTAAGTTGCTGGCGTGCGCGAGATATCTTCTGACGAACGTTTGCCTCTGAAAGCTCCAAAAGGCGCGCAACTTGCTTTGTAGATTGTTCTTCGCGGTAGTAAAGCAAAATCAATTCTCTAGACTCACTGGGTAGCTCATCGATAAAACGTGCTACGTCTGTTTTTAGCCGTAACTTACTCAACGCGACATCACCATCTGTGATATGACTTTCAAGTGATTCAATAACGTCATCCGCTTGCTCGCTGCATATGCGTTGATCAACTTTGTTATCACGCAAATAGTTTATTGCGGTATAGCGTGTTATTTGACGAAGCCAAGGTAAGAAACTATGACTTTTTTGAAGGTGAGGTAACTGCTGCCATACCTTGATATAAGCTTGCTGTGCAACGTCTTCGCTCGCATCCACGTCTTTTACAATAGATAAGGCGATAGCTGTGGTTACATTTTGCGTTGCTTTGACTAATTCAGAAAACGCTTTTTGATCGCCACGCTTAGCAAAGTCTACATTCTTAGCCAGTACATCAATGCTCATAACTCTAGCTCCTTCTTAGTAAACTCAATCTGCGTTAACAGCCATTGAGAGCCATCATATTTAATAGCATTGGGGTATTGTTGATTCAACGTTACATTGCAATGACCTGTAGGTTTTGAGGCGGCTGCTGTGTCTGTATATAGCACTATGGTTAGCGTTAAAACTAATGGTAAAAAATTCACTGTTGGACTCCGTTGATTTAGTTATCAATACAAAGTCACAGCGAATCAGCAAGGTGTGACAAAATTTGTGTTTGGCGGCGTGGTTTTGCGTTATGTTACGCTTTTTGATGCTACGCGAGCCACAACACTGGGCCCGCACAATATTTCGCACTTTTGTTTCAAAGCGGCAAGTTACTCGTTAGCCCAATACATTAGGCAGGACATAACTTACTGCATTGTGGTGTAATCTAAACCACAAACCTGGGTTTTGGTTTAATTGGTTTTCAAGTTCGTTTGGTTCACTAGGCAGCTTCGCTTCTATCACATTTTTGTAAGTGAGTTTTTTCGCCGGAGCGGTATCTGCGTCAACAACTGACTGCACTATTTTCTTCGCGCTTAAAATTGCCGCTGGACCTAATGTAAGAATAAATTTTGCTTCGCGGCATTCCGTTTCATCTGACTCACTGACAGCAGTGCCTCCGGCTTTAAACTTGCTAATGTGATGCTCTAAAATTGATTGCGAAATAGGTATAACCCCAGCAATATCATTAATATTAGCGCCGGATTCAGGCTTGATGTAAGCCAAGTGAGATGCGCCGTGCGCTTCTGGCCCGTGACCTATGAAAAAGATATCAAGGCCACCTAGTTGGTTCATAGTGTCTAAATATTTGTCCATTTCACCCAGAATATCGTTTGTCTCTGTCACCATGGGCGTAAATGACTTAATTTTTTTGAAAAACTCCTTGCCCAGCAGCCGCTCAAAGTCTCTTACAAAACTCAATCCATTATTCATTCGCATTGGAGCTAACGCGTCTTGAGTAAAGACGTTTAAACGTGCTAACAAGGTATCAATGGAATTTCCTTTTGAAAGTTCACCAAGGTGTTGATGTAACGCCTGTGCGCCCCGTCCTCCCAATAAAGCAATGTTAATGTCGCCGGTTTTTGTCTCGGCCACATCGGTCAATTCTTTAAACATGGCCAAGCCAACGGCTTTTTCATTCGGCAAGACTACAGGGGCAACATCTTGTGCTTGAGGTAATTGCAGTAACGCGCCCTTGTGGCGGATCCAAGTATTCTTATCAGTTGATATAGTTTTCATAGTATTGTTAGCAAAGGGTAGGGTTGGTGAGTGTGTAAAAAGTATAATACTGCTCAGCAAAGATTAATACTGGAACATCAATGCGCTAACTATCGAAAATTGAGTAAACACGCAACAACTATAAGATTCTTATGAAAAAAATCGATAGAGCTAAGGTATTGTCTCGCGCTTTAACAAGCTTTCAAATAATGTATACTAATTTTTTGAAAGTATTAAATTTAAACCAAAATACGTCAGGTGTGCTCAATGAAAATAGCGTTGATGAATGAATTTAGCCAAGCGGCTAAAAACCCAATAGTACTTGAGCAGCTGAATGCAGTTGCAGGCCGCTTAGGGCACGATGTGTTTAATGTTGGAATGAATGGGGACAATGACCATCGTTTAACCTACATCCATCTTGGCGTTATTGCCAGTTTACTATTAAACAGTAAAGCCGTGGATTTTGTTGTTGCAGGTTGTGGTACTGGTCAAGGTGCAATGATGTCGCTTAATGCCTATCCCGGCGTAACTTGTGGTTATTGCATTGAACCTTCAGATGCATTTCTCTTCTCGCAAATTAACAATGGAAACGCTTTATCGCTGCCATTTGCGAAAGGGTTTGGCTGGGGCGCTGAACTGAATATGAAATACATTTTTGAAAAAGCCTTTGAAGGTGAGAGAGGGCTAGGCTATCCAAGAGATTTCTATGAATCACAATCAACTAATGCAGGCTTGTTGGGTGATGTAAAAGTTGCAATGAGCAAAGCTTACTTGGATGGGGTGAAAGCCATAGACCAAGATATAGTAAAACACGCGGTTGCAGGCCCTCGATTCCAAGAGTGTTTATTTGCAAACAGCCAAGATGAAGCGATATCAAGCTACGTTAAGAGCCTTATCTAGTTTTGTAACCCCTTGACTCTGAGTGCAATGTTGTTCGTAAATTTCGATTGCATTGCACCCCAGAGTGTTTTTTCCTTTCTAGCTACTCTTGATAAAGCTCTAAGGGTAGTCCATCTGGATCACTGAAAAAGGTGAATTTTTTGCCAGTGTATTCATCGACACGTATGTCTTCAACATCAATACCTTTCGATATAAGGTAGTCACGTACATCCTCTACTGAAGTTACGTTAAATGCCAAGTGTCTTAAGCCTTGCGCTTCTGGAAAACTTGGCCTTTTAGGAGCATTTGGAAAGGAAAATAGTTCGATTTGGCTGCCATTGGGAAGCTTTAAGTCAAGCTTGTAGGAATCTCTGTGCGCTCGATAGTTTTCGGCGATGATTTCTAGCCCAAGAATAGACGTATAGAAGTGCTTAGACTCCTGATAATCAGAACAAATGATAGCGGCATGATGAATTGAATTTAGCAAAAAAACTCCGAGGTACCCGATTACGTTAACCGTTAAACCTATATAAGTTAAATGATTTTTACGGTGAATTCATACTTAAACATAATCTTTTTACTACTGGCCCCAGCCCCGTGGTAACGGGGCGGCGTCCATGCCTTGGGCGTTAGTAATAAGCTTGTCACTTATATCATGCAGTTCGAATGCTCTTTAACCTATTAGGTATGCTCCAAATACCCGAGTTTTAATTGAGCAAACGATGGCTGTTGTTACTCACTTCCACGTAGCGAATGTATTGCTGGCTTGTTGATAAAGCGTCGCAATGGCCAGTAACAGGCAAATAGTGACAACCCAAAAATACTAACAATGGTTATCACAAAAATGACGAATAGTTCGGCATTCACATAGCTTCCTAAAACCTCTTGATTAGTAAGGTAGATAATTAGTGTAACTAATGCGCTAAAGCCAATACCCAGGATAACTACGCCCAAGTTATCTTTGACAATTAACGAGATTATGTTGCTTCTTTTTGCACCAATCGCCAAACGTGTACCTATTTCAAAACGACGCATTTGAGTGCTGTAGCTCAATATACCGTATAGTCCTACGCCCGCTAAAAACAAGGTGATGAAGGCTAGTACGGCAGTGGTATATGCAGTTGCATATTCCGTAAATAAGAGTTGATCCCTTTGGTCATCTAACGAGTTAAAACTAAACAATGCGTATTGATTGCTTACTGATTTAATCGCAGAAACTACAGCTTCACGCGTGACGTTTTGGCCTTCGGCAATCTTGAGTGTCATGGTTGGCGTTGCGTGTGAAGCCGGAATGTATACCCGCATAGGCTCTTCGTTACTCGCTGGTCGTTTGGCGGTTTTTACCACGCCAATAACAGTGAAATTAGGTGACTCTGGATCACTCGATATTTGCATACCAATGGCGCTGCCGTTTGGGTTAATGCGTTGTGCAAACACATCATTAACTACCATAACTTGGTTGTTGTCTGTTATATCCGCATCGGTAAACACGTCCCCTTCGATGAGCTCTTGTCCTACCATAGAAAAATAGTTAGGGCTGACGTTTTTTCTTTCAGGCGTAAAGTTCTCACCCGTTTGAACATTGGTTAGTGCCCACAAGCCAAAGCCATCAAGCACGGAGCGAGAATGTGAAACTTCGATTACTTGAGGTAAGGCGATTAACTCTTGCTTCAGTTGCAGCATATCGGCGATACGTTGGTCAAATTCCGGCAATTCGCTACTTGAGATTGACACGCTGATTTGCGACATACCGTCAATTGAATAGCCATTGTCTTTGGTAATAGATTCCACCGCGTCGTTGAACAAGGTGATATTGGCAAACACTAAACCACTAGCAATAGTCACTTGCAGTACGATTAATGATTGTCTTAGGCGCTTTGAAACCTGAACTCCAGTGCCTTTACCACTGGACTGTAAGCTAGTATTCAAGGCTTTGTAGTTAATCATCTTGCTACTGAGGTAGGCGAATATTAACGCGCAAAACACTATGAGTATTAACGCACTGAGCATGGTGAACCACGTTATACTCAGTTCATTTACTCGCGGAAGCTCAGATGCCAAACGAGTTTGTAGTATCGAGAACCCTGAGGTTGCAATAACAATGGCGACAACGAGTGAAAATAGCATTAGCAATAATGACTCAGCGAAAAGTCCCTCAAACAACTGTCCTTTTTTAGCGCCAAGGGCAGCGTAAATTGACAGTTGGCGTTGCTGTTCGGCGGTGCGAGACATGAATAGGTTGACTACGTTAGCAAGGGCAATTAGCACTAGGCCTACAACGCCAGCGAGTAATTTATACACCGTAGAAGTGCTGTCTCCGACAATTGCCGTCTTAAATGGCATTAATTCAATATCAACTGACCAACCGTTGAAAAATTCTATGCTGGCTACGTTTTCTTGCCAGGTTTCGTTAACCAGTGGTGTTAAGACTTGCTCCGCTTGACTGACTGATAGCTCAGGTTTTAGTTTACCTACAAAGGTTAGCGCACCACTAATGTTTCCCCAGCGCTCTGCCAAGTTGGTATCTAAGTTGTAATCCCACGGTAGCCATACACCAGCTTCTAAACCGGTTTGCTGAATTTGAGGCTCGATAAACTCTTCACCTAGAACTCCTACAATCGAAAAGCTTATTCCACTAAATGAGACTTTTTTTGACAAAATGTCATTCGAACCATCGAATTCTTTTTGCCAAGTGTCGTAGGTAATAATTGCAACAGGGTTGAATGTGTCTAGCGCCTCAGTGCTCTCAAACCCACGGCCTAAAATAGGTGTTGCACCAAGTAATTCAAACCACTCTGGTGTAACGTAGGCAGTGTTTAACGTAGGTTGGTGTGGCAATGACGTTAATACATCACTGCCGTAATGAACGAGTGCTGTCTGCTCAAAAACCTCTTGGTTCTTGTACAGGTGAACAAGCCCAGGGTAGGTGAACGCGGTGGCGTTTACTTCATCTTTATCATCGCCAATGTGATGAATAACGTTGTAAAGACGAGTTTGGTCCGGATAGGGTAGTGGTTCAATAACCAGTAAGAACCCTAACGTGAGTATACAAAGCAAGGCGCCAAGGGTTGTTCCCATAGTTGTCACTACAGTGGCGACAAAACCTAGCTTGCGTTTCAGGCTTAAAAAAGCTTGTTTCAACTGGTAACTGAAATGCTTCACATTGCCTCCTTCAGCGTCGGTGTAGTTAGTATCGCTCCATCGAGAAGTTTTAGCTGTGTTGCTGCCATATCGGCGTATCTAGGATCGTGAGTTACCATGCAGATGGTAGTTCCCTGATCATTGAGTTTTTGCAATACGTCCATGACTTGGTCACCGCTTTTTGAGTCGAGGTTACCGGTAGGCTCATCTACTAACAAAATGGCAGGGTTTCCCACAAGCGCGCGAGCAATGGCAATACGCTGCTGCTGACCACCTGACAGTTGGTTGGGTTTGTGACTAGTGCGGTGACTCATTCCCACCAGCTCTAAACACTTACTCACCCGTTCACGAATCTCTTGGTCGCTGGGAACCTTGGTGTTGTAGCGTAAGGGAAGGGCAACGTTATCGAAAACACTCAGTTCGTCAATGAGATTAAATGACTGAAATATAAAGCCAATCTTACTGTTCCTAATTTCCGCAGCTTGGTCTAGTGACAGGGCACTCACATCCATACCCTCAATGTAGTATTCACCACTGGTTGGCATATCTAGTAATCCAAGCAGTGACAACAGTGTGGATTTTCCACATCCCGAAGGGCCTGAAATTGAAACGTAATCTCCTGACTTTATGGTGATATCTACGTTTTTCAATGCATGGGTTTCCAACTCATCGGTTTCGAAAACTTTTGAGATCCCTTTCATTTGAATTTTGATGTCGTTCATGGATATTCCTTTCGTAATCTGTGTTTAATTGATAACAAGCGTGTCACTTGTTTCAGACATGTTGGATAAATCTGATATAACAAACTGCTGCCCAGCGCTGGCGCCTGACAGAATCTGAATGAATTGACCGGTTTGCACGCCAAACCGTATGTTTTGCTTTGTCGCTGTAGAACTGTTTTCACCCACCAGGTAAAGGTTGGCGGTAGTATTAGACTGCGCTCCTGCTGGACGCTTTATGTACATAACGTTGACTAACGTGTCAGCGATGATAGTAGCGTCTACACTGAGCTGGGGGCGTGCACTGGCGGGAAGCTCTCCGTGCAGTGCTATTTCTACTTCAACTGTGTTGTTTTCTACAATGGGGTCAATACGTCTCACCTCTCCGAGAATTTCGTCTCGGCGAGTATCAATAATTGCAGGTACACCAACACGTACTAACTGCGCTTGATTTTGTGGAATTCTGATGAGCGCGATAAGTTCAGATACGCTTCCTATGAGGGCGAGCTCTTGTCCGGGGGTAAGACTTTGGCCAAGCTCAACTGATAGACGTTGTAGCACTCCGTCGATACCCGCTCTAACGGTGAGTTTGTCTAAGCGATTTTGCGCGATATCCACAAGACCTTGTTGCTGATTTACACGTTCCTGCTGAATATTGACCGCTTCTTCATGCACAAGCGCAAGGTGACTTATACGCTGCTTTAATATTTCAATGCGTTGTTTTAGCTGTTTTTCTTCAAGAACAGATTGCTGATAGGACAACTGAGAGACGATACCCTGTTCTACCAGTTTTTCTTCCGCAGCTTTATTCAGGGCGGCGTTTTCATACAATGCGTTTAACTCGGCGAGATTGGCGGTTTCGTTCAATTGTTCTCGTTGATTGTTCAGTCTAAGTTGTCGCAAATTTGCCTTAGCCTGATTAAGGTCTTGTACCGCACTTTGAAGTGCTTGATCTAACTCGGGGTTTTCCAACCGCAGAATGATACTGTCTTTGTTGACTTGTGCGCCGGGCTTTAAAACGATTTCCTTTACCGTGGCAGATGAATAGCTAGTAATGAGCTGCTGTCTTTCTGAACTTAGCGAGCCGTATCCTTCAATAGTTTGCTCTAAGTCCCCTTGTAATACTTCTTCAATTAGCAAATTTTGACGAGCTACAGACAGTGAGTTATCAGAGGCAAACGCCCAACCAATTAAAACCACCAGTGTAATCGCTAACAACGCGCCTATCGATTTCACCGATAGTTGTGGCAACAGCGTTTTCTTTTTGGTTTTTACCACGTCCATAGTTTCTCCATGTCGGTACAAGACCGAAAAATAAATAAATTTACGGACTTGATTACAAGACTTATGCCAATCATGAAAGTTGTTTTTAAACAGTATGTTACGATGTTTTGATGAATTTTTGATGTGTGCGAGTCCGGAATCGGACCAAGATGAGTCCGATTCCGGAATATTCTATAGATAAACTTTGCTGCAAAAACGCTAAGCGCAGATTAACGTGATTTAAGCATAGGCAATATCACTGTTACGCAGGTGCCTTTTTGCGGGGACTGGCGATTGGTGATAGCAATACTTCCACCGTGCTGTTCGATAATATTACGGCAAAACGTAAGTCCAATACCTTGGCCTTGCGGCTTAGTGGTATATAAAGGAACGAAGAGATTATCTGGGTTACTAATTCCATGACCATTATCAATAATTTCGATAGCAATGCTGTCTGGTTTAACAGTAAATATTAAGTCCACGCTTGATGCATTGGCTTCAAAGGCGTTTTTTATCAGGTTGATTAGCACCTGCTCGATAAAGGCAGGGTCGGCCTTTATTTCATCTGCGTCACAAATGAATCTGATGGCGTTGTTAGGAAATAATGCACTGAGTTTGTGAGTTAGTGACCGGGTATCAATGATTTGTATATCAAGATTTAAGGTTTGTGACAAAGACGAATAACGCGCTACAAAATCTTGAAGGTGTCGACATCGTTCAGAAATCACTTCCAATGCTTGTTTGTCTCGCGGAATGTCACATTTATTAGATAAACTCTCGGCTAGCGATGACACTGGTGTGAGTGAGTTACGAATCTCGTGACCCAAGACGCGAATGATTTGTTGCCACGCGTTAAGTTGACTGGCCCGCAATGCTGAATCAATATTGGTAAACACGAGTAAGAAATGACGTTCCCCACCATCAATGAATTCACTTTGATTGATTTGCCAGTTCTGGTCACTTTTATTGATTTTCCATTGGCCGTTCACCTTTTCAAGGCCAAGTAATCTGGGAGACGCTAACCTGTATACTTGCCAAGGATTTTCGTATAGTAGGCTAAATGCATTATTGGCGTAGGTGAGCAACTGACGTTGATTGAACACCAACATTGGAGTATTCAGTTGGTCAATGAGTTGATAGAGCAAAAGCGCGTGTTGATCGTATTGAGATTTATGCAGTTGCAGTTGCTTACTTAATTCCGTGAGTTCCTTGTGAAGTGAAGCCGTAACACCTTGCTCAAAATCAGATTTAGAGAATTGATTGTAGTCCTCCATTTTCACCGCTTCTATATGCAACAAGGCGCGATCAAACGAGGCTATTACTTTATTTCTGAATTTCCATGTTATCCCCGCTAAAACCATTGCCACTATCACAAGTACAATAAACAGATTCCAGCTTTTCCAGTCGAGTTGTACAAGCAATAAGTAACACAGCAATAGAAGCAATGTCGAATAAGCACCCATTACTCCCATAATATAGGTGTTAAAACTTTTACTTTTGAAGATCGCCATACTTTTCTAATCTTCGATATAGTGACGACTTTCCTAACCCTAGTAGTTTGGCTGCTTTGGGAATATTTTGTTCAGTGGCATCTAATGCTTGTTTAATAAGTTGTTTTTCTGCTTGCTCTATGGTGATCTGAGGTAGTGTCCCAGCCTTTTGCGGTGTTGATGCATTGTTTTTGGTGGACGTTGATATTGGTAGATCTGAACCTTTAATGCTTTCTCCTGCGCAGAGCAACACGGCACGTTCCATTAAGTGGCTAAGTTCTCGAATATTTCCCGGCCAGTGATACTGTTTGAGTGCTGCGTGTGCACAAGTAGACAGAGAGATATGTTGCTTGCCGTACTTGCGAGCGACCTGGGCTATAAAATATTCTGCTAGCGGAACTATGTCCTTATCGCGTTCTTTAAGAGACGGAATTCTGAACTCGATAGTGTTGATTCTGTAGTATAAATCTTCGCGAAACATCTCACTGGCGATGAGTGATTTAATATCCGCATTGGTAGCGCATATAAACCTAACTTTAGCATGGTGGGTCTGACTCGACCCTAATACTTCATATTCACCGGTTTCAAGTACACGAAGTAGCTTTGCCTGCTGGGAGAGCGGAACATTGGCAATTTCGTCTAAAAACAAGGTTCCACCACGTGCCACTTCAAACCTTCCCACACGACTTTTTTTTGCGTCGGTGAAGGCACCTTTGGTATGCCCAAACATTTCGCTCTCAAAAAGGTTTTCAGAAATAGCGCCCATATTAACTGAGACAAAAGGCGCGTCGGCATTTGAGCTTTGTTGATGAATGATGTTGGCAAACTCGCTCTTACCCGTACCATTATCGCCGGTGAGTAGAATTGCCACCTTGGTTGGCGCAACAGTCTTTAGCTGTTCAATCAGGGTCAGCATGCACTCAGAGCGCCATTCATACAATGGCTGAGTATTTTGCGAAGTATCAAGTTGTTGTTTTAGATTTCGATTTTGTCTTTTGAGTCCATTCAAGGTGAGCTGTTGTGATATTACCTGTAGCAGACGTTGGTTTTTCCATGGTTTTTCAATGAAGTCACCTGCTCCAAGTTGCATAGCTCTTACGGCAATATCCACATTAGCCCAAGCGGTCATAGCAATAACTGGTATATCAATGTCTTTATCGCCGAGCCAACGCAAAAATGCCAACCCTTCTTCACCCGATGTAGTGTCGAGAGAATAATTCATGTCGAGAAGAATCACGTCAATATTGTGTTGGTTTAACAGAACCTTCGCTAGTTCTGGGCTTTCAGCCTCAACAACTGTGTAGCTATTATCTTCTAGTAAATAGCTTGCACCTATTCGTACATCAGGCCGATCTTCAATGATCAATACAGTCTTTTGCATTGGGAGTTTGGATTATCTCTTAGCGCTAAAGCGAATATAGTAAAAGGGAAAGGTGCTAATTAAAAGGTGTAGTTTGTGTGCTGTCGAGGTCTACCGCTGCTGTACAACCTTTGCCTTAGTTATTTTCCAAGTGAAGCGCCATTGATAACGCTCGCATATACATTTCCAAAGTGGACTTTGCCAGTGATTCTGAGTTTTTTTGGTATTACCAGTAAGGTTGTCCTTACCTTACCAAACGGTAACAATTTAACGGTGGGTTAACATTTTATCCTACAGCTACATTGCTTATCGGTGAAAAATAAATGTCAACGCAATGTTTTTAAGTTTTTGTATTTATAGGTTTTTTACGATTTCTATTTTGTGGGGTAAAAATTGTACGACAGGTTGGTTGCCAACAAAGGCAGATTGTTTGACAGGTTTGGTGTTATTATTGGTTGACAAATTGGCAACATAATAATACTGTTTTAACAAGATTTTGGTTCGTGGTATTACCGCGAAGAGAAGTCTTGAACGAGTATTAAGCGCTATGCTTAGGCGAAGTTTTTTGTATAAACAGCAGTAAGTTTAGATGTGGTGTGAGTAAAGGTAGTGGTCTTACCAAAATTGATGGCTTTACTTTTTTTCGTATACAAAGACTATCGAGCCCTAAGGGTGTCGCATATTTATCACAACGCTTTTTTGGCTTGTTTACCTTTGGTCAGCCATCGGCGGAATGTCGTAATTCACTACGGCAAATGCGCAATGAAAAATTAGGAGTTATTCATGTCTAAACCTGTAATCGGTTTTATCGGTCTTGGTCTAATGGGCGGTAACATGGTTGAAAATCTTCAGAAAAGAGATTTCGATGTCATTGTTATGGACCTTAATAAAGATGCCGTTGCAGCATGTGTTGAGCGTGGTGCAAAAGCTGCCTCTTCCGCAAAAGAGCTCGCTGCTGGCGCAGACATCGTCATGCTTTGTCTTACCACCTCAGCAATTGTTGAAAAGGTTGTATATGGTGATGAAGGTATCTTGGCAGGTATTAAAGAAGGTGCAGTGCTCATCGACTTCGGTACTTCTATTCCAGCGTCTACCCGTAAAATTGGCGCCGATCTAGCGGCAAAAGGCGTTGGTATGATTGATGCTCCTCTTGGTCGTACGCCTGCTCACGCGAAAGATGGGCTACTCAATATCATGGCTTCTGGCGACATCGATACCTTTAACAAGGTCAAGCCGGTACTTGAAGAGCAGGGCGAAAACGTATTCCACCTTGGCGCACTAGGTGCAGGCCATACTACTAAGCTAATCAATAACTTCATGGGTATGACTACAGTGTGCGCCATGTCTCAAGCGTTTGCAGTTGCTAAGCTTGCAGGTGTTGATGGTCAGCAACTGTTCGACATTATGTCTACAGGCCCTTCTAACTCACCTTTCATGCATTTTTGTAAGAACTATGCCGTAGATAATGTAAGCGATTTGGGCTTCTCTATTGCCAACGCGAATAAAGACCTTGGTTACTTCCTGCAAATGGTAAGTGACTTAGGCACTGAATCTAAAATTGCTGAAGGTTCTTCTGCGAACTTACAAGCAGCTTTTGATGCTGGTTTAGGTAACGGAAACGTTCCTGAAATCTTTGATTACTTTTTAACATTAGAAAAGTAATTACAGCTAGGTTAGAAGCCAGTCGTGGTTTGCGC
>Ga0256829_1001776_pt1 | contig 17047 bp, 35 predicted proteins | sample 131447metaG_FD_185979 | JGI IMG/M metagenome (GOLD analysis project Ga0256829, IMG submission 185979) | Hydrothermal vent microbial communities from Lau Basin, Pacific Ocean - 131-447 | ecosystem: Environmental > Aquatic > Marine > Hydrothermal vents | place: Pacific Ocean: Lau Basin | collected...
AATTTTTTCAAATTTGATAAGACAGGTATGCCTTTTGTAGCTTCTAATTCACAAATATACGAAAAATTATAATAATGAATGATCAAGATTGTTGTGGAATATGTAAAAATTTAAGTGTTCATATATCAGAAAATTTATATGTAAAAACAAAACCATAAAAGATGGGGTGATAGATACACATATGAGGAAATTGAAAACATTAAAAATATTTTATATAATAATTTTCATAAGTCTGATAAAACCAGGAGTAAAGGTATATTAATGGTGCCTACTTCATTAGAACAATGTATAATTAAATTACAAACTCAATCCCATAGACCATTTTATGGATTTATTAATAAATTATATAAATTAGGTATATTAAAAATGATAAATATGTAATAAACGAAACATTTTTCTATAAATTACTTGATAAATGAGTATTTGGATTTTTATAAGTTGAATATTGATATTTTAGTATAAATAATTAAAAAAAGGAATAAATATGAGTAAATTATATAGTTATGGAATTTGTCCTTATAAAATAATCAATAATAAATATTTTATATTATTAAATAAAACATCGGAAATTAGTTTTTTTAACTTTTTCAAAGGTAAAATAGAAAATCACGAATCCCCTGGTGACTGTGCTATTCGTGAATTTCATGAAGAAGCAGGTATAGAAGTTAAAGGCAAACATCTTAAGGATTATTTTTGTCAAAAATCTAAAAGAAAAGATATAGGCATTTTCTTAGTAGATTGGTCCAATTATTCTGAGGATTTTAATTTTCAAAAAGAAGAAATATTTAGTGCTTATTGGGTCCGTCCTATAGAAGTTGAAGTTTCCAATAATCAGAGAAAAATATTAGAGCAAATTTCTAATTTTTTTCTAGAAAAAGAATATACACTTAATAATTATGAAATTAAAACAAGGTCAATATAATGTACACATTTAGAAATTTATTAGAAACTAGAAAATTAAAAATATCAGGTAAAATAAAAAATTACGAAAAATTATTATATAGCGCTTATATAGATTTTTTACAAGATTTTTTCAAAACAAATATCAATTTAACATTAAGTATTAGAAAACCAAGTAATAAAGAAATGTTTGGTAATATAGATTTAAAATCTTTAGAGTCTAAAAAATACAAAATAATTATAGAAAATGGGATAATTAGTGTTGTTTTAGGCCGAATTGCACACGAATTTACTCATATTTCACAATATTTGAGCGGAAATTTAACTTTTTCTAAAGACGAAAAAACACTAATATGGAAAGGGAAATATTATATCACTGTTAAAGATTATGATAATATCACAAATTTTCAAGATTATAAAAAAATTCCTTGGGAAGCCGAATCATATAAAATGCAAGAAACATTACCTAAAATGTTTTTGAACTCTAATTATTGTAAATCTCTTAAAGGGAAAGATGCTAGTTTAGACTTTTTATTAGACAATATTAATATGTAAATTTTTAATCGGCCTTCTATGTGAATTGGTAAAGAACTGAGATGGTTTGCCGAAATAATATAAAGACTAGTGAGATGCTAGCAAAAAAGGATAGAAATGAAAACAGAGAATTTAGATTGGTTGTTTGACACACCTACAGAAACTAAAGCTACAAGATACCCATTAACAGATATTGGTTATACAAAAGATGATGCAATTATTATTGATATTGCGTGTGCTGGGTTTAGTATGTATGATATTGAAGTTACATTAGATGCAAATCTTCTTGTTGTCAAAGGTACTAAAAAATTCAAAGATTTAGAAGCTGTTGAATATGTTCAACAAGTGATAAGCATTAAAGATTTTGAAAGAGTAATTAGAATTCCTAAATCGCATTTAGAAGGCGAAATTACTGCTAAAATGAATAATGGAATTTTGTCTATTAAAATCCTTAAAAAAGAAACTCCTACAAAAGTTATTAAAATAGAATCATAGTTTTAATATCTTTAAGGCCCTTTTTATGTATAATATGTTATAATATTACATATAAAGGATATAAAATGAAAACACAAATAATAAAAAATAAAAAATTACCAAAAGCACTTAAATTGTTTATTGAAGACCAAAAAAGAGTAGATGGTGATATTGAACTAAATTATAATAATATAGTCAATTGTGTCATATCGGATAAAATAATTACAGAATGCCTTTACAGAGAAAATGGTATTGAACTCGAATGGTTTTCAAAAGATAACAATTTTTATATATTTATTGATAGTGTTAATTTATGTTATTACACAGAAGATGAAGGTCTTGTATATATTTAAATGTTATATAAATACTTGAAATATAGGAATTTATATGACATTCAAAGAATATATACTTCAAGAATCATTAAAAATTGTTAATAAGCGTGCTACTACAAACATAATAAAACCACAAAATAAACCAAGAGAAACCAAAACAACATTTGTTCCTAAAATAAATATTTCTTATTTTGATAAATGTAAAATTATTAGAACAAATCACACTAAAGAAATTAGAGATGGCGAACAAAATTCAAGAGATGATGGGTTAAGGGATGCTACAATACTTAAAGCAGTTAAAAAAGCTTGGAAAAAAGGTCTTAAACCGGGTGTAAAAACAATAATAACATATAAAAATAAGAAAAAAACTTATGATATGATAGTTATTGAATGGCAAAAAACCCAAAATAAAATTATACTTATAACAGCTATTCAAGAAGGAAAAAAATTAGCTAGAGATTATTTTACACCGTCACATAAGAAAGATGCTAAGATAATGACAGAAAATGTACAAGAAATGATAGAAATTGACGATATTATACTATAATATCATTAAAATCACACTATAAAGGTTAAATTTGAGTAAAATAATTTATGCACAAGACGAATTAAACATAAAAGGAAAATCCATATTTTTAGCAGGTCCAACACCTAGAAAATCAGATGTTTTGTCGTGGAGACCAAAAGCTATAAAAATGATTTCACAAGGTTCATTTGATGGAACAATATTAATGCCAGAATTTAAAGACAGAAATAAATGGTCTTATAATTTTGCTTATGACAAACAAATCGCTTGGGAACTTAAAGCTATAGATGTAGCCGATAAAATTATATTTTGGATAGATAGACATTTACCAGATATGCCAGCATTTACAACAAATACAGAATTTGGATATTGGATTGCTAAAAATCCAGAAAAAATTATTTTAGGAATTCCAAAAAATTCTGAAAAATGTGATTATATTAAATATTTAGCTATTGAAAATAATATTGATATACATTATACCTTCTATAAAATAGTTTATCAGATAAATAAATTATGATTGAAAAAAGACCTATTAAATTCCGTGCTTGGGATATATTAAACCAGCGTATGTTGTCTACAAATATATCTATAGATTTTGTACATAATATATGTCATATTTTTGATGAAAAAATTAAAGATAGTTCTACATTTATTACAGATTTTATTCCATTAGAATTCACTGGATTGAAAGATATCAGTGGTGCTGATTTATTTGAAGGTGATTTTATTAGAATAATTGATACAGTAACTTTAGAAGTTGAATACTCAAAAGTATATTTTGTTGATGGTACTTTTTGTTATGACGATTGGGCGTATGGTGATAAATACAAATGTCCATATGACTTAAATGCTGTATGTTCTGTAGATGGTAAAAATCATAAAGGTTCTCATTTTTGTGAAAAACTTGGTAATATATATGAGAATAGTGATTTATTGAAATAAATTAATACTTATTTAAGTAAATATATGTTATAATATTACATATAAAGGATAATAAATGTATAGAATGTATGTAGATGATATTAGAAATCCAAAAGGTAAATTTGATGTTATTGTTCGTTCAAGCGAAGAAGCTATAGAATATATTGTAAGAAATGGGTGTCCATCATTTATATCATTCGATCATGATTTGGGTGGTGATGACACATCGATGAATGTAGTTAGATTTATAGTAGATTTAGATTTAGATTCAGATGATGGATTTATTCCATATAATTTTAATTATTTTGTACATAGTGCAAATCCAGTAGGTAAAGCTAATATCGAAGGATACTTAAATAGTTATTTGAAACACAGAAAGGATAATAGTTGAAATATAATATTGTTTTAACATTTATTGTCGGGTTTTTATTTGGAATTATTGTCGGTGTATTAGGATATGCAACACAAACAATGGAAAACAAATATTTGAATAGAGTTTTTGTTAAAAGTATTGATAATAATATTTCTACAAAGGAACTTTATTTTAAGTTATTTCCAACGGAATATAAAAACAAATATACAGATTGGGCTCATTTCGTTAAATAAATTATAAAAAGGACAACTAATGAATAAATTTCCAAAGAAAAAAATAAGAATCATGCTTCACGCTTTAGGCATATCAAATTTAAATGATGGTAACTATATACAACCTAATGAAAAATATTCAACTTATCCAACATCATATAGAAATCATTATCAGATTTCCGATTGTCCGGATTGGAATTATTTGGTAGAAAAAGGATACGCAAAATTCAAAAAAGGTGCTGAAGATTTTTGGGATTTTTATTATGTTACAAAAGAAGGTAAACAATTTTTACAAGATCTTGGTTATAAATGGCAAGAATCTAAATAATTGATTTAACACTGGTATAGGAATATGATAAAAACTAAAAAGTTATGTCTATGTGATAATATACCATATGGAAATTATTATCAATAATTAAAAAAGGATTAAAATGAAAAAAATTGTATTAATGATACTAATGTTAGGTATTGCTAGTAATGTATTTGCAGCTTCTAATTATTTACCAAATGGTAAATATGTGTGTATAGCCACTGCTATTGCGGACAAAAATTGGAAAACAACATTCAAATTAAGTGAAGCAGTGATGAAAAATTCCGTATTTACTTTGCAAAAAACTGGTTCAGTAATTACAGATAGTGCTGGTGCTAAATATACTTATTCTGGAAGTTCTGGAGATATTGATGTTTATTCGTTAGCAAAAAGTGGGAATATTGTTATTAAAGATGAAACAATTAAATTAAATGAAGCGACTACAATCGGGTTTGCTAAAAAACGAGATGATGGTACTTATTTGAAAATGAAAGCTTTGTGTAAAAGAGTTAAATAGTTTATAGGAGTATCTACTCCCATAAACATTTATATACTATCAATCGATTCTTTATCTGATGATGTTAATAACATAGATTTTACATCATAAGTTCCTATTAATTCGTTTCTTTTTCTATAAATATTATATATGTTATTAGTTTTAACAATTTCATATTTCTTATCATTATCTTCTTTCCATTTATTAAATGAAAAATTTCTAATTTTAATAGTTTTCTCAAAGACTTCTTCGATTAATTTTCTAAATTTACCCATTATTATGTTCTTTAAGTTATTTATAATAATGTTTATGTTATAATATAATATAACATATAAAGGATAAAAGATGAAAAGTTTATACATAAATAAATTTATTAATAACGATGCGGATATAGAAGTAGTGTACAATGATAATACTAACGAAGTAACAATGTATGTAGCTGTTGCAGAGTTTGAAGAAAGTAAAAATCTCGAAAAAGAAGAATTAAAAAGAATTATAGACAGTCTTACAAAAATGTACGATAAATTAAACATTGAAAATATAGAAGGATGACTATGAATGATTATGAAAAAGAATTAGAGCAACTAAAAGATATAGAAACAAAATATAATGTAAAAGTATTATATTGTAGCGAAGTTGGCAGTAAATTATTTGGTACTAATCACGAAAATTCCGATAGTGATTTTAGATTTTTATATATGCCTAATATCAAAGATTTGATATTAGAAAATGCTTTATCTTCTATTGCAGTAGGAAAGCAAACAAAAGTTAAAAATACTAAAGATGACATTGATTTTGATGGCTGGAGTGTTCAACATTGGTTCAATCTTCTTAGAAAAGGTGAAACAAACGCTCTTAATTTGCTTTTTTCAATGTTTAAGGAAGATAGTATTTTATATCAAGATAAAATGTTCACATCCAATATTAGATTTAATCACATAAAATTACTCACAAAAAATATGAGAAGTTTTCAAGGTTATGCACTTGGGCAAGCTAAAAAGTTTGGAATTAAAGGGCATCGTTACAATGAATTGGTGAATTTCGTAGAGTTTGTTAAAACTCTTCAAATTCCAGAAGATAATAAAGAAACTATGCGTTTAGAGTACTGGTTTGATAATATCGAAGAATATATTTTGAAAAATAAACCAAAATACATTAGAATAGTATTCGCTCCTGGTCCCAAAAGTTCTGATAATTCTAATAAAAATATACCATATGTATCGGTTCTAGACAAATTATTTGCTGGTGCGGTTAGCTTGGAATACTTTCTAGATAGAATCACATTATTAAGTGGCGCATTCGGAAATAGAACAAAGTCCCAAAAAAATGAACACCCTGAACTATTGGAAGAACTCAGGAAGTTGCAGGAACTTTTATAGCATACCAGTCTTTATAAATGATATTACCATTTTTGGTCAACTTTGTAATACATTCTTTTCTTAGGTTTTGGTATAATTTCACATTTTTTCTATATGATTTACATGATGCTGAAAATGGAAGGTTGTGATCTCTGCAAAATTTCTTCCAATCTCCAGTTGATTTATAAACTAGCTCGTCTTTAGCATTGTATATATTAATCGAAACATAATTATGCTCTGCTAGTTTCTTTGATTGCTCTCTGCCAATAGTTTCTTTCCATTCTTTAGAATTCTTTGTTTCTCTTTGTTTCCTTGATTGTTCTTTACCAATAGTTTCTTTCCATTCTTTAGAAGCAATGGTTTCTTTATGCTTTCTGGATGCTTCTCTACCAATAATTTCTTTCCATTCTTTTGATCTTACAGTGCTTAGCATTTTTTGTACGGATTCTTTGCCAATAGTTTCTTTCCATTCTTTCGACGATATCAAGCATAAGCGTTTTTTTGTGGAATCTTTACCAATAGTTTCTTTCCATTCTTTTGAATTTTTTATTTCACTATGTTTTTTATTTCTCATAACACCAATGGTTTCTTTCCATTCTTTTGAATTCATTAGTTTTGATTGTGACACATATCGTTGAATACTAAGTTGTGTATATACATCAGCAGGAATAAGGTCAGATTTAGTTATTCTACCATTCTTTGTATTCATATTGTGCATTGCACAAAAAGCATATAATTGTCCGTAATTATCTATTGCTTCTGTTAGCAACCAATGAGCATAATAATGATCTGAGTGTAACAAATATGTACCATTCCAAGTATTTTCTTTCAAATTTTTGAATTCAGGAAAACAACTTTTTGATTTTGGCAGTATATGATGATGTGATGTTTTGAATTTAGTTGGTTCATTTTGATTATTTGATATGCAGTATGATATATACTCATTTAATCTATCTAGAGATTTTATTTTGATGTTTGAGTTCAAGAACTCTGAAAGAATTTGTTGATGTATATTTGTAGTCATAGTAGACTCCTATAAATTAATATTATAAGAGTAAGTTTCGTGGACTTAGTTTTCTTATACTACACAGTCCACGAAGAGAATGTAGCATAAGAAAAGTATCTCTTATGTTATATTATTTATACTATAAATACTCAAAAAGGTAAACAAAATGAAAAGATTCAAAGATTTATTCGAAGAAAAATCTGATACCGACATTGTTAGAGAAATGCAAGATGAAATACTTAAACTCAAAGAACAATTAGAGACATCAAATAATAAAGAATTGTTACAGTTAGATATAGACACACTACAAAGAAAATTAAACGCTTATTTAGCTATTTAAGTTTCTATTAAGGACTATTTAGTTATAATGTGACAATTAAAACAAGGAATGTAAAATGTTAGACAAAAATTTTAAACATATCACGGAAGACAGTAACAATATATATTTTATGAATGAAAAAATCCCAAAAAAATCACTTTCTAAAAATCTTATACAGAAGTATATTTCTAAATATTCAACAAAGTACGATCCCTAAAGCATTGAGTCATGCCTTTTTAATTTCGGATTTATGTATTGAACTACTTGAAACGCAATTTATGACATTTCCTGTTAAAAATAAAGAATATATTTTAGATATTAAAAATGGTAAAATTCCTGTAAATGAAGTGATTAATTCTGTTGAAGACAATTTATTAAAAGTAGACAAACTTATTGATACTACCGAATTACCGGAAAAAGTTGATAATGATTTTGCTACACAAATCTTATTAGAGTTGTATGCATTATGAAATGGTTATTACAAAGTACAGGGTTTTTGAATAGTACATTATATGAAACATCTGTTATTCTTGACGAATTAAAAATAAAATGGCAGGACTTTGGTGTTATTCCTAAAGAAAAAAGGATAACAAATTTAGATAATATTTTTAACGATAACGAACTATTTATTATTAGAGGTGGTATAGCGGCGTTAAAAATTATTGATAGTAATTTTGAAAAATTAAATATTACAGAAGATCAAAAAAACATATTTAACAATGGCGTTGATTATGATGTTAAACGATTTGATCAACATTATTATTCAAAAATACCAGAAGTAAATAAAATTTTATTAAATGGTGTTGGAACGGATTATTATACATATTCTGAATTGGAATATAAAATTTTTGATAAGGATATGTTTATAAAACCTAGCAAAGACTTAAAATCGTTTAATGGTGGCATACTTGAATTTGGTGAGACATTACTAAACTATTTATATAGAACTGGTGGAAATGTACAATCTAGTAAAAAAGAAACTATATTAGTTTCAGAAATAAAAAATATTGAATCCGAATATAGATTTTTTATGTATAAAGATGAAATATTATTATGTTCAAAATATTTAGAAAACGGAAAACTTAACATAAATGATTATGTTCCAAATATAATAAAAAACAAAGCTATTGAATATGGAAAAATTTACAATCCTGTGGATTATTATGTTATGGATTTATGTACATTTAATGATTCAGACGAAATTAAAGTTGTTGAATATAATTGCTGGAATGCTTCTGGTTTTTATGGTGGAAATATTAAATATTTTATAAAAAGAATAACAGAGTTGAAAAGTATAAATACTTAAAAAAAGGAATATTCTAATGAGTTTCAAAACATTAATAAAAGAAGCATCCAAAAAAGACAATATTAAAAAGCATATGATGATGGCTACAAATGACATAGAAAGATGGGTTAAGAAAATAAATGACGCTATTAAAAATGATAATATGGATGAAATTCAACAAAATGTAGATTATATTTCCTCCGCACTAAAAGATATTACACATTTTTCTGTATTAAAAGATCTTAAAGAAACAAATCAACAGATGGAAATTTATAAAGAAATTAAAAATAAGAAAGGTTACCAAGCAACTTTTTTACCAGAAGATTTCAAAGTAACAGACTCATTTAATATGAAATTATCAAATGGAACTAAAATAAAAGTATTATTAAACACCACAGATTTTAATAAACCTGTCTATTGGTTTGAAATTTTATAAATACTTAAAAAAGGATTAGAAAATGTCTTTCAAAACATTAATAACAGAAGCGGGCAAAGGTCTTGGTGTAGACCAATTAGAAAAACTGTATCATAATATATCAAATCCATATGACGATATGCCTAAAAAAATTGGCGGCATTGTGTATTCTAAATTAGATGATGTTAATGTAGAACCAGGCACTATGTTTTATGCTATCAATGTCAATGGTAGAAGAGTTACATACAAAATTAAAACAGGTCTACGAGCTAAAGAAGTTATGATAGCAGGTAAAAATTATATTGTAACAAACTCACTTTCATACCCAGCTAAAAAATATATTAAAGAAATTATGATCGCTAGAGCACCTAAAGCTTAATTTATGGACACTTTTCATATATTCGAAAAGAAATTTGATAAAAAGTTCTTATCATATATAGTAGACAGAAAAGCAGGATATGCTATATTCTACTATAAATGGTTTATATTCAATAAATCATTGGAAATTGATATAAACACATTCGACAATTCCCTAAAATAACACTAAATTTAAGTTTTCTTTTATACATATTATGTTATAATATTACATATAAAGGATATAAAATGACTTATAAAATTACAAATATTACAGAAAGTACAGTTTACTTAATAGACCAAAATGATGTAGAATATTCGGAAAAACTTTCTGAATATGACACTTTGATGATTAATATAGGTTATGAGTTTGAAGCAGATACACATTTACCATATGATATTTCTAGTCAAAGAAGATTAGATATATGCTCATACATCAAGATGAAGCTAGAAATGGAAATATATAATGATTACATATAGAGTTAAAAAAGAAAGAGGAAGATATTATCCACAAAAAACCTGGTTTTTTGGATATTTTAGTTACAAAAATATTAGAAAAATGGAAAATGTTTCATTTGCAACTAGGAAAGAAGCATTTAATTATATATTTAATGTCAAGGAATTTGTCTTAAAATATGAAGGAAATGAAAATGAAAAATAAAAACTTGATAAATACAAATTTGAAATGTTCGGAAAAATCATATTTGTGGTTATGTAAAACTTTTGAAAATGATTATATTCGTAAACCTGAAAATGGTATGTTTTATGTAATTAATATTCACCCGACTATTGTTGGAAATAAAATAACAGTTTCTATAGCAGATGCTGGTTCTCCTAATGTTTTAGAATCAACAGCCATTTAAGTTAAATTTTATTCTTATTATGTTATAATATTACATATAAAAACAAAATTATTTTAAGCATTAATATAAACAAATCTAAAAAAAATGTTATATACAAATAAAGGAATAAAATGAAAAGACGATTAATTAAAAAATTTAATGAAATATACTTTAAAACTGTTAAAAACTCACAAAAAGCACTCAAAATTGACTCAAAAGCGTCAGATTTTAACCAAAAAAGTGTAGAATGTGTAGAAAATAATGAATTATTAAATATTTTAAGCGATTTGCTTCAAATAGAAAATAATAATATTGTGAATTTGTATTCGGAAACACTAAAAAATATTATGTGGGATTTGTCTGAAGCAAATGTAATATTTAGAAATGCTTTTGTAGATTTTTCAGAAAGTGTTAAAGAGTTGTGTAAACATCTTAATCATTTATCAGATAATTCGTGTTTTGTAGGTGGGTGTGTTAGGGATACTTTGATTGGTGAAACGCCTCATGATTTTGATTTTTGTACAGATATAAACTATGATATACTAAAAATGTATTTCGAAAAAAATGGCTATACTGTTCAAGAGAAAGGTAAGCAATTTTTGGTTTTGATCATTAGTAAAGACGGAGCACAATTTGAAATTACTAACTTTCGTAAAGATTGTACCTACACAGATGGTCGTAGACCAGATAGTGTAGATATTGGAACCATTGAAGATGATGCCAAAAGAAGGGATTTAACTGTGAATTCTGGCTATGTAAATACCAAAACATTAAGAGTTATTGACCCTAGCGGTTATTTCATTGAGGATATTAAAACAAAAACACTTAGATTTATCGGGAATCCGAAAGATAGAATTCAAGAAGATTTTCTAAGAGGATGGAGATTCTACCGGTTTGTTTCTAAAGGGTTTAAGCCGGAGAAAACTTCACTAAAAGCAGTTAGAGCGTTATGGGATGAAATATACAAAAAGTCTACACCTGAAAGAGTTAGATTGGAAATGGAAAAGATTATTAATATATAAAAACAATAAACTCTATAACCTAAGCAAAAAATAGTGGTATGATAAATTATAAGGGTTAGTATGCTATTAAAGTGTAAATGTTTCACACAGGATAAATCATCACTTAAAGCGTGTAAGGAACATTTTAATGAAGCAACAAAAAAGTATCACAGGAATGAATTCTTGCAGAAATTGAAAAAATGGTTTTTTAATTTTATTATTAAACCTAAATATACTATAAAAGTAAAAGATATATATGATCTTAAAAAAATTATAGCTAATGCTAAAAATAATGAAGATTTAAATCATTTGGATGTATCAGAAATAACAGATATGAGTTATGTATTTTATGGTTCGAAGTTTAATGGAGATATATCTAAATGGGATGTATCTAATGTAAAAGATATGAGTTTTATGAATCAGAATTCAATAGAGATATATCCGAATGGAATGTATTGAATGTCGAAGATATGAGTTCTATGTTTCGTTGTTCAGAATTTAACGGAGATATATCTAAGTGGAATGTTTCAAAAGTCAAAAAAATGATTTCTATGTTTTATGGTAGTATTTTTAACGAAAACATATATGAATGGAAGAATAAAGAATGTTTAAATGCTAGACTAGGTTTGAAAGGGTATGATAAAGAAACGCATTTTAATTACTTAAAAACTAAATATCCTGAATATTTATTTTAATAGTAGTAAGAATTATATAAAAATTAGAACTTTTAGCAGTTTAATAATAGTTTAAGTTTAATATGTTATAATATTACATATAAAGTATATAAGATAAAGGATACATAATGTTAGCAAAAACAAACACACAACGACTTCTTGCACTTAGAAAATATACAGGACATGATATTGTTGATGTTCAAATACATGATGTAAATAAAAATCCGTTTGTATTTTTATTTGAACCTAGCTTTTGGTGGTTTAAAAAAAGATACAGAATGTCATTAAGTGAATTTGAAAATGTTTTAACATCAATACATTTATCTCATGAAGAAGTTATATTTTGTGATTCATTAGATACAATAGGGTTGAAATAAAAAAATCTATTTCCGAAAAACTCTATACAACTATTCCTAATAAATATGGTAGTTTGATTATACCATTAGATAAATTAGATAATATAAAGAAGCGGGAACCTAAAAATGGTGAATTATGTGTATTTTGGGACAATGAAGATGATATCTATATCATAGCTAAATACACAAAATCAAAAGAAGTAAATGGTATAACTGGTGGAGAACTAGATAATATAGCTCCATTAGATTTTATTCAGTCATTAAAAGATATATAATTTAAGTTTATTATTAGATAAATTTAGTTATAATATATAACAAAAAGATATTATATAAGGATGTATAAATGTTGGCAAAGAAAGAAAAAAGAGAAAAAATCTTAATAAATTTTTTAGAAATTGTAGGAGTAAGTTCTGGTATGTTAGCTGGTATGTTAATTGTTAATAAAATGTTATTATTAGCATTTGTATTACAATAATTAGTTTTGGTGCATTTTTGTTAAAATATTTAAAATAAGGAATTAAAATGAAGAAAGTTGTAACTGTTATAGGTATTGCATTATTGTTCTTAGCAAATATAATTGCTATTGTATATGGAGTGTATTTATGGGGTAGCGTAGGTTTAGCATTTAATGTTGCTACTTGGGCTGCAGTAAAAGTTTGGTGTATATTTCTTGGGTCGGGGTTATTACTTACATTTTCTGGATATTTGATTAAATCTTAGAAATTATATATAAAATGTTGTAAAAATAAAATAAAGGTTAAAATATGAATTCAAATAATATTCCTAGAAAATGGAAAATGAAAGTTACACCAGAGTTATCTAAAAGAGTTCAAGAAATTGTTTTTAGATCAGCAAGAGGATGGATAGATAAAGGTACAATAATTCAAGGCTTATATATGCCTTGGCTTGTTTATGATAGAGGCTTCTTGCTTGCTGCTAATAATACAACAGAAATTAAAGAGGAATTCCATGAAATTTCAGCCTATGCTTATATTACAACAAACGGAAAACAAAAATGGCTACCAAACTATGGTGAGGAATGTTTAGTAAGTTCTGATGGTATTAAATGGTATGAAGCTAAATATTGTTCTTATATTCCGGATTCTGATTTTCCTGTAATTGTTGATTCTCGTACATCTTATAAGTTTGTGAAGAAAGCAATACAAAAAACTTATGCAGATTTTGTTTCCTTTTTAGACGAATTAGGCATTTTGTATAAATTTTCAGATAACTGTGAAACAACAAACCAACGCTGGAGAGATGTTAGTTCTTACTATACTAATGGTATTCAAGAGTTTTCATCAAAAATAGATGATATTTCACCAGAAAATTATATAAAAAAGGCTTTTTCTTTACAAAATAGTAATATAGTAGATATTTACGAAATAGATAAAAAGTGGTGTGAATTAGTAAAAAATGTTGATGTAGTTACTTTTGACAAATATAACAAAATATCAAATATTGGATTCATAAATCTGTTATAATAAAGTATAAAAACGAATAAAGAAAAAAGTAGATATGAATTCTAACTCTAAAATAATAAAGGAAAAATGTAAGTGAGTAAAAAATAAAATGAATTATTTTACAAAAACTCAATTAGAATGTCCATATTTAATTATAGCATTAGGTTCGTGGGACGATATGCCAAAAGGGATGGAAAATTATAATAGCTAAGGAGACAGTGAACCATACTTTGCTTGTGGAACACCATTATCAAATATAATTCCACACGAATTTTAATGTTATATTAAGTTTAATATGTTATAATATTACATATAAACAAAAGAAGTCACATTTAGAATTCAATCAAAAACTAGAAATGATTTCAATTTAATTAGAATATAAAGGATTAAAAAATGGAAAAACGGTTCATAAGTTTTGGTATTATCCAACAGATGCCAACAGTAGTAAAAAAAGTAAAATTACAAGAACAATTTGTCGGAGTAGATGAAAATGGGAAAGCTATTTATAACAACTCATTAAAAGCAAAACTGGTAACACTAACAATAACTGAGAAAATTCACGGTACAAATGCTGCAGTATGTTATAGTTTAGAGATTGATTATATTCAAAGTAGAAAGAACATTATCACTCCAGAAAAAGATAATGCAGGCTTTGCTTTCTGGGCATCTCAAAATCAAGAATATTTAGAAGATATTATTCAAGATTTAGCGGAAGAGTATAATATTGATTTAACAGAAAATATTGTTACTTTATTTGGTGAATGGGCAGGAGGAAGCATCCAAAGGAATGCTTGTGTTAGTGGATTAGATAAATCATTTTTTATATTTCAACATTTTAAAGTTTCACCACTTACTCCATTATCAGAAAGTGATGAAAATATAGAATCAGCAGTATGGCACGAAACAGCATTAAAAAATAGCGAAGGATATAAGAAATGGGTGGATGATAAAGATCATAACATCTATAATGTAATGAATTTTCCTCATTGGAATATCGAACTTGATTTTGAAAGACCTGATATTGCAAGAAATGAAATCATCGATCTTGTTGAAAAAACAATTGAACCTAATTCTCCACTTGGGTGTGAACTTGGAAAAGAAGTATTTGAAGGTCCATTTACCATCAAAGACGGCAAACCTTCTAAGCCATTTTCACCAATTATTCTTGAAACTATTAAAAATTTGGCTGACGGAAAATATTTTTTATACCTTTAAAATAGTATATAACCCTATTAATTCTGGTCTAGATTTTAAAAGTTTTTTTGAATGTATAGATTTTCCTTTATAGTTTTCTTTATCGTTTTTATCTATATCAGTATATTTTTTACGCAGATCTATATGATCTAGAGTTTCTATGTACCCTTTTTCTATATGATAAACGTCATATATATGAGAATTTATATGCTTCTTTTTCAATGATTTATTATGCATCATTTCTTTTTTGGTTATATAATTACCCTCGTATTCAACCATTTCATTTATGTTGTTTCGTCTTTTAATTTTTGCGGCTTCGCCTATTGTGTTCTTCCACTTTTTTGAATTCTTGGTAATAGAACATTTCTCACCACTGATTTTAGCTCTGGTTGTTGTTTTGCCATTTATGACAATTTCTTCATTTTTTGTTTTTGACATTTTTAAAATTGTCTCATCTGAATGTTTTTTATTGTAGAACGGATTTTCCTTTCCTTTCCGGGACGTGCCATACATAGAGTTTCGTTTACCAGAGGTATCACCAAAATTTAAATGGCACCTTTCAAGAAATTCTTTAGTATGAATATTGCCTGTTTTAACTCCGGATCTATCAAAACCTGTTGAAGATGCTTTGGCACGATTATAAAAAGAGTCATTAATACCAACATCAAATTTATTATGTAGTTTAATTTCGAGCTCCATAGCTTCTTTGCGGGTATTAGAGATTTTGATAATTTTATATTTGTAATTTTGAGGATTTTCTTTTTGATCATTTATAAATTCTTTATTTAATGACGAACTAAAATATTTAATACCTAAATCTTTAATTGGCAAACAATTTTTAGATGTACTTGCACCATAATAATGTTTGTTAAGTATTATATTAGTGATTCTGTATGTATAGTGATATAGCATATTGTGCTCCCATAAATTTTATTTTATAAGAGTTGGAAATTAGTTGGAACCAATCTATATATACTTTCTAGGTTCCAACTAAAGAGTAGAAAGCATATATAGTTTCTCTTATTACTTTATTTATACAAATAAATTTTTTAATATGAAATTAAGTATAATTTAATTATAATATATAAACAAAAGGATAATATATGAAAATTGTAGATATGAATGATAATGTAGTTTTGGAAAAAAATCTTTTTTTCATAGGAGAAGGAGTAGTTTGTACTTTCTTGGATTCAAAAGGAAATCTTCAACGATTCAAAGTGAAGGGAGAAAAGCATTGCAAAGGTACTGGTAAAATCAAAAAACTTAAACCAGTTGATAGTGTTAAAGAACAAGCAAAGGTTGATTTTGTAAATAAATATGCAGCGACTGAATCAAGACTTCAACAAATGTGGACAGAAATAGTTCATAGTGTTCACAATGGTGATGAAAAATTAGTTGAAATGAAGGATATGGGACAATTTTTAAGATTAGTAGTAAATGATGTAATTAAAGAAAATTCAACTGAAATGGCCGAAATGAAGCTCGAACCTAAAGAAGTGAATGGGAAAATTTCAGAAGTTGGTCGTGATTTTTTTAAGTCTAAATTAGCAGAGAGTATGTAATGACAAAATGTAAATGGTACAAATTACAGTTTCATGAATGGGAATATATTTTCGACAAATATAATGATTCATTTATGAAGGAAGAATATTACAAATATTTTAAATCATATAGAAAATGTAAAAAATGTGGTGCTGCTTAT
>Ga0256829_1001777_pt1 | contig 17030 bp, 21 predicted proteins | sample 131447metaG_FD_185979 | JGI IMG/M metagenome (GOLD analysis project Ga0256829, IMG submission 185979) | Hydrothermal vent microbial communities from Lau Basin, Pacific Ocean - 131-447 | ecosystem: Environmental > Aquatic > Marine > Hydrothermal vents | place: Pacific Ocean: Lau Basin | collected...
AAAACATATGCCATCTTTTGTATGGTGATGTTGGTTTTTTCTTTGGGATTTTGCCTATTAGAAACTCATATCCTCTGGATCTATATGGGTTTACATCGTAAATCATCTCTATCATGCTATAAATTCCGTCCATCACATCAAATTTTTTGCTATATCCATCCATAAAAATCTTTTCTAAAGATGTTGTTTTTTTGATTTTATTTAGGGTTATAAAAAGCTCTACTGTATCGTTTGATGATTGAAATCTATAGTACCTGTTGATTAACTTATCTTTTATCTTTGATTGATTTGAGTCTAAAAGTGAAAAGTCAAGTGAATTTAAAAATTTTACGATAAGCTTCGCGTTTCCATAAGCATACATGGAGCACACTAGCGATATAAACTCGTCTTTATATCTTGAAGCTACAAGGAGTGGGTCGGCTTTTTCTAAACAAAGCTCATCTTTATTGTCTCTTTTTTTTACTTCATCATTTAGTAGTTTACTGACAGATTCATACACTAACTATCTCTTTTTCGTTTGTTTTTGTTTGCAAATAATCAGAGATATTTATGAGTGAATATGTTACTAAAAATATAAAAAATCCTGGAAAAAAACTGAGCCACCAAGCGATGTCAATCACCTCTTTGCCTTCACTAATGATGGTACCCCAACTGATTTGTGGTGGAGTTATACCGATACCCAAAAAACTAAGACCGCTCTCTGCTAAGATAGCACCACTGACTCCAAAAGTAAAACTGATAAAAAAGATTGGTGCGATGAGTGGCGTATAGTACTTTAGTATGATCTTAACAGGAGAGACCTTTGCTATCTTTAAAATCTTTATAAAAGGCATCTTAGATATCGCAAAACTCTCACTTCTTATCATCCTCGCCATGCCCATCCAACCTGTTATCGAGATAACAATAACCAAAACCAAAATAGAAGCATTTACATAACTAATAAGAGCTAAAAGCAAGAAAAATGTCGGAAATGTAAGAAACAGATCTATCATCACAACTATACTTTTATCTACAACTCCTCTAAAAAATCCCGCACTTACGCCTACAATAAGTCCGACAAAACTGGCTATAAATGCACTCAATACCCCGATGATCAGCGAAACCTGACCACCTTGCATAAGTCTTGCAAAGAGATCTCGTCCAAGCCTGTCTGTGCCAAAAATATGCTTAAATGATGGTGCTAAGAGTATAGAATCTGGGTCGAGTTTATACGCAGATATAGTGTAAAAATATGGAAATGCAAAACAGAGTAAAAATATACCAACAAGAACAAAAATACTTATATACGGGATCTTTTTCAAAAGCAATGTGACCTATTTAGGCTTTTATTCCAAGCAGTGTATTTAGCATTTGATCTATAGTTGTAATAACTTTTGCATTTACTCCATACGCAGTTTGAAACTTCATAAGATTTGTCAACTCTGCATCAGTACTCACTCCACTTATCGACTGAAATTCAGCATTTACTGTGTTAAATAGTGCGGTTGAAGTATCTTTTTCTCTACCTGCTTTTTCGCCATCTGTTGCTATATTTGCTGTAAAAAACCTATAAAAACCATCTAAGCTTTCGTTTACGGTAGAGCCATCTTTTCTATAAAAATCCAATTTATTATACTGAAGCTGAATCATGTCGTTTGCAACATCATTGTTTCCGCTAATCGGTGCTTTATAACCTTGCATTTTACTTGGGTCATTTTTAAGTTCACTCTTAACTGAAATATCAGAGGCATTTGTGCCTGAAAAAAATTGACCAACACCCATGGCTCCTGGAAAATTTGTACCTTTATCTTCTAGTGAGATTTTAAAATTTTCTGACGCATGAGAGGATACAGGATTTATAGAAAAAATGCCTCCTCCAAATGTTGCTGTAAAATAATCACTTATATCGTTCGTTGAGTTATTATCACCATTATCATCGGTATTAGAGTTTATTTTTTCTACTATACTATTTTTGACTGTTCCATCCATAGTTGTTAAAGAGTTGATATTTATACTCTTTCTTGCAACCTCTTTGCCAGAATTGTCATACATAACCAAATCAAATGTTCCAGTTTTAATATTTAAAGAAGAGTTAAGTAGTGATGTATCTGCTTTTATATTGTCATGTACGGGGGATTGCTTACTTAAGCTTGCACTCTTTGCATATATGTTGTTTGTCTGAACTATTAGAGTATTTGCAAATGTATCTAAATTATCTACATAGCTTTGCATGATACCATCGCTTGGATATCCTCCATTTGTCTTTTTATCCAAGACTCTACCTCTAAGATCTAACATAGCTCCGATTTTGCCACCTTGAATCTTATCTGTTATGTCGTATTTCCTCCCATCTTGCGTTTCGGAGTATAGTGAATAGTAATTGCTTTGATTTCCACTATTGTCTATAACAATAGGATGAAAAGTTGACGCATCAACAAAGGAGTTTCCAGCTATATTTAGATGATAATCCAAACCTTGATCAGTCATATTTGGGTCAATATTATTATTAGAAGTGATTTGACCTTTAAAAACAGAGAAGCTAAGCATTTTTGATAGAGTTAGCTCAAGCTTATCTCTTTGGTCTCTTAAATCATTTGCCCTGTTTGGATTTACACTCTCGACATTTCCTATCTCTTTATTTATATTTGCAATTTGCTGACCCATCTGATTTACTTCAATTATATTTGATTTAAGCTCATCATTTATAGTATTCTGCAAATCTCTTAAAGTCTTTCTTGATTCATTTATTCTAGATGTTAATGTAGCAGCATTTTGCACTAAGGCTACCTTTTGCGAACCATCATTTGTGTTTGATGAAAAGTCATTCCATGAATTAAAGTAGTTAGTCAAATCATTTGCTACACCCAAATCTTTCAAATCTGGAAAGTGTTTTGCAACCTCAGTCAATCTTTGTTCTGAAAAATCACTATAGGAGAGTGAATTTGAACTATCTTTTAGTCTCTGGTATGTATATTCATCATGAATTCTAGCTATCTGAGTAACTCTTACTCCTGTACCTATATCTCCAGGAATTGTATGAAACGGAACAGAAGCGGATGTGATTACTCGTTGTCTTGTGTAGTAGTCATTGTTTGCATTTGCTATATTGTGGCTTGTCGTAGAGGTTGCCACTTCAGCTGCAGAAAGCCCTGAGTAGCCAGTATTTAATGCACTAAATAGACTCATCACACACTCACTTTTAAGATACTTGCTGGCCTATGGTCACTTTTATGATAGCCATCCATCTCTCGTGGAAAAATCTTATCCAAAAGTGTATTGTAAAATTCACTTATAATTACTACAAACTTGGCATACTCTTTATTTTTATCTTTAAGTATCGATAGTTTTGCTTTCATCTTATTTAATAAATCTCTCTCTTCGTTGCCCAAGACCTTATCCAACTCTTTCTCTTCACTATCCTTAACAATCTTAACCAACTCATTATCAAGCAGTATCTTTTTGTGTTCAAACGCTTTAATTAGATCATTTTTTATTTTGGTGCGCTCAAATACCAGCTCATGATTAGCCTCTTTAATATCTTTTATATCTTTGCTGGTTAATTCTATTAGATTATCAATATCACTTATTGAATTTTCAAGATAGTGTAGTAACATAATATCCCTTTTGATTTTAAAGGGTTAGATAATTTCCTTTACGATAGCCTGTACAGTCTTTTGAGTATCTAATTCGTACTCTCCATTTTTAATCTGCTCTTTTATCGTATCAACTTTATCTAATCCTCTATTTTCTTTGACAGGAGCTGCCCTCTTGTCACCACCTGTTTTTTTCGCATGCTGTAAATAAGATATATCTCCAGCTCCTACTTTTGAAATCATTTCATGACCTTTATAAAGCACCTTTTAGGAGATGCTTGGATTCTTACCACATAAATCGTCATAAAATAATAATTATTAAGTCTTTCGCTTCAAAAAATCAAACAACATTTGACTAAAGCCAAATTTACCGCCCATAGCCTTACTTATTGCATCATTATACATGGAGTTATATATCTTATCTCCTGCATCTTTTGTGAAAAATTTGTTGTCATGCTTCAATGAAACATCTAGTATCTTTTTGATGAAAAATGCTTCAAAATTATCTGTCTGTTTTTTTAATTTTACATCATTTTCTGTATCCATCTTGGTCGGAACTTTTGCCAAATTTTCATAAGAAAAAATGGCTGTACTATTGATTCTGTTTACCATTATATAATCTCCAATACAGCATTTATTGCCCCTGCTCTTTTTATATTTTCTATAATCGAAATGATATCTTTTGGCTTCGCTCCTAGTTTATGTAAAGCTCTTGTTATATTTGCTACTGTTATCTCTTTTTTATCCATGTTTAGTTGATTTTGATTTACGGCTATTTGAACACCATCTTTCATGTTCAGATCATTTTTATCAATAGGAAGTGTTTTTCTTGGCTCTATCTTTATAGTTATATCACCATGCGTGATAACAACAGGACTCACATGTATGTTTATACCGCTCACCACTGTTCCTGTCCGCTCATCTATCACTATCTTGTCCTCTTTTTGATACTGCACATTGACATTTTGAACTTTTGCTAAAAATTCTACCATAGAGATATCTTGAGGCTTTTCAAGTCTTACAGTCCTTGGGTCAATCGCTGTTGCAACTTTCTCGTCAAAAAATTTATTAAGTGCTTTTTGTATTGAAATTGCTGTATTAAAATCCGATCTTTGCAAACTTAGATTTGCAAACTTTTGGTGATATATGTCATACACAACATCTCTTTCAACCAAGGCTCCATTAAATATCGTTCCATTTGTGGAGTGGTTTAACTGTCCGCCACCTTTACCATTCATACCTCCAATTGTGATTGAGCCTTGCGAGAGTGCATAGATTTTACCATCAACTCCCTTTAGTGCTGTCATCAAAAGTGTTCCACCTTGTAGTGATTTAGCATCACCAATAGAGGATATAACAACATCAAGTTTATCACCCTGTCTTGCAAAAGCGGGTAGTGTAGCTGTCACTATAACGGCTGCTATATTTTTTGATTTGATATCAGCTGGTTTGATTTTAACATTTACAGTTTGCAAAAGATTTGATAATGACTGTAGAGTAAACAGAGATGAACTTCCATCTCCTGTACCATTTAATCCGACAACCAAACCATATCCTATGAGTTTATTTTCTCTTACCCCTATGATATTTGATATATCTTTTATCTTTGCCGCCTGTAAGAGTGAAAAATTGAAAAAAATAAACACAACTGCAATGATAAGCTTCATCATCTTCCTTTAATTTTAATAATAGACTTGTTGCAGTATATCAAAGCAATATATGTTCCATTTTGCTTACTTATAAAATTTTCAATCTTATATTTTCAAAACATTTATATTAAAACTAAACTCTGAGCCTACTCCTACCTTGCTTTTAACTTTTAAGTCTATCTTGTGTAGTTTCAGTATATATTTTACGATATACAACCCGACCCCTATGGAATTGTCCCAACTAAGTGCATCCACTCTAAAAAACCTTTTTGTTAAGTTTTTTATATCGTCCTCGCGTATACCTATCCCCTTATCAATAACTTTTAGAAAGCCTTTTTCTATTTTTACTGTTACCTCATCTTCTGAATATTTCAATGCATTTTCAATCAAATTTACAAATAAATTTTCAAACATTACAATGTCAGCTCTTATCTTTAAGCTCTCTACCTCAATAGATATATCTCTATTTTTATACTTTTGCAAAAGCATATCTTTTACATCGTTTAGAACTAGATTTATATCAAAAGATGTAATATTTGGCACAAACGAATCACTCTCAAGCTTAATCGCCATCGACAATCTATCAATCATATATGATATCTTTTGGGCGTTTTGAATAACTTTATCTAAAAATTTATCTCGTATATCTATACTCAAATCTGAATCTTCTCTTACACTTTGCGCATATCCCATGATAGCAGCAACTGGATTTTTAAATTCATGGCTTATCGCAGATATAATGTCACCTTGTTGCTTATTTAGCTCTTTTAACATTTTGGTATGCTTAGTTTTCAGAATGTTTCTCTTCTCTAATTTTTTTGAAACTACATTTATCTGTTTTACTATAATGTCAAACTCTTTACAACATTGTGCCTTATCAAATATAGTATCATATTTTTTAGCTATGATACTATCTAGCCCATCTCGTATCTTATCTAAATCCCTCGAAATTTTCACATTCATTTTAAAAGCTATCCATAATGATAAAATCATGGTACTTGAAAACATCAAAATTGCATAAATCCAAAACCTTAAAAACTTCTTTTTTATATTTTCTAGCGGATATGCCATCCTAATATAAAATTTATCCGTTTTTTTAGCAACATACAGCAGGTTTGCATCGATACTAACCGAATGTCGCACACTATAACCAAATACATTTACTCTTGATTTAACAATTTCAGGTCGATTTATATGATTATCCATGCCATCTATATTGCGGTTGCTCTCATATATAACATTCCCATCTAAATCGACTATGGTTACCCTTATATCTGTTTGTCGATGAATTTTTTTAATAACTTTATCGATATTTTGTGACTTTGCATATATAATCTCAAATTGACTTATCATATTTTTTAGCATTGTCTCATAATTGCTAGTTTCGATTTTACTAATAAGGTAATATCCTGAAGCCGAGACTACAATAACAACTATAAAAAAGAGTAAAAATAGCTTACGAAAATATATCTGATTTAATCTTAGCAAAATCTATATCCTATGCCTCTTATCGCAGTTATATAGCTATTTTTTTCTAACTCTATCCTCTTTTTTAGCCTATTCACAGCCACATTTAATGTTTTATATTGCCTTGTCTCCTTGTCTCTCCAGACATTTTCTAAAATCTCATCTCTATTTAACACTACACCTCTATTTTCGACAAAAAAGAGTAAAAGATCAAACTCTAATTTACTTAATTTTATTTTTTGACCACACACAAAAGCCTCTCTTGCATCTAAGTCAAGTGAAATACTTTTGTATGCCAACTTCCCACTACCCACACTTTTTGTGCGTTTCAAAATAGCCTTAATGCGAAGTAAGAGTTCTTGTATATTATATGGCTTCGTGATATAATCATCTCCGCCCCTTAAAAAACCCTCCTCTATATCTCTGTCACTATCTTTTGCACTCAGAAATACAACAGGGATTTGATGCCCTTTTTCTCTTATCTTTGCAACAAATTGACTTCCTTCAACACCAGGAAGATTTCTATCGACTATAAGCAAATCTGGCTGTTCCTGCTCTAAAAAATCTTCCACTTTTTTAGTAGACAAAAAACCTACTACTTCATAACCCTCTTTACCTAATCTATACTCTAAGAGTTCAAGCAGATCCTCTTCGTCTTCTATAACAACTATTAGTGCACTCATTACAACTTTAACTTTCCACCTTTTTGTGCAAAAAATGATAGTTTTACTATATTTAGACTTCTATCGCTTATTCTCTCTAGTTTTCGCATACTTTTAAGAAAAACTACAAAATCCTTTGCCATATCAGGACTCATACATATCTGCTCCATAGCATTGTGCTCCAATATAGAGTGTATATCATCGCATTTTGACTCTTCAACATTTACAAGCCTGTATAACTCTTCTAATTTATCTATAGAGTCGGTTTTTAGGGATTCTATAGCGGAATTAAGTGACTTTTTTGTGCTCGACATGTAAGCTAGTGTATCGTCTCTAAGAGTACTCAAATCAAACTCGCCACCTATTTGCATCTTTATGCTTTTTGCGCAACTTCTTATGTAGTCACTTATGCGAGTGAGCTCACTTGTGATTTTCAAATGAGCTATAACCACTCTTAAATCTCTAGCTTCTGGAGAGAAAAGAGCTAAAGTTTTTATGATTTCATTATCTATCTTGCTATTTACATCGTGTGAATTTTTCAGCATAGCTCTTGCGCGACTTGCCTTTTTAACATCAGTATCCTTAAAAGCATCCCGAGTTAATTCGCAAGCTTCTAAAATCATAGTTGCAAAGTCTAAAACTCTATTTCTTGATTTATCCAATATCTCTTTATAACTCTTAAGCATCAACCAAACCTCCCTGTTATATAGTCTTCAGTCAATTTCTCTTTTGGATTTAGAAAAATTTTCTCTGTTTTATTATACTCTACCAACTCTCCCATATACATAAAGGCGGTATAGTTACTAAGACGGCTAGCTTGTTGCATATTATGCGTTACTATGACTATAGATATATCTTTTTTTAATTCGCTTATCAACTCCTCTATCGCTTTTGTGGATATCGGGTCAAGTGCACTTGTAGGCTCATCAAAAAGTATAACCTCAGGTTTTAGCGCAACCGCTCTTGCTATGCACAATCTTTGCTGCTGTCCACCACTCATGCCCATAGCACTCTCTTTTAGTCTGTCTTTACACTCATCCCAAATAGCTGCATCCCTTAGTGCTGTTTCAACTTTTTCGTCCAAGATATTTTTATCTTTTATACCATCCAATCTCAAACCGTATGCAACATTGTCATATATACTCATAGGAAATGGTGTCGGCTTTTGAAAAATCATACCAACTCTTTGTCTGAGTCTTATAAAGTCATTCTCTTTTTTTATATCAAGTATATTTTCAAACTCATCACTTTTTACATTTAGAAGATTTATCTCCCCTGTGTATTCATTATTTGGATATAAATCATGTATTCTATTTATAGATCTTAAAAGCGTAGATTTTCCACATCCACTAGGTCCAATCATTGCTGTTATTTTGTTTTTATATACAGGCATATTTATGTTCATCAAAGATGGTTTTGGTGCTCCTGCGTATTTGAAAGAAAAATCTTTTATATCCATTATCAACTCTTTTGCCATTTTTATCCTTTATCTCTTATGATGAATCTTCCTATCAAGTTTATAACAAGCACTATAACTGTAAGTAAAAATGATGCCGCCCATGCCAAATCTCTTGCCTTGTCTGTTGGAAAATTGGCAAGGTCATAGATGCTGACTGTCAAGGATGGAAAAGCATTGCCCAAATCCGTTGACCAAAAGCTATTTGTTCCACTAGTAAAAAGCAAAGGTGCAGTCTCTCCTATCACTCTTGCAAATGCCAAAAGTATGCCTGTCATCAGTCCAACTTTAGCAGCTTTTAAAATTATCTGCAAAATCACTTTATGTTTGCTTCCACCAAGCGCAATACCTGCTTCTCTGAGCTCAATTGGCACCAATGATAGCATATTGTCAGTCGTACTTACAACTATCGGTATAAGCATAATAGCAAGTGCGATAGACCCTGCCCAGCCGTTTATACCACCAAATGGAGCCACAAAAACTGCAAAAACAAATGCGCCTATGACGATAGATGGAGCACTCATCATTATATCACTCAAATCTCTGATGATATTTGCATACTTTCCGCTTCCATACTCTCTTAAGTATATGCCAGCCAGCATCCCAAGAGGCACACCTATAATTGTAGCGATAAGTGCCATCATAAATTGACCAAATATCAAGTTTCTAAGACCGCCGTCCACCAAATCTTTTGTAAAAAGTGAAAAATCAAGCGCATTTAGACCTTTTAAAAAAAGAGTGATGAGTATCCAAAAGAGAAAAATCAAACCTAAAAGCGCAGATATAGTTGATAGAGCAAGTATTATCTTGTTTATAATCAGTCTTCTTTTTTCTGTGCCTTTCATCTTCTCCCCCTTAAAAAATAAAACTTGGCGGCACCAATAGTGATAAAACTAAACACAAACAGTATAAAGGCAAGATAGAAGAGTGAACTCATCATATCACCACTCGCCTCTCCAAAGTTATTTGCCAAAACAACTGGTATAGATATAGTTGGATTGGTTAAACTACCTGGCACTTTAAATACGCTTCCGATTAAAAATGCAACTGCCATAGTTTCACCCAATGCTCTTCCAAGTGATAGTACCACGGAGCCTATGATTCCCACTTTCGCATAAGGAAAAATGACATCTTTAACAACTTCAAACTTTGTTGCCCCCAAGGCATAGGCGGACTCTTTTATTACATCCGGTGTTGTATTCATGGCATCTCGTGTGATAGCAGCCATAAAAGGGAGTATCATGATTCCAAGTACCAAACCTGCAATCAAAAGAGACATTTGTGAGCCTCCAAAAGTATTTTGCACAATAGGAGCAAAATAGAAAAGCCCCCACATCCCATAAATGATACTTGGAATCGCAGCTAGTAGCTCTATAGCTATCCCAACAGGCTTTATGAGAAAATCTGGAGCGATTTCTGATAAAAAAACTGCTATTCCCATGGCTATCGGAATAGAGAAAGTCATCGCTATCAGAGTCGAGAGTATCGTTCCGACTATCGGAATATATCCGCCAAAAATTGTATCAGTTTTTACATTTGTATTTGTATCCACACTCTCATCTACAGCTTTATCACCTGCACTATTATCCAAGCTTTCACTATCTCCCAATACAGAACTATCATCAGCAAACAGATTGTCATTATTCATACTGACATCATCGTTAGTTTTGGAAGTTTTAGCTATCAGTTTTGATGGATTTGTTTTGGATTCTGTAGATTTGATTTCGATAGTTTTATTCCACCTGCTATCGACTAAAAAGTAAACTCCATACTTGTTGATTGCAGATTTTGCATCGAAAAAAAGCATTATAAATATGGATACCAATACAATAAGTATAAGGGTTGCACTTAAAAATGCGACCCTTTTAAATACAAGCTCTTTGTTCACTAATTAATTCCGTTATTTTTCCAGTATTTTTTTATCTTGTCGGTTAAGCTTTTAGGAAGTGGAACATAGTAAAGTTTTTTTGCTATGTCTTTACCATTATCAAAAGCCCAGTCATAAAAAGCAGCAACTTTTTTATTTTGCTCAACTTTCTCTTTTGGCATAATGATAAATGTACTTGCAACCATTGGATAAGAATCTTTTCCTTTTGGGTAACCTATAACAGAATAAAATCCCTTTTTAGGATCAAAATCAGCTCCTGCGGCCGCAGCTTGAAATGTTTTCATGCTTGGTTTTACAAAGTATCCGTCTCTATTTTCCACAAGAGCTACTTTTGCATTTGTTTCTATAGCATAAGCATACTCAATATATCCTATAGAGTATGGAGTTTGTTTTATGATTGAGCTAACACCAGGGTTTCCTTTTCCACCCAAGTTGTTACTTGGCCAGTTTACACTCTTTTTAACTCCATAATGCTTTCTCCAGTCTTTACTAACACTTGCTAGAAAGTATGTAAAGTTCCAAGTAGTGCCTGATGAGTCACTTCTTCTTGCAAATACTATCTTTTTGTGCGGAAGTTTTAAGTTGGGATTGATAGCTGTTAACATCTGGTTATCCCAATACTTTAACTTGCCTTCGGCTATAGCAACGATAGCTTTATCGGTAAGTTTTAGAGCAAGACTTGAGACTCCTGGGATGTTGTATGCCATAACTGTAGCGCCAACTATCGCTGGAAATTGAAGCATTTTATATTTTGCTTGTGCTTTTGGGCTCAACGGTGCATCAGTTCCACCAAAATCAACCAATCTAGCAGTTGCATCTTTGATACCTTTTCCACTTCCGCCACCGTTATACTGTACCTGTTTTCCTGTGGCTTTATAGTAAGCTTTCGCCCATGCCTGATTTATAGGGAGTACAAAACTAGAGCCATCACCTTTTACAAGATCTCCTGCCATCAAACTTGCTACACACATTGCACTTGCAACTGATACCGAAACTATTTTCTTCATAAAAATTCTCCTTAATTTTAATTACAAGTGTAATTGTACAAAAACTTAATAACAAAATGGATACAAAAACTATACTTCATAATAGGATAATGAACTCTTTCCAAATTTTTTTATTTTTGCAAGCGAATATAGACCAATATGCTTAGGCAACTCATAAGAACTAATATGTTCTATGGTGATAAGTTTTACCATCTCTTCAGGTATCCGTTGGATAAGATTATAAACTCTTTCATACACATCATCCATCCCATCTCTTGTGCAAAATGGTGGATCAAAATAGAAAAAAGCTCTATTTTTAAGAGACTGAACCAAAGTATCTAGGTAGTCAAAACTATCTGCCATTTTACAAGTTGAATTCTTAGCATCTATAATATCACAATTTTGTTTTAGGATTGTAAATGCTTTATCGTCTTTTTCTATGAAATATGCATGAGATGCTCCTCTACTAAGAGCCTCTAACCCCATAGAACCACTTCCTCCAAAAACCTCCACAAAAATTTCATCTACTATATCAAACTGTATAGTGTCAAAATAGGACTCTTTGAGTATGGATTTTGTACTTCTAGTGCTATCAAGGGAAGGCAGTTTTAGTTTTTTGCCTTTATATTTACCTGCACTAATAGTTGTGAATATCTCTCTACTCATCTATTATATCCATAATATCATCTCTAAATTTATCCAACAAAAGCTTTATCTTTCGCTTTTTATTATCTCTGCTAGATTTAGAAGCATCACTAACAGCTCGATTGTTCAAACATACATTGTTATAAAATTTATCTAACTCTATCATAAGGGTTGACTCAGAAAATGGTGATTTTAGATTTGAATCTTCGTTAGATATGATAAATTGTGGCTTATCTAACTCCAACTTTTGGTCACTTATCACAAAATCACATTTTTTATATGGCGATATACTATTTTTTAAGAAAATATTTAACGATTTTGATAAAAGTAAAGATTGACACATCAATGCAACTTTCATGCTTCTCCTAGGCAAGATAAACTAGTGTGTAATTTTATCATATCTTTTATAAAAACTTCTAAATAAATAAATTTTTTTGCCGATTTATGGTTAGAATGTCAAGTCAAGGAGGACAAAATGGATATATTTAGCGTAGCAAACAAGCAGGTGTCTCAAGCAACTCAACCAAGAGTTGAGTCTACTGCAAGCACTAGAAATACTGTGGAGCAGACAAATAGTAGCGCAAAAACACAAAAGGATCAAATACCTGATGCAAAAAATATTAAGAGCCAGCTCAATAAAACAATCAAGCATCTAAATGAGCATATGAAAGCACTGGATACAAATGTAACATTTGGTTTTAACGATAAAATAGACTCAATGTTTGTAAGTGTTATGGAGAAAAATACGGGTACAATCATAAGAAAAATACCTACTGAAGAGGCGATGAAACTATCTGAAAAAATGAAAGAGATAGTTGGTATGATTTTTGATAAAAAAGGATAAATAATGGCATCAGCACTCAGTTCACTAGGTCTAGGAAGCCAAGGAGCATTAAGTTATAAGGTTATAGATCAGCTAAGAGCAGCTGATAATAAAATCATGATAACGCCGATTGACAATAAAATAAGTAAAAACAAAACAAAAACAAATGACCTATCATCTCTAATTACTCTTACAGCTTCACTAAAAGCAGAGACAAGCACTCTATCTAGTGAAACGAGTTATCTCAAAAGAACAGCTACATCTTCCAATACTGGAGTATCTGTAAGCGTTAAAGATGGAACAGAGATTCAGGACTTTTCATTTAATGTGACTACTTTAGCAAAAAGGGATATTAATGAGAGCAAAGCATTCACAAAAGAGAGTGATACTTTTGCCTCAGCTAACGATACAATAAACTTTAATATTGATGGGAAGAATTATACAGTTGATGTTTTGCCAACCGACTCTATAAAGACTTTTAAAGGCAAAATTTTTGATGCAACAAATGGTAAAATAACAGCATCACTGTTAAATGTCGGTGGAATCAGCCCTTATAAGTTGGTTTTGAAATCTACAGACACAGGAGTAAATAACGCGATAACCGTAACATCTGCTGGAATAACAAACGGAACAACAAATCTAGGGTTAACCAATATACAACCAGCTGCAGATCTACATGCTACATTCAATGGAGTTCAAATTACAAGAACAACAAATACAGTATCTGATTTGATTACGGGAGCCACTATAACTGCAAATGATAATGTAAATTCAAATATATCTATCATGCAAGATACAAGTGCAATTAGTGACAGTATAAGCTCTTTTGTAACTAGATACAATTCATTGATGAGCAATCTTAATGAATCAACAAAATATGATGTAAAAACAAAAGTAACAGGTATATTTCAGGGAACTTCAGAAGTCAAATCTTTAAAGTCAGACATAAGTAGATATCTTTTAAGTATTGATCCAAACGGAAGGAGTCTATCTGATTATGGAGTAACTCTCAATAGTGCTGGTAATTTGGAATTTGATAAAACAACATTTAACAATAAAATGCAAAGTAGCAGTGCTGATGTTGAAAACTTTTTTAGAGGAGATGGCAAGACAAATGGTTTTTTTACAAACTACAACTCGATGCTGTCAAATTATATAGATAAAAACAAAGGAATATTGACAAGATACAATACAGAACTATCTGATGAACAGAAGACACTAGAAAAGAGCAAAGTAACAGAAACGGCTAGGTTAGACAAAAAATATGCCACTATGGTTAAAAAATTTGCTGCCTATGATAGTATTATCAGCAAACTAACTTCATCATTCCAATCTTTATCAATGCAAATAAGTAGCATGATAAATGGGAAAAATGGATAAAGGATAAGATATGAGTCCAAACTTAGCATATGCAGCATATTCGCAAAATAATATATCCATAGAATCATCAGAAAAATTAATAGAGATGCTTTATGAGGGGATTTTAAGATTTGCTTCTCTTGCCAAAAGAGCGGTAGAGACAAAAAATATAGAGAAAAAAGCATATTGGATAAATAGAACAGTTGCCATATTTTCTGAGCTTCTAAATTATATAAATTATGATGCTGGCAATATTTCAAACTATTTAACAGGATTGTATCTGCATCAGATAAAAACTCTAAGTATCGCAAATATGGAAAATGATAGTAAAAAAATCGAAGAAGTTATATCTGTAACAAAAGAGTTGCTACAAGCTTGGAGAGAAGAGACAAGTCATGACTTGGACAAATAGTCTAAAGATAGCAATCATAGAGAAAGATATCCAAGGTATATCTAAACTGATAAAAACACTACCACAATTTACAGAACTAGATAAAGCCAAAGAGGCTTTATCTTTGGTATCAACAGCCATTGAACTTGTTGATACCGAAAAACAAAAAATCTTAGAAACTATGCAAAAAATCAAAAAAACAAAAGAGTTCTTAAGCTCCTAAATAGGCCTCTTTTACTCTTTCATCTTTTAAAAGCTCTAATGAGTTTCCACTCATCACGATTTTACCATTTTCAAGCACATAAGCTCTATCTGTTATACTCAAAGCCAAAAAGGCATTTTGTTCGACTATAAATATCGTAGTTCCACTGTCTCTTAGGGATTTAATGGCTTTAAATATCTCTTCGACTACAATAGGAGCCAATCCCATACTAGGCTCATCCAAGAGTAAAAGTTTTGGTCTGCTCATCAAAGCACGCCCAACTGCTACCATCTGTTGTTGACCGCCTGAGAGAGTTCCTGCATATTCATGTGATTTTTCTTTTAGGATTGGAAATTGCTCGTATATCTTCTTTATATCATCTTCAATATCACTATCAGATCTCAAGTAAGCCCCTAGTCTCAAGTTTTCCTCGACACTTAGAATTGAAAAAAGACCCCTACCCTCAGGAATCTGGGTAATAGCCAATTTTGCCACATCATGAGATTCAAGTTTTGTTATATTGCTACCTTCAAAAAAAATCTCTCCACTTTTTGCATTGTGAAGCCCACTAATAGTCCTTAAAAGTGTAGTTTTTCCAGCTCCATTAGCACCTATCAATGAAACGATTTCACCTCTGTTTATATGAAGGCTTACATCGCTAAGTGCTATGATTTGTTTATAGTTGCAACTCAGATTTTCTACCCTTAACATACCACACCACTCCCTAGATATGCTCTTATAACATCTTCATTATTTGCGATCTCTTCTGGAGTTCCTTGCGCCAATTTTTTACCAAAGTTCATCACTGTTATGTAGTCTGATATCTGCATGACCATCTTCATGTCATGCTCTACTAATATGATAGTTACTTCATCGGCAACGACTGTTTTTATCAGATTTGAAACCTCTTGTGTCTCTTTTGGATTGAGTCCTGCAACAGGCTCGTCAAGCAAAATCAGCTCTGGAGATGTCCCTAAAGCCCGCACAATTTCCAGCTTTTTTAAGATACCGTAAGATAGATTTTCAGCTTTTTGATTGGCTAACTTTTCTAGTCCTATAAGCCCCAAAAGATGTAAGGCTCTTTGTTTGTGCCTAGCTTCATCAGCTTGTATGGACTTTGCTCTAAAGCATGATTTTAACAAACTCTTATCCATATATTTATCAAATCCTAAAAGAACATTTTCTAGCACTGTTAGATTTTCACAAATTTCCAAATTCTGAAAAGTTCTGCAAATCCCTCTATATACCAACTTATCCGTAGAGATATTTGTGATATCAGCTCCATCTAAAAATATAGTTCCGCTATCGACTTTATAAACACCTGTTATCATATTTACCAAAGTTGTTTTACCCGCTCCATTTGGTCCTATTATGGAGTGGATGCTACCTTTTTTTACTCTAAAGCTTAAGTCATCTACTGCTTTTATTCCGCCAAATTGCTTGGTTACACTATTTATTTGAAGCAAACAACCTCCCTCTTACATCTTCATAAACCGACGCGATACCTTTTGGCATAAAAATCATAACAAAGATAATGATAGCACCATATATCAAAGTTTGATAATCTTCAAAAGATGTCAAAAGCTGAGGAAGTATAGTTAGTATAACCGCACCTATTATGGCTCCATAAATTCTTCCTAGTCCACCAAGTACTACCATCACCACAAGTTCAATCGAGTGAGAAAAGCTAGCTTCGCTTGGAGATATAAAGCCCGAAAAAAAAGCATAAAGACTTCCTGCAATAGTCGCAATTACAACAGATATCACAAAAACTATACTCTTATAGTGTGACACATTTATGCCAACGCTATTTGCTGCTTTTTCGCTTCCTTCAATCGACCTAAGCACTCTTCCAAAGGGAGAATTTATAAGATTTGTGAACATCCAAATGGTAAAAACAAGCAAAATGGCACATAACACATACCATTGT
>Ga0256829_1001778_pt1 | contig 17019 bp, 18 predicted proteins | sample 131447metaG_FD_185979 | JGI IMG/M metagenome (GOLD analysis project Ga0256829, IMG submission 185979) | Hydrothermal vent microbial communities from Lau Basin, Pacific Ocean - 131-447 | ecosystem: Environmental > Aquatic > Marine > Hydrothermal vents | place: Pacific Ocean: Lau Basin | collected...
GGTTATTTTTTTATTTTTATATTTTATATCTCTGATTTCAGATAAATTTTATATAAAAACTGCTTTTTTCTTACTTTTTCATCAAATTTCATCAAATTTTTCTTTTTTTTCTCGAACGGGCTTCAAATGATTTGAATGAACTTGAAAAATGCGATATAATTTTAGCTAACAGAATGGAAAAAGAAATAGAGCGATTTAAAGATAAAGTTTATACGAGAGATATTTATGAGAGGGATTAAAGGATTTAAATGAAAGGCATAATTTTAGCAGGTGGTAGTGGGACAAGATTGTATCCCATAACAAAAGGGATATCAAAACAACTTTTACCGCTTTATGATAAACCTATGATATATTATCCTTTGAGTGTATTAATGCTCAGCGGAATAAAAGATATTTTAATAATATCAAATCCGGAGTATATTGATAATTATAAAATGCTTTTTGGAGATGGAAGTCAAATAGGACTGAATATAGAGTATAAAATACAAGAAGAGCCAAAAGGTCTTGCTGAAGCGTTTATTATAGGAGAAGAATTTATAGGAAATGATGATGTGTGTTTAGTGCTTGGGGATAATGTTTTTTATGGACATGGCCTTACTGAAGTTTTAAAAAATGCAGTAGATAATATTAAAAATGAGAACAAAGCAACAGTATTTGGTTATTATGTAAATGATCCAGAGAGATATGGAGTAGTAGAGTTTGATGAAAACGGGAAGGTTATTTCAATAGAAGAAAAACCAAAAAAACCAAAAAGCAATTATGCTGTGGTTGGACTTTATTTTTATCCAAATGATGTAGTTAAAAAAGCTCATAAAGTAGAACCAAGTGAAAGAGGAGAACTAGAAATAACACCCATTAATGAAATGTATCTAAAAGAAACTAGATTAAAAGTAGAACTTCTTGGAAGAGGTTATGCTTGGTTTGATACAGGAACTCATGACAGTTTACTTGATGCAGGAAATTTCATAAGAACAATAGAAAAAAGAACCGGACTTAAAATAGCCTGTATTGAAGAAATTGCATATAATAATGGTTGGATAAATAAAGATGATTTGATAGAATTAGTAAAGCCTTTAATGAAAATTGAATATGGTAAATATTTATTAGAAATTGTAGGAGAAAAAGATTGAAAACAATATTAATAACAGGAGGAGCAGGATTTATTGGTAGTAATTTTATACCTTATTTTTTAGAGAGATATCCAGAATATAATGTAATAAATTTAGATGCATTAACTTATGCAGGTAATTTGGAAAATTTAAAGGAAGTAGAGAATAATCCGAGATATAAATTTATAAAAGGCAATATCTGTAATAGAGAATTAGTTGAATATATTTTTAAAGACTATGATATAAGAGGTGTTATTCATTTTGCAGCAGAATCTCATGTAGATAATTCAATAAAAAATCCGGGAGTTTTTGTTGAAACAAATGTAAATGGAACATATACTTTAATAGATGTGGCAAAAAATCATTGGATGGAAGAGCCTTTTAAATATAAGGATGAATATAAAGATTGTAGATTTCACCATATCAGTACAGATGAAGTATATGGAACCTTGCCGGAAGATCCAAATATTCTTTTTACAGAAGAAACACCTTATGCACCAAATTCTCCATATAGTGCAAGTAAAGCAAGTAGCGATATGATAGTTAGAAGCTATCATCATACATATGGAATGAATACTGTTATTACAAATTGTTCAAATAACTATGGACCAAAACAACATGATGAAAAATTAATTCCTACCATTATAAGAAATGCTCTAAAAGGTAATCCAATACCAATATACGGGGACGGTAAAAATATAAGAGACTGGCTTTATGTGCTTGATCATTGTAAAGGAATAGATTTAGCCTACCATAAAGGAAAAGCAGGAGAGACATATAATATCGGTGGAAGAAATGAAAGAACAAATCTTCAGATAGTAGATGCTATCTGTACTATTTTAGATGAGAAAGTACCAACTAACAAAAGCTATAAAGAGTTAATAACTTTTGTAGAAGATAGAGCAGGACATGATAGAAGATATGCTATTGATGCAACAAAACTTGAAACTGAGCTTGGTTGGAAAGCAGATGAAAATTTTGAAAGTGGTATTGTAAAAACTGTTAAGTGGTATTTGGAGAAATATTTATGATAGTGCATTTAATGCCTTTAGAAAAATTCATTCCCCCATTTATTGATTTTGTTAATAATAATTTTGATAAATCAAAACATATTTTTTTAATTTTTGGAGATATTGATAAAAATAACAAATATTCTTTAAAGATTGATGCAAGTAATGTAATCTTTATTCACAAAAATATAAAAAGTTTAATTGTTTTCGAATATTATATATATTCGTCTGAAAAAATAATTGTACATAGTTTATTTTCAAAATATCTTATAGGATTATTTTATTTACAACCTTGGCTTTTAAAAAAAATTTATTGGGTTATGTGGGGAGGAGATTTCTATTTTCCAAAAAAGCAAAGTTGGATGAAAAAGAAAGTTATTAAAAGAATGGGTCATTTTATCACTTATGTAAAAGGTGATTATACATTAGCTCAAAAGTGGTATGGAGCTAATGGGAAGTATCATGAATGTTTTATGTACCCTAGTAATTTATATAAAGAGTATGCTATAAAACAAAAAGAACATTCTACTATAAATATACAAGTTGGAAATTCTGCAGATCCAACAAATAATCACTTAGAAGTCTTTGATAAACTTGCAAAATATAAAGATGAAAATATTAATATATATGTACCATTGTCTTATGGAGAGAAAGAGTATGCAAATGATATAATACTAAAAGGTAAAGAGATATTTGGAGATAAATTTAAACCTATGACTGAGTTTATGCCATTTGATAAATATCTTGAATTTTTAGGAGAAATTGATATAGCTATTTTTGCTCATAAACGCCAGCAAGCGATGGGAAATACTATCACACTTTTAGGACTTGGTAAAAAAGTGTATATGAGAAGCGATATAACACCTTGGGAACTTTTCAAAGATATAAAGGTAAAAGTTTTTGATGTTGAGACTATTGATTTAGAACTATTTTCTAAAGCAGAAAAACAATCTAATCAGAAGAAGATAAAAGAGTATTTTTCAGAAGAAAATTATATTAAACAATTAAAACAACTATTTGAGGTTAATTGATGGCATACTATACAGAAGAACAATTAAAGAGCTTAGGTTTTAAATATATTGGTAAAAATGTAAAAATTAGCACTAAAGCTAGTATTTATAATTTTGAGCAAATAAGCATAGATGATAATTCTAGAATTGATGACTTTTGTGTCATATCTGGAAAAATTAAAATAGGTAGAAATGTGCATATTGCACCATTTTGTTTAGTTGCAGGTGGAGAAAAAGGAATTGTTTTTGAAGACTTTTCAGGCTTAGCTTATCAAGTGCAAGTTTTTACACAATCTGATGATTACAGTGGTAAAACTATGACAAATCCAACTATTCCTAAAAAGTTTAAAAAAGAATATATGAAAGAAGTTATTATTGGAAAACATTCAATAGTTGGGGCTGGTTCTATTATTATGCCTGGTGTTGTTTTAGCAGAAGGTACTTCTATAGGTGCTTTATCTTTAGTTAGAAAAAAAACTGAAGAGTGGAGTATTTATCTAGGAAACCCTGCAAAAAAAATTATGAATAGAAAAAAAGACTTATTAGAGTTAGAAAAACAATATTTAAAAGATGAGGAAAATTAGATGGATAAGAAAATAGCATTTTATTTAATGAATGAAAAAGGTTTTTATACTCTTAAAAAATTTATAAAAAAATTTAGTTCTATTATTCATCTTGCAGGAATAATGCCTGCGAATGTAGCTGCTGAACAATATAATCCTTACGAATATATAGATGTTAATATAAAAGGTACATTAAATATACTTGAATATGCAAGAAAAGTAAAAGTTTCTAAAATAATTTATACAAGTTCAGAATCTGATATTGCAATGCAATATGGAAAGTATGAAACACTTAATGAAGAAATACCACGAGCAATTAATTATAATAATGATCATACAATATATGCAATTACTACAATTGCTTCAATGGATTTAATTGAACATTATTCTCAAAAATATAATTTTCGAGGAATTTATTTTCGACTTCCTAATATATTTGGATATGGGCAGTTATTAGAACATTATGTGGATGGGAAAAAAGTTTTAAATGGTTTTGGAACTTTTCTTTTAAAAGCAATGAAGGGAGAAAATATTGAGGTGTGGGGTGACCCAAATAAAGGAAGAGATGTTGTTTATGTTAAAGATTTAGTTCAAATGATTATAGGTGCTATCAAGAGTGATAAAGCTCAAGGTTTATATTGCGTTGGCACAGGTATTAAGACAACTTTATTAGAACAAATTGAGGGAATAATAAAAGTTTTTACAATAAATAAAAAATCAGAACTTATTTTTAGACCAGAAAAGCCATCTATTAGAGAATATGTGTATGATATTAGTAAAGCAAAAAAAGATCTAGGATATAATCCAAATTATCTATATTTAGATATGTTGAATGACTGGAAAAAGGAATTTGAATTAAATAGATTTCCACATTTTGAAAATAGAGTAAAAATTTTAAAAGAAAGTTTAATAAATGAAAAATAAAAAAATCATCATAATCGGTGCAAATGAATTTCAATATAAACTTATAGATAAAGCAAATAAACTTGGATATGAAACACATGTTTTTGCTTGGGAAAATGGAGCTGTAGCAAAGGATATTTCAAGCTTCTTTTATCCTATAAGTGTAACTGATAAGGAAAGAATCTTAGAAAAAGCAAAAGAGATTAAACCGAATGCTGTATGTTCTATAGCATCAGATTTAGCTATGCCGACTGTAAATTATATTGCAGATAAACTAGGGTTGATAGGTAACAGTTTATTATCAACTGAATTGATGACTAATAAATTTAAAATGAGAAAAAGATTATCGGAGATGAATTTACCTTGCCCATGGTATAGGTTAATTTCAAATTGTAAAGATTTAGAAAATGATAAATTAAAGTTTCCTCTGATAGTTAAGCCAATAGATCGTTCAGGGAGTAGAGGAATTACAAAAGTATCATCCTTAGATGAATTAGAAGGTGCTATTGATTTAGCTAAAAGTGTTTCTTTTTCAGATGTTGTATTGGTTGAAGAGTATATAGGTGGAAGTGAATATAGTGTAGAATCTATCTCTCAAAATGGAAAACATCAAGTATTACAAATTACAGAAAAGTATACTACTGGGGCACCTAATTATATAGAAATTGGACATTTACAACCAGCGAGATTATCTGAAAAATTACGACACGATATTGAAAAAATTGTTACAGATTCTCTTTCTGCCTTAGAATTTGAAAATGGGGCTTCACATGCTGAAATCAAAATTGACGATGGAAAAATCACTATTATAGAGATTGCTGGGAGAATGGGTGGTGATTTTATAGGGTCTGATATGGTTGAAATATCTACTGGTATTGATTTTTTGCAATTGACATTAGATGTTTCTTTAGGAAATAAAATTTCAATTAACAATCATAATAGTGAAAATAGTTATGCAATTGTAAGATTTATTTTTTCTCAAAAGGATATAGAACGATATCATGAAATAAAAACAAAATTTCCTTATGTTGTAAAAGAGGAAAATATCTATAAAGAGTTTAATGAAAATATAACTGATAGTTCTAATAGAAATGGATATTATATATTAAGTATTCCTAATAAAAAAGATTTGACAGAAATTTTAAATATAGGAGTTTTTAAATGATAAATTTTAATCTACCACCATATACAGGTAATGAAGATAAATATGTATTAGAGGCTATGAAAAGTAATAAAATAAGTGGTAATGGATATTTTGGAAAAAAATGTCAAAGTTGGTTTGAAGAGAAATTAAATTGCAAAAAAGCTTTACTTACTCCATCGTGCACAGCTGCACTTGAAATGACAGCAATACTACTTAATATACAAGAGGGTGATGAAGTTATTATGCCATCATACACTTTTGTATCAACTGCAAATGCTTTTGTCCTTAGAGGTGCTAAGATAGTATTTGTAGATATACGCCCAGATACAATGAATATAGATGAGACACTAATAGAACAAGCTATAACAAATAAAACAAAAGCAATAGTTCCAGTGCATTATGCAGGTGTAGCATGCGAGATGGATACTATAATGAAAATAGCTGAAAAATATAACCTTTTTGTAGTAGAAGATGCTGCACAGGGGATGATGAGTAGTTATAAAGGTAAAGCTCTTGGAACTATAGGACATCTTGGAGCTTTTAGTTTTCATGAAACAAAAAACTACACAAGTGCTGGAGAAGGTGGGCTTCTCATTATAAATGATGATAGTTTTAAAGAGAGAGCTGAAATCATAAGAGAAAAAGGGACAAACAGAAGTAAATTTTTAAGAGGTATGGTTGATAAATACTCTTGGGTGGATGTTGGCAGTAGCTATCTTATGAATGATGTAAGTGCTGCTTATTTATGGGGGAATATTGAAAAAGTTAATGAGATAAACAATGATAGATTAAAAAGTTGGCAAACATATTATGATGGACTAAAAGAATTAGAAGAAAATGGCTACATTACTTTACCAACCATTCCTAATGAGTGTGAACATAATGCACATATGTTTTATATAAAAGTTAAAGATTTAAATATACGAACAAAACTGTTAGAACATTTGAAATATAATGGTGTTTTAGCTGCATTTCATTATATTCCTTTGCATTCTTCTCCTGCTGGTTTAAAATTTGGTAAGTTTAATGGTGAGGATATTTACACGACTGTTGAGAGTGAGAAATTGATCCGACTGCCGATGTATTATGGATTAGCTGATGATGAGCAAAACCAGATTGTTAAGGTATTAAAAGATTATTATGTTTAAATATTCCGAATTTATGAGAGTATTATCTACTGATATAGAAAGAAATTTTAATACAGGGGTAACTCTTAGATTAAAAATATTTAGTAAAAAATATAAATTGTTATTTTTTTTTAGATTATTACAATTTGTTGAACGGAATAACTACAATATAGTTGTCACTAAAATCATAAGAAAAATATACAATAGATATCAATTCATGTTTGGAGTTGAGATAAACTCTGTAAATATTGGTGAAGGACTATATTTGCCGCATCCCAATGGCATTGTCATTCATCCTAAAGTTGTTATTGGTAAAAACTGTTCTATTTTACAACAAGTTACAATAGGAAATAATGGAAACAAAGGTCTTGATAATTTGGCAATTATAGGAAATAATGTAGCAATTGGAGCCGGAGTAAAAATTATTGGTCCGGTTAAGATAGGTAATAATGTTACTATTGGTGCAAATAGTGTTGTGGTAAAAGATATACCTCATAATGTTGTTGCTGCTGGAGTTCCAGCTAAAATCATTAAAAAGTTAGATAGAAAATGAGCCTAAAGTCTAAGGCATTAAATGGTGTTAAATGGACTAGCATATCGACAGTATTGAATGCTTCCATCCAATTGCTTCAAATTTCTATTTTAGCTAGATATTTAGACAAGGGTGATTTTGGATTGTGGGCAATAATTATGTTGATTATTGGCTTTAGTCAAATGTTCGTAGATTTTGGAATTAGTAGTGCTATTATTCATAAACAATCGACTACTAATGAGCAATTAAGCACTCTATATTGGTTAAATATTTTAATGAGTTTAATCATCTATGGAATAATTGTTTTACTTTCTCCTTTTATTGCAAATTTTTATAATGAAGTGACATTGACAAATTTAATAAATTTAACAGCAATAATAGTAGTTATACAATCTTTTGGTAAACAATATTTTGTTTTATTTGAAAAAAACCTTCAATTTAATATATTAGCTAAAATTGATATTGCATCAAATTTAATTGGCTTTATGTTAGCTATTTTGCTAGCGATATATGGATACGGTGTTTATTCATTAATTTATCCTACTATTCTGGTAGTTGCTCTAAAATCTCTTTTATATATTATTAATGGGATAAAATACCATAGACCAAAATTTATTTTTGCACTCAAAGATGTAAAGGAATATATTCGTTTTGGGGTGTTTTTGCTTGGTAGCGATATGGTGAATTATTTCAACTCTCAGTTTGATGTTATTGTTATTGGTAAAGTGTTTGGAAATGAAACATTGGGTATGTATAGTATCATAAAACAATTAGTTATGAGACCAGCACAGATTATTAACCCTATTATTACAAGAGTCACTTTCCCAACAATGTCAAAAGTTCAAAATGATACCGAAAAATTAAAAAACATTTATCTTAAAACAATAAATTATTTGTTATCAGTAAATTTCCCAATCTACATAGCTATGATAATTTTAGCACCAGAAATCATTACTATATTTCTCGGAGAAAAATGGTTGGAGGCTGTTGAAATTTTTCAACTATTATCTATTTATGCTTTGATTCGATCTACTGGAAATCCTATGGGATCATTGATCCTGGCAAAAGGTAAATCAGACTATGCTTTTTATTGGAATATTGGATTATTTTTTATTATTCCGATTACTATTTATACAGGTAGTTTTTATGGGATTGAAGCAGTTGTATGGAGTATGGTAGGATTGCAAATTTTCTTAAAATATTTTGGCTGGAGATTTTTAGTCAATAAGCTTTGTGGTGCTGGGCTAGTAGAATATCTTATGGAAATTTTTAAACCGCTATTTATTGCATCTATATCTGGTTTGATCGCATACCTTAGTTTATATATTTTAAAATCAGATATGATAATTTTGAATATAATTACTGTATGTATTGTAGAGTTAATTTTTGTTGTTTTATTAAATATTTTGTTTAATAAAGAGTTTGCAAAAACTATTTTATCAATGGCAAAAATATGAAAAAGATTTATGTATATCGTTTTAGTGTAAAAGAAGAAGTATTAGTACTTTCATATCGCCCTGATAGGGTAGTGTATAAAGAAGCTATTATGACTAATAATCCAAATTTAGTTTTAGGTAGAAAAAATAGCTTTTTAGGTTTTCATGTTATTGATCTGCCAAAAAAAATCATAAGAGTAATAAAGAGAAAAATAGGATTATCAATATTTAAAGAAAATCCAACTATAAAAAGTGGAAAAGTAGCAGTGGCACCATATGGAGGTATGTTTTTTCATAAAAATTTAATAGATACTATTGCATATCCAAGAGAAGAGTTTTTTGTATATTCAGACGATCATGAATGGAGTTATAGAATTACGAAAAATAAGGGAACTATTTATTTAGTTTTAAATAGTGAAATTAAAGATATTGATATTTCTTGGAATGTAAATAAAAAAGAGAGTGTTTTTAGTGTTATCTCAAAAGGGGAACCATTTAGAGTATATTATTCTGTAAGAAATAGAGTTTATTTTGATTTGAAATATTTAGTAAAAAATAAATTTATTTATAAAATAAATATGTATTTATTTATTATAATTTTACAATTTTTTAGAAATAGATCTAATTTAAAAAGATATAAAGTATTTAAAAAAGCAATAAATGATGGCATGAATAATAGATTGGGGAAAATAGACCTATGAAAAAATTATTTATTTTTTCTAATGCAAATGGATATGGTGGTGCTGAAAGGAGTATGGAAGATATTGTGTCGTTGTTAAACAATGATTACATTGTCAAAGTATTTGCATCTAATGAAAAGCATATTGAGAATTTAGACAAAATAAATGATGTAGAGATCATAAAATTAAAAAATGGAAATTCTCCTCTTGTAACTATAAAGAATTTAGTAAATATTTTTGTTATTTTAAAAGAAGAAAGGAAAGCTAAACTTTTAATAAATACAAATAAAGGAGCATTTTATATTTCTATATTGTCTTTTTTTTTAAGACTAAAGATTAATGTATTTATATATATAAGAGATTTCCAGTGGAAATATCAAAAATTTATTTTTAATAGCTTAAAAAAATACAATTTATTATACCTTTTTACATCTGAGGCTTTTTTTGATGTAGAATCTTATTTTTCACAAAATATCAAAAATTATAAAGTAATACCTAATTTCATTGATATATCTAATGATATAAAATTTCATAATAAACAAATAAAAGATATAGATGAAAAGATAATCCTTATACCAGCTATGATAAGTAGATGGAAAGGTATAGAGTATGCCATACAAGCTCTGTCGTTGATAAAAAAAGAAGTTTTACAACACAATATTAAGTTGTATATTGTAGGTAAAGTTATAGATGAAGAATATTTTGAAGAATTAAATAAGTTAACAGATGAATTATCTTTATCAGATATAGTAATTTTTAAAAACTACACTGATAATATAAAAGAATATTATTTAAAATCTTGGACCGTATTAAATACATCAATTAGCCAATATGGAGGTCCAGAGACTTTTGGACGGACTATTTTAGAAGCATGGAAATATCAAAAACCAGTTATCTCTTTTAATTGTGGAGGTCCAAAATACATTATTGATAATGGAGTTAATGGTTTCCTTGTGGAAGAAAAGAATACAAAAGAGTTATCTCAGAAAATTCTTTTCTTATTAGATTTGAATAATTACCAAAGAACAACAATTAATGGATTAAACACATTAACTAATATTTATTCTAGTAAAAAAATTAAATCCTTATTAAAAGAGATATTAGATAAATGACAAATATATCATTTTTAAGTGAAATGCCACCTTATTTTATATTTATGTTAACTATTTTAACTTTGGTTATTTATAGAAAATATGTTGTAAATAAGTGGTTAATGGATTTAATTATTATATTATTTTTTACTATTTTTGCTGGTATAAAAGTACCATTTACTGCTGATTTATTTCATTATATAGAATTATACAATCGAAGTGAAATCAATATTTTATTTATTGAACCAATATTTATATTAATTAAGAATATTGGTAATTTTTTTCATTTTAATTACCACTTTCTATTTATTGTATATCAGATGTTAACTATAAGCTTTATACTTTATGGAATTAAACTTTTTTTTCCAAAGAGTAATTTTTTATTTGGTTTTAGTATTTTTCTCTATATTTCAATACCCTTTCTTTTTTTAAGTAGTTACGGAGTAGAAATTAGACAGTTACTTGCAATAAGTATTATGTTTGTTGCCTTATATTATTTAGCTAATAATTCATATAAAAGATTTTATATACTCTCTCTTTTGGCATTTTTAACACATTACACATCCATTGTAATAGCAATAATAAGCCTATTCGCATATATTATCAATAAAAAAATAGAAAATAAGAAACAAGTTATTTTATCTTTACTAATTATAAATATAATCGTATTTATATTATCTTTATTTTTTCCTAATGTATTTGATTTATTAATAAAAAATAGTTTAAATTTAATGGTAGATACAAAATATTTAGGATATTTTTTAGGTATTAGCCCTGTTCCAATTTTAAAATTATTGATTTATAATACAATGTCAATTGTTATACTTTTTTTACTTTATAAGAAAATTTCCTTATTTAATAATAGTATTTATTATGCTATATGCTTTTTCTCATTAGGTGTTATTTTATTTGATATTCTTAGTAACCATAATAGTAGTACTAGAATAGTATATTATTATTTTATATTTCAAATAATTTTCATTCCTTATATTCTTAAAATATTTAAAGATAAACAAATAGTTTTTTCATTAATTATATTATTTTACCTAAGTCAATATATATATGGACTTTTATATATATCTCCATTTGGGGATAGAGTATTTCTTCCATATAAAGGGTTTTATGTAGATCTTTTTGATATTAAAGTTAAGGAAACTCAGTGAAAATATTATTAATAGATACAAGATATTTAGAGCAACAAAATACAGGAATAGCAGTTGGATTAAAAGCTTTTTTAATAGAGTTAGAAGGACTAATTGATTTAAAAAAATTTAAGATTTATCTATTGTATCAAAAAGAAAAAAAGTATAATTTTGACTCATTTGAGTATATTCAAACAGATGCAAAACTTTTTTCTATAAAAGAACAGCTAGAATTTTATAAAATTTTTAAAACATATAATATAGATATTTTTTATTCACATCATTTTGTATCTCCAATTTTTAAATATAATGTAAAAGTAATCAATGTTATACATGATTTAATTCCTTATAAAGTAGATGTTTTATCTCCTTTAGGAAAACTTTATTATAAAATTATGAACAATATAACGATGAAATTTTCTGATGTGATAGTAGCAAATTCTTATGTTACAAAAAATGATATTCAAGATATCTTTAAAAGAAAGGATATAAAAGTAATTTATCACTCTTACAATAGAAATAAATTAAATATTTTTGATGATAATATTTTAGATAAGTTAAATTTACAAGGAAATAGTTATTTTCTTTTTGTATCATCTCTAAAAAAACATAAAAATTATAAAAGAGTTATAGAAGCATTTAAACAATTTAATAATGATAAAAATTATAAATTAATTTTAGTTGGCAAAGATAATCAGAATATTAGTAACGATGAGATTTTATTTACTGGATATATTAGTGATGAAGAATTAAATAGCTTATATCGTAATGCAAGTGCCTTAATCTTTCCATCGTTAATTGAAGGATTTGGACTACCGATATTGGAAGCTCAATGTCATCAATGTCCTGTTATTACATCCAATATATCCTCTATGCCTGAGGTGGCAGGTAAAGGTGCAATATTTGTAAATCCGTATGATATAAATGATATAGAAAATGCTTTTAATTTGGTATTAGATAAATCAATAAGAGATGATTTAATTAAAAAAGGCAAAGAAAACTTGAAAAGATTTTCTTGGAAAAGTTATACTGAAGAAATAATAAAAATTTTTGAGGAATTATCATGAGCATATTGCAATTAGGTAAATTTTATCCTCCTGATGTTGGTGGCATAGAATATTTTATGTATGACTTAACAGAAGAGTTAAATAAAAATGGAACACAATGTGATGTTTTATGTTCTAATTCTGAAAAAGAATACAAAGAAGAAATAATAAATGGATATAGAGTTTATAGGACAAAATCTTATGGGAAATTTGCTTCTACTTCTATAACTCCTCAAATGATATTTAAACTCAGGGAAATAATTAATAATTATGATATTATCCATATTCATTTTCCTGATCCTATAGCTATATTTGCATTAATGATAGCTTATAATCAAAATATTAAGATTATTACTCATTGGCACAGTGATATTATAAAGCAAAAATATTTAAAAAGATTTTTTCTACCTTTTCAAAATTGGTTATTGAAAAATTCAAATAGAATTATTTCTACTTCTACTAATTATATTGAATCTTCAATAGATTTAAAAAATTATAAAGATAAATGTATTGCAATACCTTCCGGCTTAAATCCTGATAGATTAATAGTTAATGAAAAAATATTTAACAAATTAAAAAATCAATATAAAGATAAAAATATAATTTATTCTTTTGGAAGAATGACAGAATATAAAGGGTTTGAGTATTTGATTGATAGTGCTAATTATTTAGGCGATGATTATATTATTTTAATTGTTGGAGGAGGAAATAATAAAAAATATAGAGAAATGATAAAATTAAAAAATTTAGACAATAAAGTTAAGTTATTAGGAAGAATAAAAGATGATGAAGTAGGTGCATATTATAAATTATGTGATGTTTTTGTGTTGCCTTCAATTACCAGAAATGAAGCATTTGGGTTAGTTCAATGTGAAGCTATGTTTTTTGGTAAGCCGGTTGTTTCAACTGATATTGAAGGTTCAGGGGTTAGTTTTGTAAATAAGCATAATGTTACAGGGTTTATTGTTCCTGTTAAAAATTCTGAAGTTATTGCAAAGGCTTGTAAACAAATTATTAATAACAAAAATTTATATAATAAATTTTCTATAAATTCTAAAAAAAGATTTGAAGAAATGTTTCATATTAAATCTATTACAGATAAAATTATTCAAGTTTATAAGGAGATATTAAATGATAATAAGAACTAAAGCACCACTAAGATTAGGACTAGCAGGTGGAGGAACGGATTTAGATGTATATGCAAGTAAATATGTTGGATATGTATTAAATGCTACTATTTCATTATATGCTCATACTACATTAGAGAAATTAAATAATGGCAAAATTATATTTCATTCTCTTGATAATGATGAGTATTTAGAAATTGATAGCAAAGAGTTTTTAGAATTAGATGGGAAAATGGATTTATACAAAGGAATTTATAATAGAATAGTAAAAGATTTTGTTAAAAAACCACTTTCTTTTAAACTTACAACTTATTCAGATGTTCCAAGTGGCAGTGGACTTGGAGGAAGTTCTACATTGGTAGTGGCTATTATAAAGGCTTTTATAGAATGGCTTAATTTGCCTCTTGGTGAATATGATATAGCAAAATTAGCATATGAGATTGAAAGAGAAGATATTAGGATAGTAGGAGGTGCACAGGATCAGTATGCAGCAACATTTGGAGGATTTAATTTTATGGAGTTTTATGGAAATAAAAGAGTAATTGTAAATCCTTTAAGAGTAAAAAATTGGATAATTGATGAATTGCAAGAGAGTATGATACTATATTTTACAGGTATACAAAGAAGTGCAAGTGTTATTGAAAAAGAAAAAGAAAGTGTTTTAAAAAAAGAAAAATCGCTCGAAGCAATGCATGAAGTAAAAGAAGATGCAATAAAGATGAAAGAGCATTTACTAAAAGGTGATATTAAAAATTTTGCTAAAATTTTAGGAAAATCTTGGGAAGCAAAAAAAAGAGTAAGCTCAGCTATATCAAATAGTGAAATTGATAAAATTTATAATCTTGCAATGGAAAATGGTGCATATAGTGGAAAAGTAAGTGGGGCTGGTGGTGGTGGATTTATGTTTTTTATGGTAGAACCAACTAAAAAATATCATTTAATTAATTTGCTAAACAAACAAGGCGGACAAATCTATAATTTTCATTTTACAAAAGAAGGAACAAAAGGATGGAAAATATGAAAAATTTTATTACAACTCAAGTAGAAGAGTCTAAGAATATTAAAGAAAAAATTTTAAATGATGAAAACTTATTAAATTTAATTGTGGAAGTAGGAGAAAAATTAGTAGATGTTTATAAAAATGGTAATAAATTATTAATTGCAGGAAATGGAGGAAGTGCAGCAGATGCTCAACATATTGCAGGAGAATTGGTTAGTAAATTTTATTTCGATAGACCGGCTCTTGCTGCAATAGCTCTTACAACAGATACAAGTATAATTACAGCTATAGGAAATGATTATGGATATGAATATCTTTTCTCAAGACAAATTGAGGCAAATGGAGTTAAAGGAGATGTATTTTTAGGGATTTATACAAGCGGAAATTCAAAAAATATTATAGAAGGATTAAAAACAGCGAAAGAAAAAGGGCTTATTACAATTGGTTTAACAGGTGAGAATGGAGGGAAAATGAAAAACTTATGTGATTATTGCATATGTGCGCCATCAACTGAAACTCCAAGAATTCAAGAAGCTCATATATTAATAGGTCATATTTTATGCTCAATTATAGAAGAAGCTATTTTTGGTAAAGGATTCTAGTGGAAGCAATTGTTTTAGCTGGAGGGCTTGGGACAAGGCTTAGAAGTGTAGTTAGTGATGTTCCAAAACCTATGGCTCCTATAAATGATAAGCCTTTTTTAGAGTATATTTTAGAATTTTTAAATCATCAAAATATAAAAAAAGTTATTTTATCAGTTGGGTATAAATGGGAAGTGATAAAAGATTATTTTGGTAATAAATATAAAGATATTGAATTAGTTTATAATATAGAAAAAGAACAATTAGGCACAGGCGGAGCTATAAAAGATTCATTGAAATTAGTAGAGAATAATAATGTTTATGTTTTAAATGGGGATACTTTTTTTGATGTAGATTTATCAAATATGGAATTAAAAGATAATTTAATAGAAATTGCATTAAAGCCTATGAAGAATTTTGATAGATATGGGGTTGTTGAAATAGATGAAAATGGATATATTCAAAATTTTAAAGAAAAGTCATATTATAATCAGGGATTTATCAATGGAGGAATATATTTATTAAAAAGAGAAATTTTTGATGATTTTAATTTGCCAAAGAAGTTTTCTTTTGAGGAATTTTTGGAAAATAATTTTAAAAACTTAAAAGCAAAAGGAAAAATTTTTGATGGTTATTTTATAGATATAGGTATTCCAGAAGATTATGAAAAAGTAAAAAGGTATTTTAGTGAAAACTTTATTTTTGGATAGAGATGGAGTGGTAAATAAAAAGATAGAAAATGATTATGTAAGGAATTGGGAACAGTTTGAGTTTTTACCAAATGTAATAGAAGCTTTAAAAATATTAAATAGTTTATTTGATAGGATTATAATAGTTACAAATCAAAGGGGAATAGGTCGAGGACTTATGAGTGAAAAAGATTTAGAAGATATTCATAAAAATATGTTGTCTGTTTTGAACAAAGAAGGAATTAAAATTGATAAAGTTTATTATTGTCCTCATGATTATAAAAAAGAAACTTGTAATTGTAGAAAACCAAAAATAGGCATGGCATTACTAGCAAAAAAAGATTTTCCTGATATTGATTTTAGAGATTCTATAATGGTTGGAGACTCGCTTTCTGATATTGAATTTGGCAAAAAAGCTGGAATGAAAAGTTTTTTAATAGGAAATAAAAAAGCTGATTTTAAAGATTTATATCATTTTGCAATGAATATTAAAAATATGCTATAACCCCTTTCCTCCAACCATTACTAATATAGTTTTAAAAATAGTCTTAATTTCACATTGACGGGGTCAGGAGTTTACTTTTTTACTGTGAAATATAGAGGGTCAGGACTTTACTTTTTTATTGAAAAATATTATAATCTTTAAAATTATAAAAGGATAAAATTGGCAAGAAAAAAAGAGTTAATTTAGCAGGTTTTTATCATATAATTATTACTCCACCAATAAATAAACTCAATAATTACGAAGCTGCATAAGCGATACTTGGATGCTTAAAAAAGTTAGCAACTTTTTCTTCATTTTGTAAAAGTTCCATCATATATTTTTCAG
>Ga0256829_1001779_pt1 | contig 17014 bp, 18 predicted proteins | sample 131447metaG_FD_185979 | JGI IMG/M metagenome (GOLD analysis project Ga0256829, IMG submission 185979) | Hydrothermal vent microbial communities from Lau Basin, Pacific Ocean - 131-447 | ecosystem: Environmental > Aquatic > Marine > Hydrothermal vents | place: Pacific Ocean: Lau Basin | collected...
CAAGGGCTGAGGAAGCCGTCCCAACGGATAGAAGTGGAACTGCGGCGCACAAAGGGGCAGACGTCCGCCTGGCCATCCAGGCGGCCGCCGAAAAATTCCAGCCTGGCGCCGCTGGCCAGGGCGGCCAAAACGGCAGGCTGGGTGGCTTCGTTGAGGTCAAGGACGGGAAATGAGAGGGTGGGGCGGGTGTCCAGGGTGTCGCTGCGCCCGGCGTACATGGTGCGGCGATAAAGCACCTCGGGCTGCATGTCGGCGGTGTAGGGCATCAGGTTGCTGACGGAATAGGCCGAAGCACCCAGGCGGCGCCCCAGAGCCAACACTTCGGGGAATTCCTGCACGTTCCGCTGCATGAGTACGGTAGCGATGCCGAGGCGCGGCGGCACCCACGGCGATGCCACCCCGTGCGCCCGTGCTTTGATCGCGTTCAGGCGTTCCAGGTTTTCAAGAATGAGGGGAAGGTACGCCCCCAGCCTGACGTCGGTGAAGCCTTCGGGGGATGCAGCGTCAATGGAAACCCACAGCATATCCAGCCCTGCATCTACAAGAGCCTGGGCTTTGGCTTCGTCCAGAAGGATGCCGTTGGTGATCAGCTGCACCCGCGCTCCAGCGGCTTTGGCCTGGGCAACCCAGCGGGCGATTTCGGGGTGCACCAGCGGCTCGCCAAAGCCGGCAAAGAAAATTTCGGGCAGAGGGTGGAAGGCCTGGATGCCTTCCAGGATTCGGTCGTAAGTGGCCTGCGTCATCCGGCCGTAAGGCACATCCCACTGGTTGCGAATGCAGGTGCGGCAGTGCAGGTTGCACCGGTTGGTCACTTCCACATACACCCGCCGCAGGGCGTGGGGGGCGGCCTGTAGCGTGACTTCGTGCTCGTGTTCTTCAAGAATGATGCGCTGGCCTGGGAGGAAGCCCAGCCGCTCGGCGACTTCCGGGGGAAAAATCAAATGGCCTTCTTCGTCAATAGTAGCCCAGTGTCGTTGGGACATGCGAAGCACCTCTTGCAGAAGGTAACTGTTCAGCCTGCCCGCGATGCGCACCCAGAAGCATAAAAAGAGGTTAACGCAAAGACGCAAAGGAAGGCAAATGGCGCAAAGAGCAATTCTGTGTTTTCTGTGCCAATCTGTGAACTCTGTGGATTCTTTGCCAGGGCTGAGCAGTTATTGCAGAAGGATGAAAATGCGATGGCATTCGGGTGGGGGAAGCGGCTGCCTTCCGGCGCGGGAAGTATACCAGTTTCTGCCGCGGGCGGCACGGGTATCTGTTCAGCCCAGGCAAGGAGAAACCACAGATGACGCAGATTCCGCAGAAAATCATCCCCAGATTCGCACCGATTGCAACCCCAGAAAGCACAGAAGCGTGGCAGAAAACACAGAAGTTGACTTTGCGTCTTTGTTCCCTTTGCGCTCTTGGCGTTACGCTTGGCGTTACGCTGTTGTAACCTTTGGGTCTCCTGTGTGCCTTCGTTCTCATCGCAGGTGGGCTGAACAGTGACCGGCACGGGCTCATTGGGGGCGCAAAGAAGTGATGGGGAACCCTGCCGTGAGGGTTGATGCGTATGCCCCGGAAAACTGCCGGATTTGCTTGACAATTTAGAACGCTTGTTCTACAATAAAGGCAACTTTCCACACCGTAACCGTTCAGCCCCGACAAGGTGAAACCGCAGCTGGCGCAGATTTCGCGAAAAAACATCCACCGATTTCACAGATGAGTACAGATTGGGCGGAAGCCACCGTTCGCCCTTTGGCGGCGGGCTGAGGCCCATTGTAGGGCGGGATGCCATCCCGCCCGGCCCAGGGTTTTTGGGCATCACCCCGGCCGAGCGGGCAACCTCTTTTGTGCTTCTCTGCCCGCTCATCGCGAGCAGGCTGAACAGTTACGCCACACCGTTTTTCCCCACAAGGAGGTTGGTGAAATGGAGAGGATCCGTTTGCCGTGGCGTCAGTTTCCCGTGCGGCGGGGGCAGATGTTTGGGGCGTTGATTTTGACCGCCCTGGTGTTCTTTGAGACTTTCAATTTCAGCACCACCGAATTCGCCCTGCACGATTTGCTCGGCGAGATGCGTTTTGCCGGGCTGCATTGGGCCACCATCCTCGCAATTGCCTTTTGCGGCATTGACTTTGCCGGGATTGCCCGCCTGTTTACGCCCGAGGAAGGGGGGGCGCCGGCGATGGAGGTCTGGTATCTCTTTGGCGCCTGGCTGCTGGCGGCTACGATGAACGCCATGCTGACGTGGTGGGGCGTGTCCATTGCCATTTTGAGCCATGCTTCTGCCGGCCGGGCCGTGCTCGGACAACAGACCTTGCTCAAAGCCGTGCCGGTGTTTGTGGCGGTGCTGGTCTGGCTGGTGCGGGTGCTCATTATCGGCACCATTTCCACTGCGGGGCCGCGTTTGTTTTCCCAGCAGGATGGCGCGGGGGTGGGCGTTTCCCGGCGGGCCGTCGCGGCTCGCGGGGCGAGTTCCCGCCCGGCGGTGGCGGCAGCCCGGCGCGCGGCAGGCCGCCGGCCGGCGACGGCTTCCCGCCCCGCACCGCCCGAACCCACCTATGAGCCGCTGTATGGGGCTGCCCCGACCCATGGCGGGCCGAGGCAGGTGTGAGGGCGGTATTCCCGCTGCACCTGGCACGGGAACGCTGTTATCGCTTGAGCACGAAGCCTTCCTGCCGGTGGGTCACGCCGCGGGTGCAGATTTTGTTCAGCGGGCACGCGGCGCAGCCTTTGCCTGCCACCGAGCAGCCCGTCCCGGCCACCTTTTCTACTTTGCCTTCCCAGGCCAGCACTTCCAGCATTTGGCGCACTTCGTCGGTGTTGGTGTGCAGGGCGGCGGCCAACCCGGCGAGCGAAACTTCGTCGCCGCGGCGTTCGGCTGTTTGCAACAGGCGGTAGAGGCGCAACAGCATCAGCCTGCTCCCAGCAGGCGGCCAATTTGGAAGACCGCAGTGGCCAGCACCCAGGCGGTGGTCAGCCCCAGCCCGATGGAAAAGAGCGCCCACTGCCAGCCGTATTCCTGCATTTGCGCCGAAACCGTGGCCATGCAGGGCGTGTAGAGCAGCACGTAGACCAGAAAGGCCAAAGCGCTGAGGGGGGTAAAGGCTTTGTGCAGGGCGCGGCTGAGGGCGGTTTGGTTCTCTGCGCTGCCTGCTGTTTGCGGGAAAAGCCGGATGCCCGGCGTGAGGCTGTCTAACAGGGCTTTGCCGGCGTTCCAGGCGGCTTCGCCAAAGCCTGCCACGATGGTTCGGGCGTCTTCCAGAGGGTGCAGGCGGGGAGGGGCGTCGGGCTGCGTTTCCTGTTCGCCGATGTAGATTTGCGACATGGTGGAAATGACGACCTCTTTTGCCACGAAGCCGGAAAGCAGCGCCCCTGCGGCCTGCCAGGTGCCGAAGCCTGCCGGTTCATAAAGGGGTGCCAGGGCGTGGCTGACCTTTCCGAAGTAACTTTCGCCGGGGTTTTGGACGCCCCACGGCAGGTTGAGCAGGAACCAAAGGAGGATGGCAATGCCGAGGATGACCGTGCCTGCCTTGCGGATGAATTCGGAAGTGTGTTCCCAGGTGTGCAGCCACAGCCCTTGCCAGGTCGGCAGGCGGTAGCGGGGCAGTTCCAGGACGAAAACGCTTTTGTGCACGTCGGTGAACACCAGCGTGGAAAGCAGCCAGCCCGCCAGCGCGGCCACGACAATGCCTACCAGGTACAGGCTCCACACCACCAGCCCGGCGTCTTTGCCGAAAAAGGCCATGCCGAAAACGACATACACCGGCAGGCGTGCCGAGCATGACATGAAAGGAATCAGCAGGCCGGTGAGGATACGGGCGCCGCGGTTTTCAATGGTGCGGGTGGCATACACCGCAGGGACGTTGCAGCCGAACCCCAAAATCATGGGAATGAAAGCGCGCCCGTTCAGCCCCAGGAATGCCATGGCTTTGTCCATCACGAAGGCGGCGCGGGCCAGGTAGCCGCTGTCTTCCATGAAAGCCAGGGCGAAAAACATCACCATCAGGCTGGGCACGAAGGTCAGCACACTGCCCACACCGGCAATCGCACCGTCCACCACCAGGGAAACCAGCCAGGGCGGGGCGTGTAACGCCAGCAGCCCGGCCAGGGTCCAGGTGGTGATGGGGCCGCTGACCACGGCATCAATCCAGTCCATGAACGGCGCGGAGACGTTCTGCACCAGGCTGAACATCAAGTACATGAAGAAAAGGAAGAGCGGAATGCCCAGCCAGCGGTGGGTGACGATCTGGTCAATGCGGTCGGAAAGGGTGCGGGGCGGGTGCTGGGGCAGGGTGAGCACCTGCCTGGCGAGGCCGCGCACAAAGGCGTAGCGGGCGTCGGCGAGGGCGATGTCCACGTCTTCGCCGTAAACCCGTTGCAGGTTGTGCATCACTTTCTGCAGCAGCGTCAGCACGGCTTCGCCGCCCGGCGCGCGGCTCACCACCCGGCGGGCCTGCCCGTCGCCTTCAATGAGTTTGACGGCCAGCCAGCGCGGCCGGTAGCCTTCCAGGTCGGAAAGGTTTTCCAGCGCTGCGGTCAGGCGGCGGACGGCTTTTTCCAGTTCGTGGTCGTATTGCAGCACATGGGCGGGCGGGGTGTGGAATTCCGGGGCTTCGGCGGCATGATGAATTTGCTCGCGCAGGGCTTCCATGCCGATGTCTTTGCTGGCTACGGCGGCAAGCACGGGCACGCCGACGAGGCGGGCGAACCGTCCGAGATCAATTTTATAGCCGAGTTGCTCTGCGACGTCGGCCATGTTGAGCACCAGAATCATCGGCACGCCGATTTCCAACAACTGGGCCGTGAGGTAAAGGTTGCGTTCCAGGTTAGAAGCATCCACCACGTTGACGACGACGTCGGGGTGCTCTTCGGTGATGAATTCCTGCGCGATGCGTTCTTCGGGCGAATAGGCCGAAAGGCTGTAGGTGCCCGGCAGGTCTACGATTTCCACCACCAGGTCGCGGTAGCGGTAGTAACCTTCCTTTTTCTCCACGGTTTTGCCCGGCCAGTTGCCGACGTGCTGGCGGGCTCCGGTCAAGGCGTTGAACACGGTGCTTTTGCCTGCATTGGGGTTGCCTGCAAGGGCGACCCGAAGGCGGCGAGAGGTGGTCATCGTGCGGGTTCTCCTTGTAGGGCGGTTTCTGTGACCAGGATTTTGTGGGCCATGCCTCTCCCTACTGCGAGGCGCGTTTCACCGACGGCCACCAGTAACGGCCCGCCGTTATCGCGCAGCACGCGGACCACCCGGCCGGGAACCAGCCCCATCCCGGCCAAACGGTCTCTCAACTGGCGGCCGGCGCGCACTTCCACAACCCGGGCCGGCCGCCCCGGTGGCAGCATGGTGAGGGGAAGCGTGTGCTCAAGGCTCATCGGAATGCTCTGCCTCGGCGATTTCCACAATGATGTCGGCGGCGTCTTTCCGCCGGAGCGAGAGGTGAGAGCCTTTGACGGTGTATTCCACCGGGTCGCCCAAAGGCGCAACCCGTTCTACATACACCACTTCTCCCCGAACCAAGCCCATATCCAGCAGGCGGCGGCGCAGCGGCCCGCCGGTGCGAATCGCAGTGATCACGCCTTTTTGGCCCGGCGTGAGGGTGCTGAGAGGCACTTGCCTGGTGGTCGTTGCGGCCACAGTATCCTCCGAAGGCACGGGTTAAGCGGGGCAGCCGCCCCGCCGGTGGGTGTTCTGGCCCAACAGGCGAATAAATTATACCATCATCATAAAAATTAGCGGGCGGCTGCTTCCCCGCCCGCGGTTTTCCGATTATAATGCGGCTTGCATTTCTTCACAAGGAGCGCCGATGAGTCGTGTCATTCAAACCGACGGCGTGGGCAAGCGCCGTCGGCGTTTATTGCAGATGCTGGGGGCGGCTTTGCGGGAACTGATGACGCAGACCCGCCCCGATGCCCGGACGCTGGATCTGGCCGCTTTCATTGCCGAGCTGTTGGGGGCATTGGCCGCGCTGGTTGAGGAAACCACCTCCCCCTGGGAAAAGCGCGGCTACTGGGTTAAGGCCGACCGTTTTCGGATGGAATGGCGCTGGGCAGCGCAGTTGCAGCAGGCCATGCAAGAGGCCGTGCTCGCGCAGGATTGGGACGAGATTGCCCGTATCGCGGCGCAGGTGTTTGCCCACGTGGGCCACATTCGTGTGCCCAAGCGGCTGAAACTGGAAGGCGCGTGGGAAGGCGCTTACCGGCGGCTGCTGGCGGCTCGCGGCGGCCAACGGTCGGAATAAGCCTTGCTCACCCGAGCATTTTCAGCCCCAGCAGCACCAGCGCTACCAGCACCATCTTGCGGAAGCCTTCCGGCGGCAGGAAGGCGGCTGCCCGGCGGCCCAGCCAGAGGCCGAGGGCCAGCGCCGGAAGGGCGAAAACGGCCTGTTTCCAGGTGGCAGCGCCGATGTCGCCGGCTGCGAGATGGGCAGCAAAAACCATACTGCTGCTGGCGAGGAAAAAGGCCTGCAAGTTGGCTTTGAAGGTTTCCGGCGGCCAGCCGCGCGCGTGGCCGTAGAGGATGACCGGAGGCCCGGAAGTGTTGTAAGCGCCCCCTAAGGCTCCGGCAACGAACCCTGCTGCCCAGCCCCAACCCGGAGCCTGCAAATCGGGCAGCGGTTTCCCGCTCAGCGCGTACAGGCCGTACGCTGCCAGTAATGCCCCCAGCCCGCGCAGCATCCAGGCTTCCGGCAGGCGGCGCAGCAGAATGACCCCCAGCGGCACGCCGACGAAAGAGGCCAGCACCAGCCGCCGTACGGGTTGCCAGCGCAAGTGGGCGCGGTGCTGCCACAAAATGACCATTTCTACCCCCAGGCTGACCGCGGCCACCAGCGCCGTGGCCTGCGGCAGGCTCATGACCATGCTGAGCAGGGGCATGGAAACCAGCGCCAGCCCGAAGCCGGTCAGGCTTTGGGTAAAGGCGGCCAGCAGCAAGACGGCGGCGGCAGTGACGAGGGTCAGGCTCATGGGACGGGCGCGGTCAGGCGTTCCAGCACGCCGGTGAGCACGGCCACGGCCCGGCGGTATTCGGCCAACGGCAGGTGCTCGCGGGGGGTGTGGTCCAGGCTGCTGTCGCCGGGGCCGTAGGCCACGGCAGGGCAGCCCCACACGGGCGCGACGATGTTCAGGTCGGCTGTGCCGGTTTTGACCACGAAGCCCGGCTTGCCGCCCGCGGCGCGGATGGCCCCCAGGAAGGCGCGCGTCAACGGCGTGCGTTTTTCGCCCCGATAGGCGGGGATGGCGTAGCCCTGGGGCACGACCTCGCCCGGCGGCTCCATGTGTTCCAGCAGCGCGTACCATGCTTTGGGAGGCACGTCGGTGGGGAGGCGGCAGCCGAGGTGCAGTTCTGCCCACTCGGTGAAGCCGTCGTTGCCGGAGTTCAGCCCGCGCAGGGAAGGCTGCAGGCGGTCGTAAGCGCGCGGGCGGTCGGCGTTGCGGGCGGCGACTTGGGTGCTGAGAGTTTGCCACCACGCGCAGGCGGTATCGGCAGCGCTCATTTCGGCAGAGGCGGTGTGGGTGAGAGGGCGGGTGAAGCGCACCACGGCGCGGGCGCTGCCTTTGTAGCCCAACGTCACCCGCTGCCAGCTGCTCGGTTCGCCGATGATGGCGAATTCCGGGTGGTAGTCGGGCTGTTGGGCGACGAACCGCGCCCCGGTGGATTCGCGTTCTTCATCCACCGCGCCGATGACGACGAGTTGCCAGCCTGCCCGCACGCCCACGGCGGCCACCGCGTCGGTGAAGGCAGCCAGGGGGCCTTTGGCGTCCACACTGCCGCGGCCAAAGAGCACCTCGCCCTCGCCGGGCAGGGTTTCCAGGCGCAGGGGGATTTCACCCGGCACAGTATCAATGTGCCCCAGCAGCACAATCTGGCGTTCGCCGCTGCCCATGATGCCCACCGCGTTGCCCGCGGCGTCGCGAAAGGCTTTCGTATAGCCAAGTTCAGCAAAGCGGGCCAGCAGGGTTTCCACCGCCGCGGCTTCGTTGCCGCTGGGGGAGTAGTGGCTGACCAACTGCCAGAGGGTGGCAATGTCGGGAGGATGGATGTGATGGAATGAGGTTGACATCATGGCCTTTTTGTTATACGATAAAGAAAATTGTAGTTATGGAGTGGATGTTGTGAACAAAACAAAAGATCTTGTTGCTACGATTTCGCAAAAAGGGTGGGTTGTTATTCCAAAAGCTCTGCGGGAGCGCTACGGCTTTCAGCCGGGCGCCAAAGTGGCTTTTGTGGAATACGGCGGCATGTTGGCACTGGTGCCGGTGCCAGAGGACCCCGTAGCGGCGATGTACGGCATGTTGGCGGACGGGCCTTCCTTGACAGAGGAACTGCTTGCCGAGCACCGCGCGGAGAAAATTCGAGAACAGCGATTGGCAGGGGAATGATGAGCGCGGGAACAGTGGAAACCGTGGTGCTGGATACCTTTGCTGTGCTGGCTTTTCTGCGCGCCGAGGCAGGCGGGGCGGAAGTCAAGGCATGGTTAGAGCGGGCGGCTAAGGGTGAGGCCCATCTGGCGATGAGCACCGTCAACGTGGGCGAAGTGGTTTACATTGTGGAGCGCCGCGATGGCGTTCAACGCGCGGGGAAAGTATTGGCGCTATTGCGTGAGGGACCAGTGGCGTTTTACGAAGCGACCTTTCCGCGTGTGCTGGCCGCAGCCCACTTCAAAGCCCGTTACCCGATATCCTATGCCGATGCCTTTGCTGCAGCCCTGGCCGAAGAATTACACGCGCCCGTGCTGACAGGCGACCCCGAATTCAAGGCTGTGGAAGGCGTGCTGCAGGTGTTGTGGTTGTCGCACCGTTAAGCGCTGGCCTCCAACACGGCCTCAAGCGCCGCCACCACCTCATCCACCTGCTCGCGGGTGATGACCAGCGGCGGCAGGAAGCGCACCACCGTCATGCCTGCGGGCAGCGCCAGCACGCCGTGCGCCATCAGACCCTGAATGACAGGCGCCACTTTCTGTTTCAGTTCCACGCCGATCATCAGCCCCACGCCGCGCACCTCACGGATCAGGGGGTTTTGGATGCTGCGCAGGCGTTCCAGGAAATACGCGCCGGTTTCGGCTGCCCGTTGGAGCAGGTTTTCCCCTTCCAGCACGTCCAGCGTGGCTAAGGAAGCCGCCGCGGCCAGGGGGTTGCCGCCAAAGGTGGTGCCGTGGATGCCCGGTTTCAGCGGGGCGACGCGCTCGCCGATGAGCACCGCGCCCATGGGCACGCCGCCGGCGATGCCTTTTGCCAGCGTCACCAAATCAGGCTGCGCGCCGTAGTGCTGGAAGGCGAACATTTTGCCCGTGCGCCCCATGCCGCTCTGGATTTCGTCCACGATGAGCAGCGCGCCGCGCGCACGGCAGATTTCCTGCGCGGTTTGCAAAAATTCGGGCGTGGCGGGGTGAATGCCGCCTTCCCCCTGCACGGCTTCCAGCAGCACGGCGGCGGTGTCTTCGGTCACGGCTTCCCGCAGGGCGGCAGGCTTGTTGAAGGGCACATGGCGGAATTCGGGCACCAGCGGCTCAAAGGGGGCGCGGTATTTTTTGTTCCAGGTGGCGGAAAGCGAACCGAGGGTGCGCCCGTGGAAGCCGCGCATGGCCGCCACGATGCCCGCCCTGCCGGTGCTGAAGCGGGCGAACTTGATGGCGGCTTCCACGGCTTCGGTGCCTGAATTGCACAAGAACACCCGCGCCATGCCTGGCACCAGGTTGCCCAGGCGTTCCAGCAGGCGGGCGCGGGTGTCGTTGTAAAACATTTCGGGGCAGGTGATGATGCGCTCGGCCTGGGCGCGCAGGGCTTCCACCACTTTGGGGTGGCTGTGGCCGATGTTGGCCACGCCGTGCCCGGCCACGCAGTCAATGTAAGCGCGCCCCTGGTCGTCCCATACTAACGCCCCCTGGCCGCGCACGATGGTCACGGGGCGTTTGGCGTACAGGCCGGAGGTGTAACGGGATTCAAGGGTTTGGGTGTCCATCATCTACTCACCGACCAGCCGCCACGCGGCAGGCAGCAGCAGCCCGGCGGCAATGGCTTTCACGATGTCGCCCACGATGAAAGGCAGCAGCCCCATCGCCACAGCCTGCGGGAAACCGACAAAATGCGCCAGCCACGGCACGCCGAGGGCGTAGATGGCCGCTTCACCCAGCAGGAAGCCAACCCATGCGGTGGCAAAGCGGCGGTCGCCGCCGCGCTCGGCGAGCCGGCCGGTGAGGAAGGCCGCCGCGATGAAGCCGAGCAGATAGCCGCCGGTGGGGCCCAGCAGATAAGCCGGCCCTGCACCGCCGGCAAATACCGGCAGGCCGGCCGCGCCTTCAGCGAGGTAAGCCAGCCCGGCGGCCGCGCCGCGGCGGCTTCCCAGCGCCGCACCCACCAGCAGCACCGCGAAGGTCTGGCCGGTGATGGGCACGGGGGTGAAAGGCAGGGGCAGGCGCACGTGCGCCATCAGGCCGATGAACAGGCTGGCCGCGAAAATCAGCGCGGCATTGCCGAGGCGCGAAAGCGTGGGCACAAGGACGGTTTTACGGGCATAGGTGGGGGTGTAGGTGGTCATGGCACACTCCGGAGAATGGGGTTGAGCGGGCGCGGCTGCGCCCGTGTTTCCGGGTTATACAACACGCTGCAGGCGGGAAAGTGTGGCCCTATGCTTCCGGCACGGGTTGCAGCGACCGGCGGTGCCGGAGGCCGCCTTCCACCCAAAAGATGACCAGCGCCACCCATACCAGGCTGTAGCCGATGAGGTGCGCGCGGGTAAAAGGTTCGTGATAGGCCAGCACGCCGAGGAGGAATTGCAGCGTGGGGGCGAGGTATTGCAAAATGCCCAGCACGCTCAGCGGCACGCGGCGCGCCGCAGCGCCGAAAAACAGCAGCGGCACGGCGGTTACCACGCCTGCGCCTGCCATCATGGCATTGGCAAGTGCTCCGGCATGGCCAAACGCGCCCTGCCCTTGGGCCTCGTTCCACAACAGGAAAGCCAGCGCGGGCAGAAAAAGCAGCCCGGTTTCCAGGGTAAGGCCGTCAATGGCATCCAGCGGGGCGGTCTTTGTTACCAAGCCGTAAAGGCTGAAGGTGACGGCCAGCGCGAGGGCGATCCAGGGCAGGCGCCCGTAAGTCCAGGTGAGATAAGCCACGCCTACGCTGGCCAGCCCGATGGCAACCCATTGCCAGCGCCGCAGGCTTTCCCTCAGCACGGCCAGCCCCAGCAGCACGCTGAGCAAAGGGTTGATGAAATAGCCCAGGCTGGCTTCCACAATGTGCCCGTGGGTGACGCCCCAGACATAAGTCAGCCAGTTGCCTGCCAGGAGCGCGCCGCCAAAGCCGTAGGTGAGCACCACCCGCCGGTCGGTGAGCAGACGGCGCAGGCGGGCCGTTTGTCCGATGACTGCCAGAAAGCCCACCATGAACACGAATGACCACACGATGCGGTGTCCGATGAGCTGGGGCGCGGGGATGGCTTCCAGCGGTTGCCAGTAAATGGGAAACAGCCCCCACAGCAAGTAGGCCAACAGGGCGTACAGGTAGCCGATGTTCATGGTTGTCCCTTGGGGTTTTGTTTGAGCGGTAGTTTACCATGTTTTGGCGCTTCCTTCGTTTTTTCTTGCCCCCTCTCGGAAACTGAAGTAAAATTAGGCCTTGCAGTTTGCCTTTCGCCGCGACTGTAAACCACCCTCAAATACCCTCAAGAAAACTGCTGCCCAAAAATCACTTCTGGGAGGAAGACCTTGCCGAACATCAAGTCTGCTGCCAAGCGCATGCGCCAGAACGAAAAGCGCCGCCTGCGTAACCGCTGGTTCCGCGGCCGGGCGCGCACCTTTAGCAAGAAAGCCCTCAAAGCGATGGAAGCCGGCGACGTGGAAGCCGCGCGTGCTTATGTCCATCAGGCCATCAAAGCCCTGGACAAAGCCGCCGAGAAGCGCATTCTGCACAAGAACAACGTCGCGCGCCGCAAGAGCCGCCTGATGAAACGGCTTCACGCGCTGGAAGCGCAGGCCGCGCAGGGCGAAAGCGCATAGCGCGCCCGACGTCCATTTTTCCTGCCGCCGCGGGAGCCGTGCTTTTCATGGCTTCCGCTTTCTTTTAATTGCGAATGGCGAATTAGGAATTGGGAAACGCGCCTGAACCTCCCCGCAATTCGCAATTCCTCATTCCTTCAGGACTGCTCATGTTCGAACACGAACTTCACCAAATTGCCGAGCGCATCCGCGCCATCCTCGCCGAGCACGACATCCCCGCCCCCGAAAGCATAGACTGGTCGCCGATTCCCTTTTCGGGCACGTGGGGCACGGCCACCAATTTCTTCCGTGTGGCCGCGCAGGAAGCCCGCGCCGGCAAGGCCCCCCAGGGCGTGAAAGTGCCCCAGCGGGCGCAGCAAATCGCCGCCTTAGTGGCCGAGGCCCTGGGCACCCCGGAAGGCTTCCAAAAGGTGGAAGCCGTGCGCGGCTACCTCAACCTGTATTTTGACCCCGCGGCCTACGCCCGCCACGTGCTGGAGGCCGCCTTCCAGCAGAAGCAGCACTTCGGCAGCCTGCCCGCCCGCGGCCAGCGTGTGCTGGTGGAATACTCCCAGCCCAACACCCACAAGGCTTTCCACGTCGGCCACCTGCGCAATGTGATTTTGGGCGAGTCGGTGTGCCGCATTCTGGAAGCCGCGGGCTACGACGTGGTGCGCGCCAACTACATCGGCGACATCGGCCTGCACGTCATCAAGTGGCTGTGGAACTACATCAACTACCACAACGGCGAAGAGCCGCCCGCCGAAGACAAAATCCGCTGGATGGGCGACCTCTACGCCGAGGCTGTCAAGCGCCTGGAAGCCAGCCCCGACCTGGAAGCCGAGGTACGCGCCCTCTTTGCCCGCTGGGATGCCCGCGACCCCGCAATCGTCGCCCTGTGGGAGAAAACCCGCCAGTGGTCGCTGGAAGGCTTTGACCAGGTGTATGAGCGCTTAGGCGTGCACTTTGACCGCGTGTATTTTGAAAGCGAAGTGGAAGACCCCGGCAAGGAACTCGTCGAGAAAATGATTGCCAAAGGCATCGCCGCCGACGAGCGCCCCGAGGGCCCGGTGGTGGTGCATCTCGACGAACTCCTCGGCCTGAAAAAGGAAACCTACCGCTCCTACGTCGTGCTGCGTTCCGACGGCACTTCCCTTTACGCCACCAAAGACCTGCCCCTCGCGATCCTCAAATTCCAGGAATACCCCGACCTGGCGCGCAGCATTTATGTCATTGATGTCCGCCAGTCGCTTTACATGCAGCAAATTTTCAAGACCTTAGAAGTGATGGGCTACCCCTGGGCTGACAAACTCTACCACCTGGCCTACGAGGTGGTCAACCTGCCGGGGAACGTCACCATGTCGTCGCGGGAAGGCACGGTGGTGCTGCTGGAAGACCTGATGCGGGAAGCCGCCGCCCGCGCCCGCGCCGTGGTGGAAGAGAAAAACCCCGCCCTGGACGACGCCACCAAAGACGCGGTAGCCGACGCGGTGGGCATGGGCGCGATCAAATACACCATGCTGGCGCGCGAAAACACCAAAATCGTGACCTTTGACTGGGAACGCGCTTTGGACTTCAACGGCGTGGCCGCGCCCTACATTCAATACGCCCACGTGCGCGCCAACAGCATCCTGCGCAGGGCCGGGGAAAGCCCCACCGATGCCCTCGCCCCGGCGCACACCCTGCACCCCGCCGAGGTGGAACTCATCTCGCAGCTGGCACAGTTGCCCGAAGCCGTGCGCCGCGCCGCGGAGGATTTCAAGCCCCTGCACATTGCCAACCAGGCCTACGAAATCGCCCGCGCCTTCAACGATTTCTACAACCAGTGCCCGGTGCTGAACGCCGAAGGGGAAGAGGTGGTCGCCTTCCGCCTGCGGCTGGTCGCGGCGGCAAAATACGCCCTTGCCGCCGCCCTGCGCCTGTTAGCCATCGACGCACCGGAACGGATGTGACACCGTGCACAGTGCACAGTGCACGGTGCACAGGACAGCTAACTACCTATACCCATAGAGGCCATTATGCCCACCGTGACCGTTTTTGGCAGCGCATCGCCCAAAGAAGGGCAACCCGATTATGAATCCGCCTACCGCTTAGGCTACCTGCTTGGGCAGGCGGGCTACACCGTGATGACCGGCGGCTACGCGGGCACCATGGAAGCGGTTTCCCGCGGCGCCGTGGACGGCGGCGGGCACACCATCGGCGTGACCTGCGCCGAAATTGAGCGCTACCGCCCCCTCGACGCCAACCCGTGGGTGCAAAAAGTGGTGCCCACCGAAACCCTTACCGACCGCCTGCACCACCTGACCACCCACGCCGACGCCGCGGTTGCCCTCCCCGGCGGCGTGGGCACCCTGCTGGAAATCGCCCTCACCTGGAACCTGCTGGTGATTCACGCCATCCCGCCCATGCCGCTGATTTTGGTGGGCGATGGCTGGCAAAAGTCCTTTGAAACCATCCTCGCCGCGCAGGAACGCTACATCCCCCCCGCCGCCCGCGGCCTGCTGCGCTTCGTGCCCAACGTCAAAATCGCCATGCAGGTGCTTACCGAGCACTTCGGGAATTAACGCAAAGACGCAAAGAAACGCAAAGACGCAAAGAAACGCAAAGACGCAAAGAAACGCAAAGACGCAAAGAAACGCAAAGACGCAAAGAAACGCAAAGACGCAAGGAAACGCAAAGACGCAAGGAAACGCAAAGGCGCAAGGAAACGCAAAGGCGCAGAGAAGTTAACGCAAAGAACGCAAAGAAGGCAAAGGCGCAAAGAGATACAAAGGCGCAAAGAACCACGTAACCAGGCAACCACCTTCCCCTTTGGTACAATTACCCCGAATCCCGAACCCCGAACCCCCTCAAGGAATGCCCCATGAGCAACGCCTTACCCTCTCGCAGTGAAAACTTCGCCGAATGGTACAACCAACTGGTGCTGAAAGCCGAACTGGCCGACTACGCCCCCGTGCGCGGCTGCATGGTCGTGCGCCCCTACGGCTGGGCGCTGTGGGAAAACATCAAAGCCGCCTTAGACAAGCGCTTCAAGGAAACCGGCCACGTCAACGCCGCCTTCCCGCTGCTCATCCCCATGTCGTTCTTTGAGAAAGAAAAAGAGCATGTGGAAGGCTTCTCGCCCGAACTGGCGGTCGTGACCCACGGCGGCGGCGAAGATCTGGCCGAGCCGCTGGCCGTGCGCCCGACTTCCGAAACCATCATCGGCTACATGTACGCCAAGTGGATCAAATCGTGGCGCGACCTGCCGGTGCTTATCAACCAGTGGGGCAACGTCGTGCGCTGGGAACTGCGTACCAAACTCTTTCTGCGCACGCTGGAATTCTACTGGCAGGAAGGCCACACCGCCCACGCCACCGCAGAAGAGGCCGAAGAGGAAACCCGCCGCATGTTGGATGTTTACACCGACTTCGCCATCAACGAAGCCGCCGTGCCGGTGGTGCCCGGCGTGAAAACCGAAAGCGAAAAGTTTGCCGGTGCGGTGCGTTCCTACACCATTGAGGCCATGATGGGCGACACCAAAGCCCTGCAGGCGGGCACTTCCCACTTCCTCGGCCAGAACTTCGCCAAAGCCTTCAACATCCAGTATCTGGACAAAAACAACGAACTGCAGCATGTGTGGACCACCTCGTGGGGGCTTTCCACCCGCTTCATCGGGGCGATTATTATGACCCACGGCGATGACAAGGGCCTGGTGCTGCCGCCGCGGTTGGCGCCCATTCAGGTGGTCATCGTGCCCATTTACAAGAGCGACGCCCAGCGCGCCGAGGTGCTGGAAGCCGCCGACCGCCTCCGCCGCGCGCTGGCTTCCCGCTTCCGGGTGAAACTGGACGACCGCGACAACCTCACCCCGGGCTACAAATTCAATGACTGGGAACTGCGCGGCGTGCCCGTGCGGGTGGAAATCGGCCCGCGCGACCTCGCCAAGGGCACCGTAGCCCTCGCCCGCCGCGACAAGCCCGGCCGCGAAGGCAAAACCTTCGTGCCCCAAGAGGGCCTGGCCGAGACCATCGCCCAACTGCTCGACGACATCCACAACAGCCTTTACGAGCGGGCGCTGGCTTTCCGCAAAGCCCACACCCACGAGCCGAAGGACTTCGACGAATTCAAAGAGGTGGTGCAGAACGGCTGGGCTTACGCCCCGTGGTGCGGCGACCCCGAATGCGAAGCCAACATCAAGGCCGAAACCAAAGCCACCACCCGCTGCATTCCACTGGAAGGCGAGAGCGCCGAAGGGCAAAAGTGCATCTACTGCGGCAAGCCCGCGAAGCACAAACTCTACTTCGCGCGGGCGTATTGACCCGCTGATAATACCGATAAGCACAGATTGCCGCTGGTGGCAGGTGTTCCAGTGATTGTCCAGATCTCTCCCCACCCCCTGCTCCGATGGGGCTAATGCCCCACCGGAGCCTCCCCCTCCCCTCCCTTAGTAAGGGAGGGGAGGGGGAAAAGCCGCCGAAGGCGGCTTGGGGGAGGGGTGAGATTTCCCCCCGCAAAGTTTTGGGTATTCATCAGTTCCGCCGTCGACTGCTCCCGTGTCAGGCGCTTCAGTCTTTTCCCCTCTCGGTGCCAATCCGTGAAACCTGTAGATTCCCCCTCCCCCGCTCACGCGGGGGCATTTTTTCGGCGTAACTGTTCAGGCCGCCAGTAGTGGAAGTGCAAAGAGACACAAAAACGGTCGCCAGGCCCGCCGAGATTAACGCGAAGGCGCCAAGAAGGCAAAGAGCGCCAAGAGGCCGAGATTAACGCAAAGGCGCAAAGAAGGCAAAGGGCGCAAAGAGAAAGAGCGTTTCTGTGTCTTCTGTGCTAATCTGTGAAATCTGTGGTTCCTCCCTGCCAAGGCTAAACATCTACTTTTCGGTGCTGAAATGGACGCCAAAACCCTGGAAGTCCTTGAATTCCCCAAAATTCTGGAACGGCTGGCGCAGCACACCGCCTTTGCCGCCGGGCGCGAGCGCGCCCTGGCACTGAAGCCAGTTTCCAGCCTGCGGAAAGCCCGCGCTTTGCAGGCCGAAACCACCGAGGCCCGCGCCCTGCTGGCTTCCCACCCCGGCATTGGCCTG
>Ga0256829_1001780_pt1 | contig 17007 bp, 16 predicted proteins | sample 131447metaG_FD_185979 | JGI IMG/M metagenome (GOLD analysis project Ga0256829, IMG submission 185979) | Hydrothermal vent microbial communities from Lau Basin, Pacific Ocean - 131-447 | ecosystem: Environmental > Aquatic > Marine > Hydrothermal vents | place: Pacific Ocean: Lau Basin | collected...
AGTTCTTTCCAGAAAATGAAGGCTTTGAACCATGCGTCAAGTGACCGCCATGGCTTAAGTCCATTCCTAAAAGTTTATCACCGGCTTTTAAAAGTGCTGCATATACTGCACCGTTTGCCTGACTTCCTGAGTGGGGTTGAACATTTGCATATTTACAGCCAAAAAGTTCGCAAGCTCTGTCAATTGCGAGCTGCTCAACACTGTCAGCATACTCACATCCGCCATAGTAACGTTTTGCAGGGTATCCTTCAGCATACTTGTTTGTAAATACTGAACCCATAGCTTCCATTACTGCGGGAAGTGTAAAGTTCTCAGATGCAATCATCTCTAAATGGTCAGTTTGTCTCTCTAGCTCTTTTTCGCATAGATTATATACGACTTCATCAAACTCTTTTAAAAAACTCATGAGGTAAAATTCCTTGTATAAATAAAAATATGCTGATTATACTCAAAATATAATAATATAGTTCTGAATAATAGTTAGTATAAATGAGAATTAAAATCATAAAAGATAAATATTTTCCTTTAAGTTGAATTATGAGATAATGATTTTATCAAAATTAAAAAGGACTAAAGATGAGACAGTATGAATCATACAGATGTAACAAATGTGGAAATATAGTTGAAGTTCAAAATGTAGGCGGCGGAGAACTTCATTGTTGTGGTCAGGCTATGGAGATGATTACTGAAAATCTCACTTTAGTGAATTTAATGAAAGCAGTTGCCGGTGAATCTCAGGCACGTAACAGATATGAATATTATGCAAAAGTTGCACAAAAAGAGGGATATCGTGATATAGCGGCTCATTTCCAAAGAGCGGCAAATAATGAAAAAGAGCATGCAAAACTTGAACTCTCTCTTCATAATAGAATGAAGTTTAATCGAGAAAATAATTTTGGCAGTACAGAAGAGAATCTTCAAGATGCAGTTAATGGCGAAAACTATGAAAACACAACTATGTACCCGGACTTTGCAGCCATTGCAAAAGAAGAGGAGCACAGAGAAGCGGCAACACTCTTTAAAAATATAGGAAAAGTTGAAGTAGAGCATGAAAAAATGTATAGAATGCTTTTAGAAAGACTTACTTCTCATAAAGAGTTCTTGAGTGATAATGAAGAGGAAGTGTGGATCTGTGAAGTGTGCGGACATATCCATTATGGAAAAAAAGCACTTGAAATCTGTCCTGTGTGTAAACACCCTCAATCATATCAGTCACGTTTTGTAGAGACGAAGTAACAGCTTTTTTTTCAAATGTTTTCTTTTCCATAATATAATTCCTAAATATAAAGGAAAATATTATGGATACAATTAAAAAAGTTTTAATCGCTAACAGAGGTGAAATCGCCCTTAGAATTATACGTGCATGTAAAGAGTTGGGAGTTAAGAGTGTTGCACTCTATTCAGAAGTAGATACTGAAGGTGTCTGGGTGCAAAAAGCAGATGAAGCTTATAGATTAAGTGGTGACCCTGTTGCAGCATATCTTGATGAGTGTAAAATCATTGATATCGCTAAAAGAACACTCTGTGATGCCATCCATCCCGGATATGGATTTTTGTCTGAAAGCGCTGAGTTCACAGAAGCATGTGAAGAGAGCGGTATTATCTTTATCGGGCCAAGTGCAGAACATATTGCACTCTTTGGTGATAAAATGGCTGCAAAAATCGCAATGAAAGAAGTGGGTGTTCCTGTTCTTGAGGGGACAGTTGAACCTGTGACGAGTGCGAAAGAGGGTGAAAGAATTGCTAAAGAGATAGGGCTTCCTGTTATCATTAAAGCTGCTTTTGGCGGCGGCGGTCGTGGTATGCGAATAGTGCATGATGAAAAAGATTTCCAAGAACTTTTTGAATCTGCAACGAATGAAGCGATCAAGTATTTTGGTAAAGGCGAGGTCTTTATTGAAAAATTTGTTCAAAATCCCCGTCATATTGAAGTGCAGATTATTGCAGATAAATATGGACATGTTGTGCATTTGGGTGAGAGAGACTGCTCCATTCAAAGAAGACACCAAAAGGTCATTGAAATAGCACCAAGCCCCAGACTCAATGAGACAACAAGAGAAAAACTCTATGCAACAGCGGTAAATGCTGTAAAGAAAATAGGGTATGAAAGTGTTGGAACCGTTGAGTTTTTAGTTGATGATAATGACGAGATCTATTTTATAGAGATGAATACACGCGTTCAGGTAGAACATCCTGTAACCGAGATTGTCTCGGGTATTGATATCATTCAAAGAATGATTGAGATAGCCGGCGGTGATAAACTGAAATATACGCAAGATGAGATTCTCCTGCGAGGTTATGCGATAGAGTTTAGAATCAATGCTGAGAACCCAGAAAATAATTTTATGCCTGCTGTTGGAATGATTAGCAATTATATGGCTCCGGGTGGTCCAGGAGTACGACTTGATACAAGCATATATGCGGGTTATAAAATACCGGCTAATTATGACTCTATGGTTGGAAAACTTATTGTCTATGCGCTTGATTGGGATGGTGCCGTTAAAAAAGCTATGCGGGCTTTGGATGAATTTTATATTGACGGTATTATTACCAATATTCCTCTGCATAAAGCAATTGTAACGGACAGTGATTTTAAAGCCGGAAAATTTAATACTTCTTATCTGGAAAAGAAACTGCCTACATTTGATTTTCAAGCAAACCAACCTACAAGAAGCAGAAAAATAGAAGATAAAAGTTTTATCTTAAAAGGGTCAGATGATATTCTTTATTAGAAGATAGCTGTCTTTTATAGAAGAGGAGAGCTTTTTTACTCTTCCTCTTTTTCTTCTTTATCTTCACAGATATTCTGCATGAGTGGTTTCATGGCAGGAAATAAGATGACATCACGGATGCTCTGCTCATTTGTCAAAAGCATGACAAGACGGTCGATTCCGATTCCCTGTCCTGCTGTTGGGGCCATACCGTAGCTGAGGGCTTCAACGAAGTCAGTGTCCATAGCATGTGCTTCATCATCACCACAGTCTTTTGCAGCCATCTGTCCCTCAAAGCGTGCTAATTGATCGAGTGGGTCATTCAACTCTGAGAAAGCATTGGCAATTTCACGTCCGGCGATGAAAAGCTCAAATCTCTCTGTGATTTCAGGATTTGCATCACTTCTTCTTGCAAGTGGCGAGATCTCTACAGGATACTCAGTAATGAAAGTAGGGTCGATAAGTTTTTCTTCAACAAATTCATCAAAAAGTTCCCCTTGGAGCTGTCCAAGATTCATTCCCTCTTTTACTTCAAGCTTTTTCTCTTTAAGATAAGCGATGATTTTCTCTTTGTCATTTACAATCTCTGCAGGTACTTCCCCTACTGTTGTAAGAGATTCTATAAGTGGAATCTCTTGAAAATTGTCAAAGTTAATCTCCATCTCTCCGTATGGAAGTAGAGTAGGAAGATCTAAATGCTCAAAAAGATACTGAAAATACTCTTTGGTGATTTCAATGAGATCTTTGTATGTTTTGTATGCCCAGTAAAATTCGATGGAAGTAAATTCCGGATTGTGTGTTGCATCCATACCTTCATTTCTAAAGTTTCTGTTAATCTCAAATACTGCTTCAAAGCCACCGACAATGAGACGCTTGAGATAAAGTTCCGGTGCAATTCTGAGGTATCTGTCAATTCCCAAAGCATTGTGGTGTGTTACAAAAGGTTTGGCATTTGCCCCACCTGCAATAGGGTGCATCATAGGAGTTTCTACCTCTAAAAAGCCTTTGTCTTCAAAGAAACGGCGAGTGAGAGAGATGACGCGGGAGCGTGTTTGAAATGTTTTACGAACTTCAGAGTTCATAATCAAGTCAAGATAGCGTTTTCTGTAACGTACCTCTTTATCTGTAATCCCGTGAAATTTTTCCGGTAGTGGAGAGATCGCTTTTGTAAGCAGTGTAAGTGAGTCTGCATGCAGAGATAACTCCCCCTGTCCTGTAACAAATGGAAAACCACTTACTTCGATGATATCACCGACTTCAATATTTTTTTTGAATATTGTATTGTAAAAACCTTCTGGAAGGTTGTCACGTGCTACATAAATCTGTAGCATACCACTCTCATCTTCAATCTTTACAAAAGATGCTTTTCCCATAATACGAAGGAGTTTAATACGTCCGCTTACCGTGTAAATACGATTTTCATCGCGTTTGTTCTCTGTCTGTTCAATATCAGAGTTTACATTTAAAAATTTTTCTACTGTTGTATTTCTTTGTGAGTTATTAGAGTAAGGGTTTATATCTGCTTCTCTTAAAACATTTGCTTTTTCAATTCTTTGCTGAATAAATTTATTACTAAACAATCAATTTTCCTTTATTAATTTATATTTATTTGTTCTTTTTTTATTTGTGTTTATCTTGGCATTTTTTACAGATGCCGTAGATCTGCATGGAATGGTCAAGCATCTTAAAACTAAGCTCATCTGTTATGGCATGCTGACGTTTTTCTATGGCTTCATCTACAAACTCTGTAATCTCACCGCACTCCGTGCATATAAGGTGATCATGATGCTCTTTTGCACCGAGTTCGTATTTTTTCCCTTGTGCACCAAAAGAGAGGGAGGTCACTACATTGGAATCTTCCAAAAGTGACAGTGTTCTGTAGATCGTTGCTATGCCGGTTTTAAGTTCAGGATAGCGCTCTTGAATGAGATGATGCAGCGCCTCAGGTGTAAGGTGCTCATCAGAATTGTATAGTGTTTCAAGAATAACTTCTCTTTGAATAGTGAACTTCAGACTGTTCTTTTTTAGGAGTGTTTTAAAATCTTCTAAAAGCTGTGCATACTCAATCGTTCTGTCTTTAAAGTTTGTTGTTACATTTGGCATTTCAGTTCTCTTTTTTTAGCTCAGTTTTAATCTTTTGAATTGTTTTATCGACTTTTGAATTGGCAATCTCTTTACTCTTCTTCTCTATTGTATCGGAGACTTTTTTTGTTACATTCTCTACAGAAGTATTCAGGTCTTTGCCCATGTCTGTAGGGTCTATCTTCATAATAAATCCGCCTGTTTTTACAAGGAGTGGGAAAAGCACACTGCTTGAAAAGGCAGAGTCAAGTGTAGGTTTGAGGGCTTTGACGTTATTTACAGCAAATGCGATGACCGCTGCGATGAGAAAGAACTTACTTGCACCAAATACAAAGCCTAGAATTCTGTCAAAAATTCCAAGACCGCTGAGCACACTTAATTTTTTAAAGGTATAGCCTATGGCAATCATGACAAGCCAAAAAACTACAAGGGTAAGCAAGAAACCGGTAAAACTAATGGCTGCATGGTTTGAAAAGTGAAAAATCAGATTACTGAGATATTGACCGACACTGTCTCCGACGCGTGAGGCTACGAAAATACCACCGATTATACCGACAAGACCAAAAAGTTCTTTGAAAAATCCGTTTAAAATCCCCTTGAGTCCAAGCAGTAAAATAATGATAGCTGCTATGAGATCGAAATAATTAATGTCCATTGTTTAATTCCACGTTCATACGGTTTTTTCCTTGTGCTTTAGAAGTGTAGAGTGCTCTGTCAGCTCTGTCAATCAAACTTTCAGGATCATCACCGTCCATATACTTTGTTGCCCCGATGCTGATAGTAACATTGATAGAATCTCCTTTGTAAAGGAGTGTATTTGTGCTGATGGTATGTAAAATACGCTGTGATATCTCTTCACATTTTTTAGCCGTAATTCTGTTGAGAATGATGACAAACTCTTCGCCGCCATATCGAAATACTTTATCACCGTCACGCAGCATATTTCTAAGTAGGTTTGCAATAAAGATGAGGATTTTATCTCCTGCAACATGGCCATAGATGTCATTAATGCTCTTAAAATCGTCAATGTCTAATATGAGCAGATGCAGTTCATGTTTTAGATGCTCTTTTTGTGTGATGCTATCGAGGTATCTGTCTAAAGCTTTTCGGTTAAAAACTTTTGTCAATCCGTCAAGGTTAGAGTCCTCTTCTAAATTTTTAATCTGCTGGTTGAGCTGCGTGATAATATCATTAGCTTTTTGCACCTCTTCTGTCATATGTGCTTGAATCTCATCAAATCTATTTGTGATTGCAGGAATATCAATAAGGTGGTCTTTTGCTTCATCAAGTGTAGATTTGTGTAGTTTACCAAGCTCTTCAAACTTACCATTCGTCTCTTTATAAGAGGAGATGCTCTGTTTTGCAATCTCTTTGTAGGCATTTGTAAAAGCAAGCTTTGCATGCTCTATGGAGTCTGTCTCGATATCTATCTTTTTTAAATTACAAATGGCATCTTCAAGATAGTCAATTACCTGTTCTTTATTTACTGTTTCTTGGGCATCAATATTCACAAGCAACTCTTTGCACATTTGAGCAACTAAAGATTTCAGGTCATTTTTTGTCATGCATTCTCCCAATAAAACAGTTTATTTTAGATACGTGATTATACTAATTTAATCATAAATATAGCTTTTATCATAGCTATTTTATCTATATTTGGATAAAATTGCAAAAATTATTTATAGATAAGGTTTATATAATGAGTACTTGGAATCCATCGAGCTGGAGAGAAAAACCAATATTACAACAGCCGACTTACCCAGATAAGGCAAAGCTAGAGACTGTTTTAGATGAACTAAAAAACTATCCGCCGCTTGTATTTGCCGGAGAGGCGCGTTCACTCAAAGAACAGCTTGCAAATGTTGCACAAGGGAAAGCTTTTTTACTCCAAGGTGGTGATTGTGCTGAGAGCTTTTCTGAGTTTCACGCAGACAATATTCGTGATACTTTTAAAGCTATGATGCAAATGGCTGTTGTTATGACCTATGCCGGCGGACTTCCTGTCGTAAAAGTCGGGCGTCTTGGCGGTCAGTTTGCAAAGCCCCGCTCAAGTAATACTGAAACTTTTGATGGGACTACACTAGATTCGTATCGTGGTGATATTATCAACGGTATTGAGTTTAATGAAAAAGCACGTGTTCCAGATCCAGAGCGTATGATAAAAGCATATAATCAGGCAACAGCGACACAAAATCTGCTCCGTGCATTTGCATCGGGCGGTTTGGCTGATTTACACCAGGTAAATAAATGGAATCTTGACTTTGCGCATAAAAGTGAAGTGGGTGAAAAGTATGAAGCATTGGCAGAAGATATTGAAAAATCTTTGCAGTTTATGGCAGCATGTGGGATAACATCAAAAACATATAGAACCTTGCGTGAGACTGATTTTTATACATCTCATGAAGCACTTTTACTTCCTTATGAAGAGGCATTTACAAGAGAAGACTCTATTACAGGAGACTGGTACAATGTGGCGGCACATATGGTTTGGATAGGTGACAGAACACGTCAGCTTGACGGTGCACATGTTGAGTATATGCGTGGCATTAAAAATCCTATTGGCATCAAAGCAGGGCCTTCTATGGATCCTGAAGATTTGGTACGTCTTGCAGCAGCAGTGAATCCTGAGAATGAAGCAGGACGTCTGAACATTATCGTAAGAATGGGTGCAAACAAAGTAGGTGATCATATGCCGCAGCTTATTCGTGCTATTGAACGTGAAGGGCTGAATGTTGTCTGGTCATGTGATCCGATGCATGGTAATACCATCAAATCATCGAACAACTACAAAACACGTCCTGTCGATGCTATTTTGACTGAGATGAAACAGTTCTTCCAAGTGCATAAATCAGAAGGTACATTTGGGGGCGGTGTTCACTTAGAGATGACAGGGAAAAATGTTACTGAGTGTATCGGCGGCAGTTTCACTGTAACAGAAGAGGATCTCAGCTCTCGTTACCACACACACTGTGATCCACGTTTAAATGCGGACCAATCTTTAGAGCTTGCCTTTTTAATCGCAGACTCTTTAAAAGATGCGCATAAATAATAGAGTCAGATGAGACATTATTAGCCTTGTTCGTTGATAGTCTCAACTTTCTCTTCTATGGTGAGCAGCTCTTCTACTTTTACTTCATATGCTTCTTCAAGCTCTGCAAGCTCGGCTGCTAAAGCAGTAATGCCTTTTTCTTCATAGCATGAGGGGTCCGCGAGACAAATATTCATCTTCTCTATTTGCTCTTCGAGTTTTTCTATCTCTTGTGGAAGTGCTTCAAGTGCAATTTTTTCTTTGTAAGTGAGTTTGAGAATTTTCTCTTTCTCTCTTTTTGGCTCTTTTGGTCTCTCTTGTATTGCCTCTTTTTCCATAGCATCAAGTTCGTGAAGCTCTTTCTCTAACTCAAGATATTCCGAGTAGAGCTGATGGGATTCTTCTATGGTTTTGTCCGGTTTAAAGATAAAGAGTTTTTTTGCAATTTTATCGACAAAGTATCTGTCGTGAGAGACGATGATAACCGCACCGCTGAAGTTTGTCAACTGCTCTTCTAAGATGTTAATTGTTGGAATATCCAAGTCATTTGTCGGCTCATCGAGGATGAGAATGTCGACATCTTGTGTAAAGAGCAGGGCAAGTGCCACACGGTTCTTTTCCCCACCACTGAGTATGCCTACTTTTTTGTCTAAAAACTCCCGTGGAAAGAGGAAATTTTTCAAATAACCATAGACATGCAGGTCGCTGCCGCGAACATTTACCCGGTCACCGCCGTTTGGACAGAAGGTCTCGATGAGATTTTTGTCATCATCAAGCATTTCACGGTGCTGATCAAAGTAACCTACTTTAAATTCACCCTGTTTTATTTTTCCTTCGCTAGGCTCTATACGTCCAAGCAGAGCTTTGAGCAGAGTCGATTTTCCACTGCCGTTGGGTCCGACAATGGCAATGACATCTTTTTGTAAAATTCTTGTTGTGAAATCGTGCAGTAGCTCTTTGTCTCCAAGTGTGAGCCCAAGTTTGTCTATTTCAAAGAGCATTTTTTGTTTGTTGACACTCTTGTCACGGTTGAAGTGTTTTGCTTCACGCTGCAGCTCAACAGACATTTTTCTAATCTTTGCGGGGTTTGTTTTTGCTGCCTCACGCAGGTTCATCAGCCGCTCTTTTCTTCCCTCATTTCGCTTCAATCTTGCACGCACACCTCTGGCAAACCACTCATTCTCACGCTTGAGCACACCCAAAAGATTTTCATGCTGTTTCTGCAATGTTCTGAGGTACTCCTCTTTTTGCGTGAGGTAGTCATTGTAGCCGCCACGATACTCACGTAGCTTACAATCTTCCACTTCAACGGATTTTGTTGCAATCCGGTCTATGAAGTATCTGTCATGCGAGATAAAAACAAGGGTAAACTTCTCTTTTAGAAGCAACTCTTCGAGAAATTCGACCATGTAGACATCAAGGTGGTTGGTAGGCTCATCGAGTAGCAGCACATCTGGTTTTTGTAGCAGTAAAGAGGCAAGAGCAACTCGACGCTGCTCCCCACCGCTAAGCAGTGTAACAGGTTTATGCTCATAGGGTTTGAGTTGAAAGTGCTGGATGATACGCTCTATTTTGTCATCAAGGTTCCAGGCATTGTGGTGTTCGATGTAGCGTGAGAGCTTTTCATGCTCATCGAGTAGAACTTTGTTGCCAAAATCTTCTGAGAGCAGATGAGAGAGCTCACTGTAGCGCTCTTTTGCTGTATTTATCTCTGTCAGACCCGCTTCAACAGCCTCACGCACAGAGTGCCCCTCTTCAAATTCAGGGCGTTGGTCGAGCATCTTGACTTCAAGGTCATTCTGTATGATTCTGCGCCCCTCATCAGGATCAAGTGTACCATTGACTATTTTCATCAGCGTTGATTTTCCGCTGCCATTTTTCCCAATGATGACGATACGTTCACCCTCATCGACATGAAAATCCACATCTATGAGAATCTTTTGCGCCGAGTAGTGTTTTGAAATTTTTTGCAGGTCTATGAGTGCCATAAATATTTACTTTTTTTAGTTTTTATAAGGATAGCAGTTTGGTGCTTTAGGTTTGTATAAAAATGAAGTGTTGATAAAAATTTTGAGTCTCTTAGAAATAATCTCGTTATAATAGCACTTATGAGGAGTATAGAATGAGAAAGATTTTATTTTTATTTTTACTATTTTCTATGACACTTTTTGCTGAGGTGATGGGGAAAAGTGGCGGTTGTACGCTAACGCAGAGTGGGAATTTTACGGTCCAATACGATAATAGAGTTCTCAAAGATGTTCACTACATAATGCCGGCAAAAAGCGGCGGTAATTTTAGAGAGCTTTTTGTCGGAGGAGAACTGCATGGTGTAATTCCCAAAAAAGGAAAAAAACTTGTGCTCAAACTGCTCGACTACAAACCAAATGTCCGAATCAAGGGAAAACCAAAAACTGGTATTTTTATTGTAGCACTTCAGCATGGCAGTAAAACAGAGCGCATAGATATGCCTTATATCTTTGATGCCGGTCTTATGAAAATACATACCAAGCAGCAGGCAGATATACATATTGTACTTACTACAAAGGTAGCCTATTCTCTATGCCATGTTAAGTAAGAGAGCATAAATAAACCTAACTCTCTTCACAAAATGTTCTTGCCACATACCATTTTGCTATAGCATCATCGTTGTAGTGGTACTCTTGCTGCGTGAGCGGGATAGCACTGTTTCTGAGTTTTGATCTGATGATGCCCATAATGATAAAACTTAAGAGCAGGGCAGCAATGGCAATAAAATAGTCATACATATACCAAGCGATAAGACCAATGACAACAGTGCCAAACTGCAGTAAAATTCTAACAACAGTGGCTAAAATCCTACATTTTTTTGTTTTTACAATGGGTGTCGGTTCTATTAAATTGATAAAGTCATCATTCATACTGCTCATTATAGCCTATCTTTCTTTTTATCTCTCTATGTGGCTCTTTAACTAAGCTAAGTTTAGTGTATATGACTAAACTTTCTTTATAAAACTTGCAACTATTAACTTTTTTTGCTAAAATACTATTAAATTTTTAAACAAAAGGAAGAAAATATGGCAAAACATCAATTTCAAACAGAAGCAAATCAGATTTTACAACTTATGATACATTCACTCTACTCAAACAAGGAGATATTCCTACGTGAGCTTATTTCAAATGCATCGGATGCTATGGACAAGCTCAATATGCTTGTACTTACAGATGAAAAATACAAGGGTGTGAAATTTGATCCAAGAATTGAAATTAAAAGAGATAAAGATGCAAAACTTTTAACGATTTCGGACACGGGTATAGGTATGAATGAAGAGGATTTAATGAGTAACCTCGGAACGATTGCAAAGTCTGGAACAAAAGCATTTTTGGAGAATTTGACAGGTGATAAAAAAGTAGATTCTCATCTTATCGGTCAATTTGGTGTTGGTTTTTACTCTGCATTTATGGTAGCTGAAAAAATTGAAGTCATTACAAAAAAAGCGGGCGAAGAGAAAGCCTACAAATGGATTAGTGACGGAAGCGGTGAATTTGAGATAGAAGATGCTCAAAAAGAGGGTCATGGAACTGAAATCATTTTACACCTCAAGGATGATGAGAGCGAATTTTTAGAGGAGCACAGAGTAGAATCTATCGTCAAAAAATACTCTAACCACATTCCTTTCCCTATATTTATGGACAAAGAGAAGCATATTCCTGCTGTGACAGATGATGAGGGCAAAGAGACAGAGCCGGCAAAAACAGAGATAGAAAATGTACAGATTAACTCTGCAAATGCACTCTGGACAATCTCAAAAAGTGAACTTAAAGATGAAGATTACATCTCTTTTTATGAGTCACTTGCACACTCAAATGAGGAGCCGTTAAAATGGATGCATCATAGAGCTGAGGGTGCCATAGAGTACACAACACTTTTTTACATCCCAAGCAAAGCGCCGATGGATATTTTTAGAGTTGACTATCAGCCGGGAGTGAAACTCTACATCAACCGTGTATTTATCACAGATGATGATAAAGAGCTGATGCCAACATACCTGCGTTTCTTACGTGGTGTTATTGACTCAAAAGATTTGCCACTCAATGTCTCACGTGAGATTCTTCAGTCAAATCCGGTTATGAGTAAAATCAGAAACTCTTCGGTGAAAAAAGTGCTTTCAGAGCTTGGAAAAATGATGGAGAAAGATGTAGAGAAGTATGACACTTTCTATAAAGAGTTTGGAAATGTGCTTAAAGAAGGGCTTTACAGTGATTTTGCAAATCGTGAGAAGATTTTAGAACTTCTCAAATTCCATACATTGAACTCAGATGAGATGACAACGATTAAAGAGTTTGTTAAAAATCTAGATGAAGACAAGGTGATTGACGAAGTCAGAGAGGGTGACCTGGGTCAGAAGAAAGAGATTTATTATCTCACTGCAAAATCATCTGTCGATATGTTGAAACACTCTCCTATTTTAGAGAAGTTCAAAGCACGTGGCATAGATGTACTACTGCTCAATGAAGAGGTAGATACTATCATCTTCCCTATGGTGACTGAGTATAAAGAGTATAAACTCATTCCTGCGGCTGATGCGAAGTTTGAAGAGAGTGAAGAGGAGAAAAAAGCTAAAGAGGAACTCACAAAAGAGTATGAAGGTCTTGCAAAAGAGTTCAAATCTTCTCTTGGTGAAGCAGTAAAAAGTGTTGAAGTAACAACAGAACTTACAGACTCTCCCGTAGCGCTTAAAGTTGATAAAGATGACCCTTCTTTTATGATGGCACAGATGATGCAACAGATGGGTCAAGGCGGCGATGTTCCTGAACCGGCGCCAATTTTACAGATTAACCCTAAACATGAGCTTATAGAGAAACTTCAAGGCTCAAGTGATCAGAACCTAATTGAAGATGCTGCACACGTTCTTTTTGATCAAGCAAAACTATTTGACGGCAAAGAACTTGATGATACTGCAGACTTCGCGATGCGACTCAATCGTATCATTTCAAAAGCGATATAATTTTTTTGAATGAGTGTATTTGTAGCACTCGTTCATTTTTTTGATTTATATTTACTTTTTATTTACTTTTGGCACAGAAATATGATATCTTTCATCTATGTTAAAAAAATTAAAACTTTTTAAAAAAGCAGCGCCAAAGCCTGCAAAAGAAGATGTTGAATTTTTAAGAGAGAGTGCTCTAGCTGTATGCGATGAACTCTTTTCTGGCAAACTTGCGCATCTTCATATTCCAGATTACACATATGATACTACAGAAGCAGTTGCAGAATTAGGTCTTGATGCAGATATGATTGAACAGCTTGTTAATGATTATGTAGCACAGATTATAAAAGCCATTCTCCAATTTGATGAATATATGGAAAAGCTGCAGGAGTCTCAGGATAAAGCGCTTGTCTTGGACTATACGCCTTTTAGAGAACTTGCGCATAAAAATCTTGGTGTTGCGCGTAATTTACGTATTAAAGATGCAGAGATACTGCTGTATGAACTGATGAAAAAAGATGATTTGGAGTATCTTCTTGCCTGTCTCGAAGCTTTAAAAGTGTGTGCGATAAAATTACGCCCACAATGTGCTTATGACACAATTAAGCTCATAAAAATTAAAAACTCGCTGTAACTCTTATCTGTTTCTGAGTGATTGAGAAATCTGCTCTAGTTTTCCTTTTGGCTTCGTGATGAGTTGTGTCTCTTCTTTGTCTAGTGGCAAGACAAAAGCAAGGAGTATAAATATAAAAGAAAATACAACTCCTCCTAAAACACTTAACAGTACTTTTAATTTAAAATCATCCATCATTTGCCTTTTAAGAGCTTTTTTCCTGCTCACTTGTCATGTATATCCAGAACTCTTTGTGAGTATAGCCTTTGTTTAAAAAGAAAATCTGCAGTATTGCAACCCTGTAAAGGGTAATAAACATTTTGGCATAAGGGATGAAAAGACTTAGACTGACAAAAAGTGGCTGTGTTTTGTTGCCTTTGGACTCTATCATCTCTTTCATGCCGATATTGTTACTCAGATAGAGGCCAAATATCATAGAAAGTGTAAAGTTTAAAATCAGTCCAAAAATCATATAGGCTATAAAATTTTGTTCATACATACCAGCTATCATAATTATTAAATCCTTGAAAAATTTTATCTGTTGAAGAGTATTTTATCTAAAAAGATATGAATTATATATAAGAGAAGAGAGATATAACTAAAAAGTAACTAGCAAAGCTTATATAAAAAAGATTCAAGAAAAGAAAAACTTTCTTTAAACATCTTTATACTATACTAAGAACACAAATTATGAAAAAAGGTAATTTTATGGAGACTAACCTCGTAATAGAGGGAGTTAAGTTTATGCTTTTAGGAATGGGAACAGTGTTCGCATTCTTAATCATAATGATATTATTTATAAATCTAATGTCATATGTGATACATAAATTTTTCCCTGAGCCACAGGCAAGTGCGCAAATGCAGCAGGCAGGTGCGTCAAAAGACAATAAAAAGATAGTTGCCGCGATTACAGCAGCAATCGCACACCATAGACAAGGTTAAGGATTATAATGGCTAAGAAGAAATATATAGACGTAATGGATACAACATTTAGAGATGGCTTCCAATCGGTTTTTGGTGGTCGTGTTCTAATGAATGATTTTTTTCCAGCTGTAGAAGCTGCAAAAATGGCAGGTATTAATCATTTTGAGTTTGGTGGGGGAGCAAGATTTCAATCACTCTACTTTTATTTAAGAGAAGATGCGTTTGAAATGATGGATAAATTTCGTAAAATCGTAGGACCAGATGCAAATCTTCAAACATTGGCTCGTGGTGTTAATACAGTCATGTTAGATACCGGTTCAAAAGAGTTGATTGATTTACATGCAAAGATGTTTAAAAAGCATGGAACAACTACTATTCGCAACTTTGATGCACTCAATGATATTGAAAACTTGAAGTATTCAGCTGAGAGAATTACGCATTACGGTCTTAAGCATGAAGCAGTGGTTACAATGATGGATCTTCCACCAGGATGCCATGGTGCGCATACAGTAGAACTTTATGAAAAAACTCTCCGTGATATTTTAGACAGTGGTCTTCCATATGACAGTATCTGTTTTAAAGATGCAAGCGGTACTTCAAATCCTCAAAAAGTTTTTGAAACTATCTCTATGGCTAGAAAACTTTTAGGTGATGATGTACATGTTCGTCTTCATACACATGAAACTGCAGGTGTTTCTGTAGCTGCATATATGGCGGCTCTTGAAGCAGGTGTTGATGGTATTGACATGGCTGCGAGCCCGGTAAGTGGTGGAACAAGTCAGCCTGATATTCTTACAATGCTTCACGCAACAAAGGGAATGAATTTTGATCTTGGTGGATTAGAACTTGGTAAAATTCTTACCTATGAAAAAGAGCTTCAGGGGTGTTTAGAAGATTACTTTATACCACCAGAAGCGACTATGGTTTCTCCAATTATACCATTCTCTCCAATGCCGGGTGGTGCACTGACAGCAAATACACAAATGATGCGTGATAATGGCATTATGGATAAATTCCAAGATGTTATTGCTGCAATGCAGGAAGTTGTAGAAAAAGGTGGTTATGGTACTTCTGTAACACCAGTTTCACAATTTTACTTCCAACAGGCTCTGAACAATGTAATGCAAGGTCCTTGGAAAGTTATCGCTCCCGGATATGGAAAAATGGTTCTTGGTTACTTTGGTAAAACACCGGTTGCACCGGATGCAGAGATTGTTAAAATTGCTTCTGAGCAGTTAAAACTAGAGCCGACAACAGAAAAAGCTTTAGATTTGGCAGATGCTGATCCAGAAAAATCTTTAGAGAGTTGGATTAACAGACTCAAAGAGGAAGATATTGAAATTACTGAAGAAAATATCTTTATTGCAGCAGCTTGCCATGAAAAAGGTATCGCTTTCCTTAAAGGTGCAGGCGAATTAAACGTACGTAAAATATCTGAAATGAAAAATGATTGTGAAGAAGGAAATTCAATGGGTAATGGGAATTATACAGTAGTAGTAGATGGTCAAAAATTTAGTGTTCAAGTAGCAGAGGGTGATGCAAATATTCAAGTCACAGCAGTTGATGGTGAGAGTATTGCACAAGCAGCTCCAACAGCAGCTCCAGCGGCATCAGACAATGATACTGAAATCAAAGCGCTTCTTCCGGGAAATGTTTGGAAACTTGTAGCGAACCCGGGTCAGAGCGTAAATGAGGGTGATGTTATCATGATTCTAGAATCTATGAAAATGGAAATTGATGTAGTTGCACCAAGAGGCGGTGTAATCAAGTCTATTAATGTAGCTACAAATGATAAAGTTGTAGAAGGTCAAGTCGTAGCAGTCTTAGGATAACAGAATGAAAAATATTGTAATTAAACTCCTTGCATCATTGATGCTCTTCGCATTTGCTTTCTCTACGAATGCTATGGCTTCTGAGCATGAGCAGAGTGGACAAAAACTCTCTACCCATCAAGAAGAGACATATAAAGCAAAACCTTTTAGCGAAATGATAGAAGGATTTTTAGAATCTACTGGTATCGTTGCACTTGTCAATCCTCGTGCGGATGAGATGAGTTCTACGGGTGAGCCTATGAGTAATTTTCACAAAGGTTTAGGTCGTGTGATTATGATTCTTGTCACATTCTTACTCTTTTGGCTTGCTATTGCCAAGGGCTTTGAACCGTTGCTTCTTTTACCAATTGCTTTTGGTGGCTTGCTCGCAAATATTCCCATAGCAGGCATAGCAGGACCACATGGATTTCTAGGTGTAATCTATCAGGCAGGTCTCTCCAATGAGCTCTTTCCTATCATCATCTTTATGGGTGTTGGTGCGATGACAGATTTTGGTCCACTTTTATCAAATCCTAAAACAGCGCTGCTTGGTGGTGCTGCTCAGTTTGGTATCTTTGGAACACTTGTAGGTGCAGTTGCACTTAGCCAAGCTGGTTTTGTAGATTTTACTCTGCAACAAGCTTCAGCTATCTCTATCATTGGTGGTGCAGATGGTCCGACATCTATCTTTATTGCAACGAAGCTTGCTCCTGAACTTCTTGGTGCTATTGCGGTTGCATCTTACTCGTATATGGCTATGGTTCCTATCATCCAGCCTCCGATTATGAAAGCTTTGACAACAGAAGCAGAACGTAAAATTAAGATGACAACTTTACGTCATGTATCACGTTTAGAGAAACTTGTTTTCCCT
>Ga0256829_1001781_pt1 | contig 17004 bp, 14 predicted proteins | sample 131447metaG_FD_185979 | JGI IMG/M metagenome (GOLD analysis project Ga0256829, IMG submission 185979) | Hydrothermal vent microbial communities from Lau Basin, Pacific Ocean - 131-447 | ecosystem: Environmental > Aquatic > Marine > Hydrothermal vents | place: Pacific Ocean: Lau Basin | collected...
CGAACCTGATGAAGGTTAAGGATCTAATTGCCGCCCTAAGCATAGGCTTTACTGGAGAGGAGGCGATGGAACTGCTAAGATCTGAAAACATACTAATAACAATAGACATAAAATCAAGGCTTGGGAGTTCTAAGAATCATGTAAGAAGGATACTAGGAAGAATTATTGGAGAAGGGGGAAGGGCCAAAAGAACGCTAGAAGAGATAACAGGTACAAGAATACACATAGGCAGTCATGCAATAGGTATCATCGGGGACTATGATAGATCAATAATAGCACAGTACGGTATTGATATGCTAATAGAGGGTAGAATGCATGGTACCGTGTATAGAAAGCTTGAGGAAATGATGAGGGAAGTTAAGAGGCGGGAAATAGGAAACATATGGCAGAAAAGGTACCTTGAATAAGACAGAGGCAAGGCAACTATGAAAATAACTTATTGTGGAAACTCCTATTTCATACTAGAAAGCTCTTCAATCAAAATAGCAATTGACCCTCATGATGGAGGAAGCCTTAACTTAAGGCCATGCACAACCTCGGCAGACTATATAATAATTACACATGACCATTATGATCACAATGCCTATATGATGGCTTTTGGTAAAAATACTAAAAGAATACTACGAGGGAAAGAAGGCCAAAAATTTAGACTAGAAAATGCATTCCTTGAATTCTATGACTTCTACCACGATAGTTTTAATGGGACTTTCTTCGGCAAGGTATCTGGTTTCAAATTACTCCTAGAGGAAATGAACATAGTAAACCTATCGGATATCGGTCAGAGATATGAAGCCACTTTCAGTAGGCTTAAACCCATAGACATATTAATGATACCAATAGGCGGAGTAACTACAATAGGCTACGAAGAGGCTTATACCTTCATAGAGGAGCTGAGACCAAAAATAGTTCTACCAATGCACTATTGGATAAAGGGATCTAACCTGCCTTATGATTCGATAGATAGTTTTATCAAAAATTCTAGGTTTGACGTAGAATTTAGGGAAAATAATGTTCTTACCGTAAAAAAAGAGTCCTTGCAGGACAACACGAAGATAATAGTTTTAAATTATGTTTGAATTATCGGTAACCCTAAAATCAAAACCTTAGAAGCACAAAAGCTTTTTAACCCATCTTTTTACTTATGTTTCGGATATTTAATATTTCAAGAAATTAATACGGTGATTTGGCGTGGTGCTCTTGTTTAGAAATATGAAGATAGCCACTTTGGATGATGTTGACCTCACAGGTAAAAGCATCTTGTTGAGAATTGATGTAAATTCCCCAATAAAGGATGGAAAGATCTTAGATATAAGTAGGTTTAAAGCGCATGTAAAGACAATAAAAGAGCTAGCTGAACTAAACACGAGGCTTGTAATAATGAGCCATCAGGGAAGACCTGGTAAGAATGATTTTATTTCCTTAGAGCAACATTCAAAAATTTTGTCAAGACTACTTGGAGTTAATGTGGAGTTTGTAAAGGACATCATTGGTAAAGATGCAAAGAGAAGGATAGCAAACCTCGAAAATGGTGAAATATTGATGTTGGATAACACTAGATTCTTGCCGGAGGAAAATGTTGAGCAACCAATGGAAGCCCTTTCTAGGACAAAGCTTGTTAGCGAGCTTCGTAAGTTTTTTGATTATTATGTAGGAGACGCGTTTGCAACATCCCATAGAAGCCAACCAAGCATCGCAGGCTTCCCGTATGTAATGCCTAGCGTAGCTGGAAGGGTGATGCAAGATGAGGTCTCAGCATTATCGAGAGCCTTTAATGGCCATCGCCCTATAACATATTTCATAGGCGGTACTAAGCTTGACGACGCCGTAAAAATAATAAACCACCTCATAAAAACGGATTCCGCAGACTATATATTAACAGGAGGTTTGGTATCATTGTTGATACTCGACGCAAGGGGCTACGATGTTGGTACTGCAAAAACGTTGCTACAAGAAAAGTTCGACCATCTATTAGATAATGCAAAGGTGATAGCAAAAAGCAACAAGGTAGTGGCACCTTTAGATGTTGTCTCTGAACTAAATGATGGAAACCTATCAATGCAAAAGATAGACAAAATCATGGGCTCACCAAAGGATATAGGAGAAGAAACGCTAAAGGTATACAGCGAAATACTTAAGGACTCAAAAACTATCATACTAAGAGGTCCAGCTGGGGTCATCGAAGATGAAAGGTTTAAAAAAGGAACAATAAGGCTTGCAGAAGCTTCCCTAAAGTCAAATGCGTTCATAATATTTGGTGGGGGTCATTTTCTTTCGATACTAGAAGATCTTCCCCCAGAATTAAGAAAGAAGGTAAACTACATAAGTACCGGAGGTGGTGCTGTTGTGTATTTTCTCTCAGGAGAACCCATGCCTGGTATAGAGGCCCTGGCTTATTCTTATAGAAAATTCTTCGAGGGTGGGAATTATGTCAAAGAAGGTTAAGGTTGGTATAAATGGCTTTGGAACTATAGGGAAAAGGATAGCTATGGCAATTAACAAACAAAACGACATGAGCGTTTCGGGGATAGTAAAGAAGAGGCCAGACTATAACGCATATTATGCAGCAGAAAAAGGCTTCAAGATATATGCTGTTTCAGAGAAGGAGGCTGAAGCATTTCAAAAGGCAGGAATAGAAGTTCGGGGAACACTAGTAGACTTAATCAAGGAATCTGATATAATCATAGATGCGACTCCTGGTGGTATTGGAGAAACTTATAGGCCCCTTTATTCAGAGCTTGGCATAAATGTAATTTACCAAGGTGGAGAAAGGGCTAGTGTAGCAGAGGGTTCTTTCAATGCGCTATGTAACTACGATGAAAGCATGGGAAAAAGAACCCTAAGGGTTGTATCTTGTAATACTACTGGTCTGCTAAGGAGTATCTGTGCCCTAAAAGATTTAGAAGAGATCAAAAAGGTGAATGCAGTTTTAATTAGAAGAGGGGCCGATCCGCCTGAAATTAAAAAAGGACCGATAAACGCTATAACGATAAGCCCACCTACAATACCAAGTCACCACGCGCATGATGTAAAGACCGTTTTGCCTTGGATAGACATATCAACAGCTGCAGTCGTTGTTCCTACTACCTTGATGCACGTTCACCACGTCACTATAAGGTTCAAGCATAATATTAAGAAGAGTGAAATTATTGATGCGCTAAATGCTTATCCAAGGATAATTATGGTCGATAGCAAAGGCACAAAAATAGAAAGCACGGCACAATTAATGGATGCCGCAAGGCTTAGCAGAGAAAAAGGTGACATCAATGAACTTGTTATCTTCGAGGACTCGATTACTATAGAAAAAAATGAGCTACAGTTTTTCCAAGCAGTACATCAAGAATCCATAGTGGTACCGGAAAACATAGATGCCATAAGGGCTTCTCTAAAGCTTGCACAAAAACTAGAGTCTATAAAAGAAACAGACAGGACCTTAGGGTTGACAAAAAGATTGTATTAAAGGTAATGTTATAAAAGCTAACGCAAGGTTTTTATTAAGCCCTTTTCTCTCAGGATCTTTATTCTCCAAGTAGGAATGAGGGTTTTTGGGTGGTTTGCCTTTACCATGTTGACCCTTCCGACCGACGTGTTTTTTGGCCACCTTTTCGGTTCTTCAGGATCCTTTCTCGCAATGTCTTCTATCTCTCCAAGCCTCTTGGCATACCTTTCTATGTTTTCTTTGGTCTCGCCTTCTGTAAACTCGGTCATTAATGCTTCCTTTACTATTAATGGGAAGTAAATGGTTGGGGCGTGAAAGCCCACGTCAAGAAGGCCCTTGCTTACATCTTCAGCAGTAACTCCTGTTTCTTTATGAAGTGGTTCAGAACTTAGTACGACCTCATGCTTTCTAAACCTCTTTCCATATGGGATGCTATACCCTCTGTATTTTTCCATTAGTTTTACAAAATAATTTGTGTTTATAACGGAAACTTCGCCAGTTTCTTTGAGGCCCTGGGGCCCCAATGAAAGGATATAGACATAGGTCCACAGCAGTTGTTGCACATTACCAAAGAACGCCTTCAGTAACCCTGGACTATACCTCCCCGGCCATTTTATTTTATATAGGCCTTCCTTCTCATCATAATAGATCATTGGTCCTGGAATTAGATCCTTTAACGTTATGCCATTAACCACTTTCCTGTTCTTTATGCAGATAGGCCCCGAGCCCGGTCCACCTCCACCATGAGGCGATGAAAACGTTTTGTGTAGGTTCAGGTGAGCAATATCGAAGCCCATGTCACCGGGCCTGACCTTTCCCAATATGCCATTCAAATTTGCGCCATCATAGTATAACAACCCATCCTTTTCATGCACATTTTTCTCTATATCGAGTATCCTTTCCTCAAAGAGGCCCAGGGTATTTGGATTTGTTATCATAAATCCTGCTGTTCTTTCGCTTAGCGATGCCAAAAATGCATCGAAATCTATGTTACCATCATCGGCTGTTGGTATCTCTATTGCTTTAAAACCACCCATAATGGCACTAGCTGGATTCGTTCCATGTGCAGAGTCAGGTATAAGTATTTCATCTTTAGTGCCTATCTGATCCTTTATCTCATGATACTTCCTTATCGTCAATATACCAGTAAGCTCTCCCTGGGCACCTGCAGCCGGATGCAAAGTGCAATAATCCATCCCAGTTATTTCTGCTAACCAAATTTGAAGGTCATATAATGCCTTTAGCAAGCCTTGAATGGTCTCCTCAGGCTGCAATGGATGAATGAAAGCTAACCTATTATCGCTTGAATACCTTAGCGCAATTCTAGGGTTGTACTTCATGGTACAACTTCCTAATGGTACGGGCCCATTATCAACACCATAGCTCATCTCAGAAAGTTTTGTATAATGCCTAATTACTTCAACTTCGCTGACTTCAGGTAACTGGGGCTCTTTCTCCCTTTTCACACTAGCATCAATTGATATCTCTCCCATTATATTCCTAAATGTATCATTAATGTGACTAAACCTGATACCCTCTCTGCCGTTACTCAACTCATATATGCTTGGTTCATCCCATTTTGCCTGCCTAAACATAGCCTACCACCTCTCACATAAATTCTCGAATTTTATCAAGAACAAAGTCTATATCCTCCTTATGGTGAACCTCCGTAAAGCTGAGAAGACCCCAGGACTCCCTTGCCCATTCTACGTAATTAGCTAGAGGTATGCCCAGGAGGATACCCTGCTTTAGCATGCTTTTTCTTATCTCTTTAAAGTCTTTCTTAAAATCAACAATGAAGTCACCAAAGAATTCGCCAGTGAACAAAGGCGAATCCAGCCCTATCTTCTTGAGCTCGCGAGATGCGTAATGGCTCCTATACCAAATAGCTTCCGCTACATCCCTTAGGCCTTTTCTGCCTAGCAATGCAACGTAGAAAGCTGCTATCATAGCGTTTAAGCTTGAGTTTGTAGTTATGTTGCTTGTAGCTTTCGACCTCCTTATGTGTTGTTCCCTTGTTTGTAATACCATAGCATAGGCGTTTGAAGAACTGCTATCCTCAGTCAGACCAATTATCCTCCCAGGCATTTGCCTCACCAGCTCATTTTTCCATTTAGTCGCAAAGATACCGAGATATGGACCGCCAAAATTCAAACCAAGTCCCAGAGGTTGTCCCTCACCTATCGCAATGTCAGCGTCTAATTCCCCTGGCGGCTTATAAAGCATTAGGCTGATAGGGTTTACTCCTACAATAAACAGGGCTTGTTTCTCGTGCGCTATTTCGCCTAAAGCCTTTGCATTTATATCAACTACTCCAGTAAATTGATAAGGATATTCTAGGTAAACGGCTATAGTATTATCATCTATTTCGTTTTTAACGTCCTCGACATCTAGGTATCCAGTCTCTTTGTCAATTTTATATTTCTTTAACTGAATCCCATGGGGGGCTGAATAGCTTCTCGCAACGGAAAGGTGAAAAGGATTAATGACCTCTGGAACTATCACTTTATTTTTCTTCTTTATCCTTGCTGCCATTAATATGACCTCTCCCAAGGAGCTTGCCATATCGTACATGCTTGAATTTACAACATCCATGTCAAGCAGATCTGCCATCATGCTTTGATACTCAAATAGCGTTTGCATGAGCCCTTGGTTGATTTCTGCCTGGTATGGGGTGTATGCAGTAAGAAACTCCCCTCTCTCAGCAAGGTATCTAACTGAAGCTGGAATATAGTGAGGCCATGCACCTCCACCTATGAATTGCTTTCTAGGCCCAAAAACAATATTTTTGTTGAGGATATCTTCGATTATCTCTGATACTTCGATTTCATCAAGTGGTCGTTTCATCCCAATATTAAGGGAGTTCCACTTATCTTCTGAAATTAATATATCTTCTGGTACATCATTATAAAGATCCAAAACATCTTTTACACCAATAAAATCAAGCATTTCTCTCTTTATCTCTTCTTTGCTGTTTGGTATCCAAGCATGTCTCACGCCTATCGCCATTTTAAATTTCTGCTTAGAAAGTTAAATGCATTAGATTTCTTGATCATCTTTATTTAGCGTCATGAAGTAAGTAGAAAACCTTTAATTATTGATGTAAAATCACCAAATAACGTTTGTAAGACCTGTAAAAGGTCAACATGTCTACTTTTTTAAGACACTTCTCCTCTCCATAACGTAAGATAATACTACCAGTAGCATTATTATAATTACCCATGCCATAACGCTGTTTTTGCTCGGCTTACCACTATTATGAATACCCAAGAGGGATAACACAAACATTGCTGTGGACCAGCTTGATGGGGAAGTTGTAGGCAACGGATTCCCATATTTCGGATCTATTGCTTGTGGGATTAAACCGCTCTGTGAGTGCTTAAAAACCCAGTTAAGTAATGCTAGGGATTTACTATAGCTACCTAGCTTGTCATAATAATACGATAGAAACATAGTGGTTACAACCCAGGGTGGGTTAAAAGTAGAGCTATCATGTAAAGTAACATTATAATGATAGAAGTCATTTACATACCTAGCTATTCCACCCGAAACTGCTAGCCTTGAGACCTCTGCAATTACGTCGCTAGAAGCATAAGATGACTTTGGCTGGAGGTATCCGAGAGCCATAGGTAGGATGGTTAAAGAGTCATAGTATGGAGGGATTGGGATGACTTTTTCTCTACCTGTTGACGTCGAATTAAATGCTATAGACGAATAAAAGAAATTGCCATTCCAAAAATACCTTATGATACTTTGGTTTAAAACCTTCTCGTAGTTTTTTAATGTTGTGGTGTTTATTCCCAGGTATTGGTATATCTTGGATACATAATAAATACCTAAATCATCTATAGCCTCTGAGGAAAAGTGGTATGTAGTCTTATTCCCCCAAACACCTACTCCCATAGGTAGCATGGAATACCTATTATTTCTTATCTGAGAGAACTCAAAGTTTAACGTTTTGTTCAACACCGGCAATACTGATGACAGAAACGTTATGTTGTGTGTTATTTGGAAATAGTCATATATACCCAACTGGAAAAGCCCAATAGCAATAAGTGATGGAAAGCTTTTAGATAAGGGATGACCGGTATAAAAGTTGTATTCCTTATACCAAGTAGAGTTCTGTTTAGCGGTATCAGCCATCCACTGCCAGAATTTACTGGCAGAGATGTAATGGCCAGAGTCTTGAAGGGCTAAGGAAGCGAATGAAGAAACTATTATCGAAGAATACAAACACCTTGGAGAGGGGGAAGACGCAAAGATACCGAGGTATGGATTTTGCTGGTCTTTTAAGAATAGAAGGCTGAGAAAGTATTCATAGGCTAGGTCTCTATTAATACTTGCCTTAAGCATCTTAGACCTATATAACCAATTATTAACTTCTCTCTCATTATATGCTATCATGTATTTTGACGGGTAATATTTCGTGGTGTTAATGCCGAGCTCTAAGTAACCATTTGCCTTATATTTTAGCTTTATCAAGGTTTCATTTGCTAAATGAATTACTTCTTTACTTCCATTGTAATAAATGGAAATTCTAATATGTTTTTTATTATATAGTAATACTGTATAGTTACCATATGATGTGATGCTATAGCTTCTTGGTATGGTTATGTATACCCCTATATATTTTGCTGGCTTTAAGATAGCTATAAAAGAAGGCAAATGAGGTGGCGATGCTATAATAATTTTTCCATCTTCTCCCTTTATATTAACAGTATTGTTTAATGTAAGCCTTGTTGACGAGACGCGCCCAAGAAAGAAGGTTATATTGAGTGGTATAATACCATACCCACCGAGGTATATATTGGTTATTGTGGTATTGCGATTCTTTAACCTATTTAGAGATGCATTGGGAATTGGGATGCCTGTTATAATTAACATGCTCGTATTAACCCAATTACCTAGCATCAAATATGATGGATAGTAAGAAAGTGACCTTGAATAAGTATATGAATGGCCTACTGGTATTATTATAGGCAAAATTAGGATTAGTAAGACTACAGCTATTGCCTTGATATTTTTGTTCACTATTTCATCCTCATAATAAAATATTATAGGGTTTTACGGCTTATATTTTTTAACATCATAATAGCTTGAATTGGTGAATTATATTGTCAAGCGTAATAGAGAGAATTTTAGAAGCATTTAATAGCTATGGCCCCCTATCACCCGGAGATGTGGCCCAAAAGCTTGACATACCCAGGTATAAAGTGTTGGCGACGATCCAATGCCTGAACGAGCTTGGACTTTTAGAGGCCTTATATTCAAGAGGTAGCTATAAAATATATCAAACGACAATTATCGGAAAAAAAGTGCTTGAAAAAATAAAGGAAAAAGAACCACTAAAGGATTTATTCGAATCGATAATTCTAGGAGATATAAATAATGACAGCAATCTAAAGACGCCAGCATAGGTAACCTTAAGGCTTAAGGAATACGAATAATGGCTCAACGCTGAGCTTCAATAGGTGAACAAAAAGGTATATGTCTCTAAATCTCTCTGCCTTAGCAGTCGCCCTTTAGAGTGAAAAGAGATTAGATGCTGTGGCAACTAGATGAACTAAATACAAGCCTACTGGGAGGCCATTTCGGATTTTAACAATATAACATCTAATAGATATTCTTAATTCTTATATAAGATAACAAGGCAGGCCCTGTCCTGAGTTAGTATGAAAGACTGCTTATTTGGGTATTTAATTTGACAACTAGGGAATTTTAAATGCTTGGGAAAAGCCAATAAGAAGAAAAATGATAAACCCCTCTTCTCCTGTGCCAATAAGAGTAAGGTTATCATTAAGGGCTTAAGGCCAAGCTTAATTTCCAGTAAGGCAGGTCAAGCAATACCCATTAGCGTAGTCCTTAATGAACCGCTAACAAAGATGAGGTTTATGAGGGAGGGGGAAGCCTTTGCATGGTTACCAAAGTTATAAAAATAATGAAAATATCATATAGGGGCAACCGCTAACAAAAGAAGTCATAAGTATAGGGAAAGGCAGTAGAAGCGGTTGAACAAGCAGTTCAGTTTAAAGGCTTCTAAAAGAATCTTATCATGAAAGCATGGGGCTAATGGGTTCGGTAGACAAGCCCCTAAAACAGTTGAGGAAACTTATAGGAATGTGCTTCAAGAGATCGCAGATCATACCATAGGAAAAACAAGGCACCATCTAAAAAGTATCATGAGGAAGAAAAGTGCTATTTCTTGCTTACTGCAAGGTGAATAGACCTTAGCAATAGCTTTGCCGAGAGCTTAGAAGTCATGCTACCTATATCATACGGAGGTGCAACTTCAGTTACGTCAACCCCTATAAGCTTGCTTGAAGAACCTACAACCTTATCTATTATCCTAATGGACTCATAGGGCGTAAGGCCAAGTGGGGTAGGAGAATTCACTCCTGGTGAAAAGGACTGGTCTAGGTGATCCATGTCTATGCTTAGGTAAATTGTCTTGCCTTTCGAAAAGCTTTCTATTTCTTTTAGCGACTCCTCAAAGTTTGTCAACAACCTTGACCTTGTCAAGACAGTAATTCCTAGCTCCTTGGCCCTTTCGGCAGCATAAACAGGGTTCGAATAGTCGGAAACCCCTACTACCATTACGTTCACCTTTCTCTTGCTACAAACGTCATATAGCCAAGAGCCACTTGTCAGCCCCTCAAAAGTTTTCCTTATATCGTAATGCGCGTCTAACACAAGGATCGACGTTTCTGGCAGGAGTGATGCGGTTGCATCAAATGTCCACCCAGTTATGGCATGGTCACCCCCAAGGAACGCTACAGGTACATTCCTAGAAAGGGCAACCCCTATTGCAGCTTTGGAAACCTCTTCTACTCTTTTCCTTGTCTCTGCTATATCCCCGGGTACTACGGCTACATCGCCTAGGTCTTCAAATCCAACATCTATGTTTCCTAGATCATGGGAAAGTGGGGTTAGTGAGAAAAGCTCCTTTCTGATAGCATCGGGTGCGAACCTAGCACCGGGTCTACCTGAGGTGTTCCAATCCCATGGAATCCCTATTAATGGCACAACTTTTTTCAGGTCACGAACCCTCAAATCACCTGCATCCCTCAGGAGCGACTTCTTGTTTTTCATAACGTAGCTCTCCCAACTTTCTTTGTTTCCTTCCATAACTTTCACCCTTAAAATTGTGGTTATCTTAAAATAAATCCTTATTTCACAATAGGTTTATTATTTTGAAAAAGGATTCCATTACCTGTGAGCAGAGGTGTCTCAATTGTACCAGAACTATAGGGGGAGGCCTATAGAGGAACTTATCTCGGAAGGCTATTATGACCCGGAGACGAAGACGGTAAAGGCGATAAAGGGGGAGGAAATTCATGTACACAGTAGGGATTGGCAGATAGAAGGAATTCTGAGGATGCTCTTCCATGTTTTAGATCCCATGGTTGCAAAGGATCCAAAGAACCTTATAGTCTATGGGGGTACTGGTAAGGCTGCTAGGTCATGGAATGATTTCGAGGCAATAGTCGATTCTCTTTTGACTATGAACAGCGATGATACCTTGGTGATACAGAGTGGTCAACCAGTGGGCATATTCAAGCTCTATCAAGGCTCCCCACGCGTAGTTATGAGTAACGCAATGCTCGTACCGAAGTGGGCTGATTGGGAATATTTTTGGGAGCTAGAAAAGATGGGTCTAATAAGCTATCATCAGATGACTGCTGGATGCTGGGCATATATAGGTACTCAAGGGATATTGCAAGGAACCTATGAAACTATAGGGGCCGCGGCCGAGAGGTATTGGGGGAGTCTCGAAGGCAAGTTTGTTGTTAGTGCTGGGCTTGGAAACATGGGAGGTGCACAGCCACTTGCAATAAAGATGCTTGGAGGGGTTGCATTGATAGCTGATGTAGATAAGAGGATGATAGACAGGATGATAGAAACTGCTTACCTAGATACTTGGACAGACGACATAGACAAGGCCATAGATATGGCTTTGCAAGCAAAGAAGTCCAAAACACCAACGAGCATAGGGGTGAAGGCAAACGCCGTTGAGTTACTTGGAACCCTTGTAAGGGAAGGTATAACGCCGGACCTGTTAAGTGATCAAACACCCGCCCACGACCCCCTATCTTACGTGCCTGAAGGCGTGAGCGTAGAGGAGGCCGAGAGGCTGAGGAAGGAGGACAGAGAAGGCTACATAGTAAAGTCAAAGGAAACAATGAAAAAGCACGTTCAGCTTATGCTAGAATTGATGGCTAGAGGCGCGGTCACCTTTGAATATGGAAACAACCTCAGGAAGCAGGCTTATGATGCAGGGGTAAAGGAGGCCTTTAAGATACCTGGTCAAATGGAGTTTATGAGACCCCTCTTTGAAGAAGGGAGGGGACCCTTTAGGTGGACAAGTTTAACTGGAAACGAAAAGGACATATTTAAGCTTGATGACATTTTAATAACATTTTTCGAGAGGAACAAGAAGTTGTATAGGTGGATAAAGTCCGCCCATGATTATGTACACTTCCAAGGGCTTCCTGCAAGAGTTGTATACCTTGGTTATGGAGAGAGGGCATTGTTTGGGAAGGTAGTTAGCGAAATGGTAAGAAAGGGGGAGTTGAGCGGACCAATATGGTTCGGAAGAGATCATCTCGATGCTGGGAGCGTTGCTTCGCCATATAGAGAAACAGAAAACATGATAGATGGAAGCGATGCAATAGGTGATTGGCCTATCCTTGACTATGCCTTAAATACAGCTAGTGGCGCTACTTGGACTTGCTTCCACCACGGTGGAGGAGTTGGTATAGGCTATGCTATTCACACGGGCTTTGGTATGGTTGTCGATGGGTCTCAGCTAGCTGAGGAAAAGGCACTAAGGGTCTTTACGGTCGACCCAGGGATGGGGGTTATAAGGCATGCGCATGCAGGCTACCCAAAATCAATACGCGTTGCTAGAGAAAAGGGCATAAGGATACCGATAATTTCGATGCTCGAAGAGAAGAGCAAGAGGGTTATAGAAGAGGCGAGAAGTAAGGGAAGGATCTCTGATTTTACCTATGATAGGGTTAAAAAGGATTTAGAAGAATATGAGAGGAGGAAGGGAAACTATAGATCCCCTTTTAATACATAGATTTCCTATGCCGATAAGTGATTGAACCTTTTTCCTATAGCATCATGTTTCTTTCGCTTGTAAGTGTAGTATCAGCACAACGACTTAGCGTTTATAAAATCTTTTATTAATTATTTCTCATCTCATTTAATATAATAACCTCTATTAGCACACAGCTACTGGTGGTTTTCGTTGGCGTTAGGTACCCCAAGCGAATATTTAAACAGGTTAAGAGCAAGGCAGGATAGGCTTAATATTTACGTTGGTGGAGAAAAGGTAAACGATGTAACTTCTAATCCTGTTCTAAAGCCGGTTATTAACGTAATATTGAAGACGTACGAGCTTGCTTTAAATGAAGAGTATAGGAGTATATTGACAGCAAAGAATTGGAAAGGGGAAGAGGTAAGCAGGCTCGTAAATGTAGAAATGAGTATAGAGGATCTGCTTCTAAGGGCAGAATCACAAAGGATACTAAACTACCGTATCTCGAATTGCAACTATCGTTGCACTGGTCATGATGGGATAAACGCATTGTTTGCGTCTACCTTCGACATAGATAATAAATATAATACTGATTATCACAGGAGGTTCTTAGAGTGGCTCGAGGAAGTACAGTCAAAAGACCTAGTAGTTGAGACGGCTATGACTGATGCAAAAGGGGACAGGTCTAAAGGACCTTTGGAGCAAGGTAATGAGATGGCATACCTTCGTATCGTTGAAAGGAGAAGGGATGGAATAGTTGTGAGGGGTGCGAAGATGCACGTTACAGGCGCGGCCCTAGCAGACGAGCTCTTGGTCGTACCTACTAAGGGGATGAAGGAGCCGGAAAAAGACTATGCTGTTGCATTTTCGATAAAGCCGGATGCGGAGAACATTTACTTCATATCGGCGTGGCACCCTATGGATGTCATGAAAAAGGTTTCAAGCGATATGGGAAGTGAGTCCGACTATCCATCGCCCTTTGGCCACAGGAGTACTTATATAGTTATATTTGACGACGTCTTTGTGCCTAAGGAAAGGGTGTTTATGGAAGGCCAATATGAATTTACTGGAAAGCTCGTTGAATACTTTGCTGCCCACCACAGGGCAGGCGGGGGAGCTTGCAAGGCAGGGTTTGCAGATTCCATATTAGGGTCTGCAGCCCTTGCTGCAGACGTTAATGGTGTACTAAACGCAAGTTACATCCAAGGTAGGTTGCTAGACATTATGAGGCACGGTGAAGCTGCTTACGCTTCTGGCATAGCAGCTATGGCCAAGGGCTGGAAGCATCCTAGCGGAGAGTACATACCAAACTTTAGGCTGGCAAACATTGCTAAGCTAGATGCCATAGAGCATTTGAAGGAAGCTATAGTGGCAGCAGCTGACATAGGTGGTGGAATAACCGTTAATGCACCTTCCATCAAAGACATAAAGGTTGGCGAAAAGGTATCCCTTGCTATAAAGGGTAACAGCTCCTATACGCCAGAGGAAAGGTTGAGGGCTATTAGGCTACTTCAACTATGGGTAGCGGGTCCTCACCTAGTAGGGGTTATACAGGGAGGGGGTTCACCTGCGGCGGAGTTACTGTCATTAAGAAGTGAAATGAGGTCTAAGATTCAAGAGCTTATAGATAATGCGAGGGTGGTTTCCGGTATTAAAGGTAAAGAAGGAAAGGGGGCTGCTTCATAGGTAATTAAAATATAAGGTTTAGATATTTTCTATTAATTAGAGAGCAAGTTAGGGTTTTCCTCTCTCCGTATCGGGTGTGCTGGGCAGATTAAGCCCGAATTGATGTGGCATATTAAGGATCTTGAACGTGTAGTTTTTGTTTTCTCCGAGAGTCTCTAATGAAGGCGAGAAGAGAGGAGCCTTAGCCATTACGACGTTCACACTTTAGCCAAAAGTAACAGGTAGGCAGAACGGAACTTGGCTTTAATAAAAACCCAGTTCTTTTTTGAAATTTATTTACATAACATTTAGTAACCTTTTTAAGAGATTTATACCTGTTAAGGTTAATTATTTTTGGAGAGGTGTTATGGAGGACAAAACCACGCTAGGCTTGAGCAAGGGTTATACTATAGCATCAATAGTAATAGCCATATTCCTTTCTATAATAGTTATATTAGGTGGTTACGCAATAAGCACTATACCCAATAGCATCGTATCGCAAAAGCTTAGTAACATCACAAAAACAGATCATTACAATATAAGCGGGATAACTCCTGGATTCTTAAAAGCTTTTGCATCTAATGTGCTTTATGGTTATGGTCTCGTTTACTTGACCTTAGCGCTACTTAGCATTCCATTTGTATATCTCCCGCTTTCCCATGACTTACCGGAAAAGGCCCAAAATCCAGCCTTGGTAATAGGGATTATAGAAGTCGTGGTTGGTATTGTTACGATAGTTTACCTTATTCCAGGGATTTTGATGCTCATCCAGTGGCATAACATAAAGAAATATAACTACACTAGGGCAATTATAAATGCTACGAGGAAGTGATAAAGCAAGGTTAGTATATTATCCTTGAAAACCTCGTGATAATCCTTGCCTTTCTTTCTGTTATATATACCATGTCTTCTATCCTAACGCCATAGAGCCCGGGGTAATATATACCAGGTTCTACTGTTACTACCATTCCCTTTTCGAGCACTTCATTTCCGTTAGGCCTTAAATAAGGTCTTTCATGTATCTCGACTCCCACGCCATGGCCAAGTCCATGGTTAAAATACCTGAGGATCCCTTCCCTCTCAAATACCTTTCTAGAAGCGTTATCTGGCACCCAGGCCTCTATTCCAGGTTCTATTATGTCTATGGCTTGCGATTGCGCCTCCTCCACAATCTCTATTAGCTTTTTGTATTCCCTTCCGCCAGTTCCAAACCACAACGACCTGGTCATATCGCTCATGTACCCTTCCATGTTTGCCCCGAAGTCTATAAGCACAGGACCAGGTCTTTCCAGTACTATGCTACCAGGGTTATAATGTGGAAGGGCAGTGTTCTCATAAAATGCCACTATCGTTGGGAAAGATTCGCCCCAAGCCCCTTGCGACATTAGGGAGGAATAGAATTTTCCTTCTATTTCCCTCTCCGTCGGTTTTTCCTCGAGCATTTCTAGGGATTCTCTTAGTGCTTTCTCAGAAGCTTCTATGGACTTCTCTATGAGTTCTACCTCCCATGAATCCTTTTTTGCCCTTACCTTTGCTAATTCATCGCTTATATCAATAACGCCTAACTCCACAAGGTATTTTCCTATAGGATAAAGGCTCCAAGCAAGGTCAGAGCCGTATTTTGCGCCACACTCTGATAGCAATTTTTTAATGGCTTCTTGGATGCCGCCATCGATGATATCGCCCCTAGGTATTGGTGGTTCTGTCCCCTTCTCCCCCTGCCTGTGAAATGCCTTTATTATGATGTCTTTCGGCGCCCTACTCAACATTCTATAGTAATCAAGGGTTGAAGTTAGAAGGTAATCTGGGCAGTTCTTTGAGAGAATAAGAACCTCTGTTGGGTCCCTTATTCCAGTCGAATATATTATATCGGCTTGGCCTGTAAGGATTATCGCATCTAAGCCTTTCTTTTCCATTAAATCCTTGACCTTCTTCCTGTTGCTATCCCAATTAGGGTTCATTAAACGTCGCCTAAACTATTCTAATCCTGTTTACCTTCTTGTTTTGCCAGCTGTACCTCCTTATTCTCTTGCTCCTGCCGAAGCCACAAGCTGCGCAGTACCCTTTTGCAACATTAAAGGATCTCCTTCCACACCTCCTGCACACTATGTGGGTCTTCCCCCTTCCTTTAAGCCCCATGGAAGCTGTTCCCTTTGTCATCTTATCACCCCACAGGGCTTATTGCTATTACATTATCGCCCCTGAGAAGGACAAGTCCAATAGGCTTAGAGGAGTTTTCTCCCACTTCTTCTGCCTTATCTAATATTAAGTTTAGATGTTGGTCGAAGCTGGTGAGTATCCCCTTTACCTTTCTGTTACCCTTCATCTTAACAAGCACATTTGTATTTAGATAGTTGCTTATTACCCTAAACGTATTGGTCTGCAGGTTGCTTTCAGCCATATTTCATCTCCTCTCGTATTGTGTTACAATATACTCTTTAAAACCTTTTGGATCTTTTGTTAGCTAAATGAATTATTTAAGGCCTTAGTACTCAATATAACATGCCCCGATGACTGGCGCTCAACACCGAGCCATGCTATGGAGACCAACGGGTCTGCGAGGGGCAGTTTCTATAATTTAATTAAATTTAACGTCTTTTAGCGCTGTTTTAGTCATTTTAAGCCAACGAGATAGGTGATGTTATGTGCTTATCCAGCATATACTTTATTTCATTACGTTGCTTGAGGCGTATTGTTCTTCTTGAGTGAAGGGTTATGATATTTGGATTTGTATCTGAAATGTTATGGCAAAACTAAGTAGAGGGGTTCAGCTTTGATAGGTGTTCATAGGTATTTATAGCCTTACGCCTACCAAAGCCTTGGGAATCATCAGGCTTGGGGTTTCATTACCCTCCTCCCC
>Ga0256829_1001782_pt1 | contig 17002 bp, 17 predicted proteins | sample 131447metaG_FD_185979 | JGI IMG/M metagenome (GOLD analysis project Ga0256829, IMG submission 185979) | Hydrothermal vent microbial communities from Lau Basin, Pacific Ocean - 131-447 | ecosystem: Environmental > Aquatic > Marine > Hydrothermal vents | place: Pacific Ocean: Lau Basin | collected...
AACCACCATCACTCTTCTCCGCCAACACTCAGACTCCGAAGACCGAGAGGTCTGAGGCAAGCGCGACCGCGCGCCCGAGTTAATACGAGGAGGGGGAGCGCCCACGGGCGCGGGGGTGAAACCCCCACTAATAAAAAATATTCCAACTCCCAAACCCAACCTCAAACATCCAGATTAACCACATTAAGCGCATTATCCTGAATAAAGGCGCGGCGCGGCTCGACCACGTCGCCCATCAGCTTGGTGAAAATTTCGTCCGCCGTATCGACATGATCGACCTTTACCTGCAGCAGGGTCCGGGCCTCCGGATCAAGGGTGGTTTCCCATAATTGTTCCGGATTCATCTCGCCCAACCCTTTGTAACGCTGGATTGACAGGCCCTTGCGACCGTAAGCCAGCACCAGCCGCATCAGGTCGCTCGGCAGGGTGATGTCCTGCACATCCTCGCGGCGGCTGATGCTGGCGCTATGGGCAAAAACCTCCTTGCGGTCTTTTACGGCCTCATTCAGGGCGCGGGCTTCCGCCGAGCTAAAGAACGCATCATCAATCGGGTAAATATCCTCAATCCCGCGTATTTTCCGGCTGAAAATCATCCCATCCGCCGTATTTTCTCCGGCCCAGGTATTTTCGCCCTCGACCGCCTTGCGGTTCATCCGCGCCACCACGGCGGCAATTGCCCCTTCCCGGTGATCGTCATCCCCCTGCATGTCCGGCTCGAACGCCCCGGCCAGCGCCATTTCCTCAATCAGTTCACGGTTATAGCGCGCCGGAACCCGCCCGAGTATCCGGGTGGTTTTCCGCACTTTTTCCACCAGGTCCTTCAGGTCATTGCCGGCAATTTGCGTGCCGTCATACAGTGTCAGGGTCATGTCATCAAGGGTCTGTTCAATCAGATGGTCCTCCAGCGCCGCGTCATCCTTTAAGTAAACTTCCGACTTGCCACGGCTGACCTTGTAAAGCGGCGGCTGGGCGATATAGAGATAGCCCCGGTCGATCACCTCGCGCATCTGGCGGTAGAAAAAGGTCAGCAGCAGGGTTCTGATATGGGCGCCGTCAACATCGGCATCGGTCATGATGATGATCTTGTGATAGCGCAGTTTTTCAATATCGAAATCCTCGCGGCCAATGCTGGTGCCCATGGCGGTGATCAGGGTGCCGATCTCCTGGGAGCCGAGCATCCTGTCAAATCTGGCCCGCTCGACATTGAGGATCTTCCCCTTGAGCGGTAGAATTGCCTGATTCTGGCGTGCGCGGCCCTGTTTGGCCGACCCACCGGCACTGTCCCCTTCGACCAGAAACAATTCGGATTTTGCCGGGTCGCGTTCCTGACAATCGGCGAGCTTGCCAGGCAGCGAGGAAATATCAAGCGCCCCCTTGCGCCGGGTCAGCTCGCGGGCCTTGCGCGCCGCTTCGCGGGCGGCGGCGGCCTCGACAATCTTGCTGATGATGATTTTGGCTTCCTGGGGATGTTCCTCGAACCATGACCCGAGCTTTTCATTCAGCAGGCTTTCGACCACCGGGCGGACCTCGGACGAGACCAGCTTGTCCTTGGTCTGGGACGAGAATTTCGGGTCTGGCACCTTGACCGACAGCACACAGGTCAGGCCCTCGCGGCTGTCATCACCGCTCAGGGTGACTTTCTCGCGTTTGGCGATGCCGGTGGCATTGGCATAGCCGTTGATGGTCCGGGTCAGGGCCGCGCGAAAGCCCGCCAGATGGGAGCCGCCGTCGCGCTGGGGAATATTATTGGTGAAGCACATGACATTTTCATGATAGCTGTCATTCCATTGCAGGGCGCATTCAAAAATAATACCCTCTTTTTCGCCGGAAATGCTGATGGCCACGGGGATCAGCGGGGTCTTGCTGCGATCAAGATAGGTGACATAGGCGGAAATCCCGCCCTCATAATACAGCTCGACCGCCTGCCCGCCAGTGGCGCGGTTATCTTCTATTTTGATGCGAACCCCGCTATTGAGGAAGGCCAGCTCGCGAAAACGATGCACAAGCTTCTGAAAATCGAAGTCAATATCACCGAATGTCTCGCGTGATGGCAGGAAGGTTACCCTGGTGCCGGTTTTGCCTTTGGCATCGCCGACCACCACAAGCTCTTTCACCGCGTCGCCATGCTCGAAACGGATAAAATGCTCCTTGTCATGGCGCCAGATGGTCAGGTCGAGATATTCCGACAGCGCATTGACCACCGATACCCCGACCCCGTGCAGGCCGCCGGAAATTTTATAGCTGTTGCTGTCAAATTTACCGCCGGCATGGAGCTGGGTCATGATAACCTCGGCAGCCGAAATCCCTTCTTCCTCGTGAATGCCAACCGGAATCCCCCGGCCATTATCGGTGACGGAGATCGAGCCGTCCGCATTCATCGACACCAGAACCAGATCACAATATCCCGCCAGTGATTCGTCAATGGCATTGTCCGATACCTCAAACACCATATGATGCAGGCCGGACCCGTCCTCGGTATCGCCGATATACATGCCGGGCCGTTTTCTGACCGCGTCAAGCCCTTTCAGGACCTTGATCGAATCCGCGTCATAATCTTCCGCCCCCAGATTGGCGTCTTTCATTTCTATTTCATCAGACATAAAATATCGTACCTTGTTCTCTAATCTGTTTATGTTGGCGTTATGACGCTGTTGTCCACCCGGAAATAGCCTGCCCGGTCGCCAAGTCCGTCAAATAGCAACCGGTCGGTGCCGGTCAGCCAGACCTGGGAGCCGAGGGCCGTAAGCTCGTCAAATAATGACGTCCGCCGCGCCCGGTCGAGATGGGCCACCACCTCATCGAGCAATAACAGCGGGGCGGCCCCGAAATCATTGGCCATAATCCGCGCACTGGCCAGGGTTATGGCAATCAACAGTGCCTTCTGTTCCCCGGTGGAACAGAGCGCCGCCGGCATGTCCCGGTCTTTGTGAGTGACCAGAAGATCACTTTTATGCGGCCCGGCAGCCGTCCGTCCGCTGTGGCTGTCCCGCTCGCGATTATCGCGGAGAAGCCGTCGAAACTCATCCTCCACCGCCAGTGCCGGCCCCTGCGCGAGACCCTGTTCCAGCAAGCCCTCCACCCTGATCTGCGCCCGGGGAAAGCAGGAGGCGGAGTCTTCTATTGCCCCGCACAGCCGGTCCATCGCATCGAGCCGGGCCGCCGCAACCGCAACCCCGTGTTCGGCCATCCGCCCTTCCAGAGCCGACAGCCAGCTGTCATCACCGCCGCCATCCTGCAACAGGCGGTTTCTTTCGCGCATCACCCGTTCATAGGCATTGACTTCGCGGCGGTGGCTGCTGTGAAAATCCGCGACGATCCGGTCGAGAAAGCGGCGGCGGCCTGACGGGGCCTCAATAAACAGGCGATCCATTTGCGGGGTCAGCCATGTGACCTGTAAAATATCGTTGAAGGCTGCCGGGCTTGAGCCATTCTCGCCGTCAATCCGGATAATACGCCGGTCTTTCTGCCCGCCATCCCCAACGGATTCTGTGGCGTCTGTTTCCAGCCCGGTCCCGAGATTTATCGTCCCGTCCGGGGTTTCAAGCCGGGCCGCCACCGTCCAGTTGCGGCGTGCCGGGCTGTGGCTGGCTGACCCGTCAAGACGGCAGGCATCGGACAAACGCCCGCCCCGCATCCCCCGACCGGCTGACAGAAAAGACAGGGCTTCGAGGATATTTGTTTTGCCGGCCCCGTTCGGCCCGGTCAGCACCACAGACCGGCCCCCTGGCTCTATCGTTGCCGCAGGGTAAGACCTGAAATCCGTCAGATGCAGCCGTCCGACATAAAGTTCGGCAGCGAACAGGTCACCGGCTGTCTGTTCCCCGGCGGAAACGGAGAAGGCAACACCGTTATTTTTATCACTCTGCAGCAGGGTATTCACCGGTCCCTGTTTCCTGTGTGCCGCGCCACCACCCTCACACCCTCATGGGCATCAGGACATAAAGCGCGCCGTCATCGGTCACATCCCTTAAAATGGTCGGGGCGGTGGAATCCGCCAGCACCACCCGGGCCAGATCACCCTCTATCTGACCGAGGATATCCATAAGATAGCGCGAATTAAAGCCGATTTCCATCTCGTCCCCGGCATAGCTCGCCGCCACTTCCTCCTTGGCCGTGCCCTGCTCGGGGCTGTTGACAGAGAGTTTCAGGCTGTCCGGGCCGAGAGATAATTTGATTGACCGGGTTTTCTCAGTCGAAATGGTTGAAACACGGTCCACCGCCTCGGCAAACTGGCGGCTGTCAATTTCCATAATCTTGTCATTGCCTTCCGGAATGACCCGGCTGTAATCCGGAAAGGTCCCGTCAATTAATTTCGAGGTCAGGACAACCCGGGCAAAGACAAAACGGATTTTGGTTTCGGACAGGGAGACCTTGACATCGCCTTCAAATTCATCGACCAGCTTGCGCAATTCGCCGACGACCTTGCGCGGGACAATCACCCCGGGCATGGCGTCCAGACCAGCGGGACACGCCATATCAAAACGGGCCAGACGGTGACCGTCGGTCGCCACCCCGCGCAACAGCGCACTGCCGTCATCATCCTCGGCCACATGGAGGTAAATACCGTTCAGATAATAGCGGGTTTCTTCGGTAGAGACCGCAAAGCGGGTTTTGTCAATCAGCCGTTTCAGATTTGCTGCCGGCAGGTCAAAGACATGGGGCAGCTCCCCTTCGGCCATGACCGGGAAATCCTCACGCGGCAGACAGGACAGGGTAAAACGCGACCGGCCCGCCCGGATGGCAAGCCGCTGACTGTCACCGTCATAGGACAGTTCGACCTGTGCGCCGTCCGGCAGCTTGCGGACAATATCATACAGGGTATGGGCCGGGGCGGTAATGCCGCCCGGTTCAATGATGTCCGCCTCGACCTGTTCCGAAATTGCCAGATCAAGGTCGGTGGCCGCCAGCGTCAGATGACCCTCCGCACATTCCAGCAGAACATTGGACAGGATCGGAATGGTATTGCGTTTTTCAACAACAGTCTGAATGTGGCCCAGTGATTTTAACAATGCACTTTGTTCGATATTAAGCTTCATATTCCAATCACGCTTCCTGATCCATGTTTACCTGTTATTTCCGACCGTTAACCTTGACGGCTTCAGAGAAAAACCCCCTTTTCAACGGGTCCTGACCCTAGCATATTGCCGGGCCGGTTCAAAGGTTTTTTTGGGAGATTTTCACCGAGTCGTAGCCCGGTGGCGGGCCGGTCGAAAAAGACGCCGGATCAGGTGCCCAATATCCGCTCAAGATGGAGGATATTCTCGTCCAGCACGCTGTCAGCCAGCCGTAATTCATTGATACGTTTGACCGCATGCATGACGGTGGTATGATCGCGTCCGCCGAACTGACGCCCGATATCCGGCAGGGATTTTGCCGTCAACTGCTTTGCCAGATACATCGCGACCTGACGCGGGCGGGCGACCTGACGCGCCCGGCGGGCCGACAGAAGATCAGACAGGCGGATATTGAAATAATCCGCTACCCTGCGCTGGATTTCATCAATGCTCACCCGCCGCACATTGGCCCGGAGCAGGTCTTTGAGCACTTCCTGGGTCATTTCCAGCGTAACCTCGCGGCCAATCAGGGTCGCATGGGCAATCATCCGGTTGAGTGCCCCTTCCAGTTCGCGCACGTTGGAGGTGATCCGGTGGGCAAGGAATTCCAGCACCGACAGGCTGATCCCGACCTCGGGCACCTTGTTGGCCTTCTGCTGCAGGATGCCGAGCCTGAGTTCATATTCGGTCGGATGAATATCCGCCACCAGCCCCCAGCCCAGACGGGAGCGGATACGTTCCTCGATCCCCTCCATATCGGTCGGCGAGCGGTCGGCGGAAATCACCACCTGCCGGCTGTGATCAATCAGGGCGTTGAAGGTATGAAAAAATTCTTCCTGGGTCGATTGCTTGTTGGCGATAAACTGCAGATCATCAATCATCAAAAGATCAACCGAACGGAACTTCTGCTTGAAGGACATGGTATCCTTGTAGCGAATGGAGCTGACAAATTGATACATGAATTGTTCCGCCGACAGATAAACCACCTTGCGGCCCGGAAAAAGCTCGCGGTTTGAGCTGGCAATGGCGTGCATCAGGTGGGTCTTGCCGAGGCCGACCCCGCCATGGAGGAACAGCGGGTTGAAATGAACTTCCTTGTTTTCCGCCACCCGGCGGGCCGCAGCATAGGCCAGCTCGTTCGATTTGCCGACAACAAAGCTGTCAAAGGTAAAACGCGGGTCGAGCGGCGCACCGATATTATCTTCCTTGATCCGGATAATATCAGAGTGGTGCTTTTTCTGTTCCGGCGGACTGTTATCCGCCGTTATTCCTGATGTCTGTGTTCCTGATGTCTGTTTGCCGGTGGTGAAGCCGGACAGGACGATAAATTTAATATCCGAGATGGCCGAATTTTCTGCCGTCCAGGCCTGCCTGATCCGGTCGGCATAATTGGACATCAGCCAGTTGCGCATAAAGCGGGTCGGGGCCGCCATCACCGCACAGCCCTCCTCAATATTCACCAGAGCCAGCGGCCTGAACCAGCTGTTGAATATACTGTCGTCAAATTCTGCCCGTAACCTGTCCAGAACCCGTGACCACTCTGCTTCCATGTCGGAGTCCGATACCTCTTGTTGTGCTGCCGGTACGATATTCATAGTCTTTAACGCCCCTAAATCCCTATTATTTATATAATTATAATATTAATTCTGTGTCCAGGGCAGCCCGGCGGCTTTCCAGCCATCCTGTTGCCCCCGATGTCCCGCCCCGTCCCGGTCGCCCTCAAAACCGCCAAGAATATTAAAGCATTTTTCATAGCCCGCCCGGGTCATGGCCTGCGCTGCGGCACGGGAACGAACCCCGGACCGGCACAGGAAATATAACGGGCTGTCCAGTGGAATATTTTCTGCCATAATCATATCCGCAAAGGCCGGATTAGGCGCCATATGGGGATATTCCTGCCAACTGACCAGCAGCGGCATCTTGTCCAGCCCTGACAAGTCACAGATGCCGACAAAGGCCCACTCCGGCTGGGTTCTGACATCAACCAGAACGGCTTTGTCATCCCGCGTGAGAGCCTCCCAGACCTCCCCGACTGTCACATCACCGCAATAGCTCACGTCCCTGCTTCCCAAATAATTGACACAACAAAATCCTCTGCCTGCACCGGAATAGAATGCAGCCAATTCCATATTACAGAAGGGTCCCCGGTCCGAAAAACACCCGGACAAAGTCCTGACTGCATCCGGACTCTCAAAATAAGAGGCCTGATCACACCCCGCGATTATTCAGCCATTTCATCCCCTCATGGACAGCCTACAGGGTACAGTCCGGGAGGATTTCTGGCAACCGATTCATCTGAAAATAATCACAATTTATGGTTAAGATATGGCCTGGTCAGCAGGTAAGCTACTATATCTGGTATGTGATATTATTATCACATTTTCCGCCCTCCGAACAAAAGCGGAACTTTGCCCGCCGGACAGTTTTTCAGGCCAAAAAAAAGCCGAACCATAGCAGGTTCAGCTTTTCAAGCGTGATTTTATCACAGACTCGCCGGGTTTGTTCGGGCGACTCGAAATTCCGCTAGACGGAGAGCGCCTTCACCCGTTTGGCCAGACGGGAAACTTTGCGGGAGGCGGTCTTTTTATGCAGAACGCCCTTGGTCACGCCGCGCATCAATTCCGGCTGAGCTGCCTTGAGCGCCAGCCGGGCCTCTTCGGCATTGCCGCTTTCCAGCGCCAGTTCCACCTTCTTGACAAAGGTCCGGATCCGGCTCTTGCGGGATTTATTCACTTCTGCACGCCGGGCATTGGCGCGAATTCTTTTCTTAGCCTGTAATAAATTAGCCATTAAGGTGCCTGTCTTTCTCTGTATATAAAGTCCCTGCTCTCTACCGATAGTCACTCTCGGGAGAATCAGGGACCTTAAAATTATTTAAGTCAATTTCAACGGATGCCTTATAAACATGCCCTATCCATTGGTCAATAAGCTTTTCAAGATAATTCCCCAAAAAGCATATCCGGGCTTATTTATGTTTGAATTTTGCCGTTCTTTTCTCGGCAAAGGCCGCCATGCCCTCTTTCTGGTCCTCGGTGGCGAACAGGGAATGGAACACCCGGCGCTCAAACATAACCCCTTCATGGAGCGTGGTTTCAAAGGCTTTATTGACCGATTCCTTGGCAATCATCACCGATGGCAGCGACAGGTCGGCAATTTTGCGCGCCACCTTCAGGGCTTCCTCCAGCAGATCATCAACCGGCACCACCCGGCTGACCAGACCGGCGCGTTCGGCTTCCTCCGCATCCATCATCCGCCCGGTCAGGATCATCTCCATCGCCTTTGACTTGCCGACCGCCCGGGTCAGCCGCTGGGTGCCCCCGGCCCCCGGAATAACGCCGAGCTTGATTTCCGGCTGGCCAAAACGGGCATTATCCGCCGCCAGAATAAAATCACACATCATTGCAAGCTCGCAGCCGCCGCCCAGGGCATAGCCCGCCACAGCGGCAATAACCGGCTTGCGGCAATGGGAGACCTCTTCCCAGTTCGCGGTGATAAAATCGCTCATATAGGCCTCGACAAAATTCAGGGATTGCATTTCCTTTATATCAGCCCCGGCGGCAAAGGCCCTGGTGCTTCCGGTGATGACGGTGGCGCGGATATTGTCATTGGCTTCAAACGCCCTGAGGGCCGAGGTCAGTTCATCCATAAGTTCGCCATTGAGGGCATTCATTGCCTCGGGCCGGTTCAGGGTAATCAGGCCCACCGGCTCCTTGCAATCGACCAGAATCATTTTATAGGACATATTATTTCTCCTTGAATACTGTATTATCTATACTCGATTATAATGCGACACTGTCTTTATTCCGGATTTACAGAAAAGTAAATGACAGTCTTTTGCCCTGACTGCCTTACTTGCCTGATTTTTATGGTTAATATTTCCCCGTCACGTTGCGCCCTGAGACAAAGAAAAGCTGCGCCGCCACAATTTTTTATCTTGCCCGCCGTCGTCTGCCAGGAAAGTGTCGGCAGCACCAGACGATAATAGTCAAATACCTTGGCGGCTTTATGGGGGCCGCTGGCCCGGCCCTCGATTATGCGCCCCTGCGGCGTATCGAATATCACCCGGCTGTCCCTGTCTTCCTGAAAACCCGCCATAAGCGGAATATCCAGATCAGACAACAGACGTGGCTGGCCCGTTCCGGCAAATACCTGCCCGTTTGCCACAAAGACAAACAGCAGCAGACCATATTTCAGATATGTCTGAACAGCATTAGGCATGACACAAGAATAGCTAATCCTGGCAGGCAGGACAATAAAATGTCGATCGCCCCCCCTGAATAATCCGGATAATTTCCCCGCCACAGCCGGATGTCGGACAGCTTTCCCCCGCCCGCCCGTAAACCCGGAACTGATGCTGAAAATAGCCCAGTGTGCCGTCTATCTGCGCGTAATCCTTCAGACTCGAGCCACCGGCCCGGATCGCCCGCCCGAGGACATCCCGGATAACCGGGACCAGTTTTTCCGCCTCGTCCCCTGTCAGATCACCGGCATTTTTTTTCGGCGAAATACCGGCCTCAAACAGGGCCTCACAGACATAAATATTGCCAAGCCCGGCAACGACTCGCTGATCAAGCAGAAAATTCTTGATCGGCGACCGGCGGTTTTCGGCGCAGGTGGCCAGATAACCGGGGTTAAATTCATTGCCAAGCGGTTCCGGCCCCATATGGCAAAACAGGCGATGCTGATCCAGCCCGTCCGCCGGGCATAATGTCATCAACCCAAAACGGCGCGGATCATTATAGGTCACCAGATCATGGGCGTCGGTTTCCAGAATAATATGATCATGTTTGCCAAAAATATCGGGCGCGCCCCGGTCCCCCGCCGCCGTTACAGTCATCCGGCCCGACATGCCGAGATGACAGATCAGAATATCCGGCCCGTCGAGGTGAAATAGCAGATATTTAGCCCGGCGGCCTATCCGCTCGACCCGACGCCCCTGAAGCCGTTCGGCAAAATTTTCCGGCAGGGGAATACGTAACTTGTCGCGCCGCTGAATAACCCGGAAAAGCCGACGGCCTTCGACTATGGGGGCGAGGCCGTTCTTCACAGTCTCTACCTCGGGAAGCTCGGGCATAATATCTCCTGAAAGGTGAATAAAAAAACTGGCACAGCCTGCGCCGGTGGGCTATTGTCCCCGGCATGGTACAGCAAAATACACAGAATGATCCAGAAGAAACCACCCATTTCGGCTTCAAAACCGTGGAGCGCGAGGCCAAACAGGGCATGGTGCGCAACGTATTTGACAGTGTCGCCCAAAAATACGATATCATGAATGATGTGATGAGCGGCGGGCTGCACCGGCTATGGAAAAATGACCTGATCCGCAGTCTGCAACCAGACGCGGGGATGCGGCTGCTTGACGTGGCGGGCGGGACCGGCGACATTGCCTTTCGTTTCCTTGATGCCGCCGGAAAGGCAGCGCCGTCCGGCAAAATGCCTGCGGATGTCACGGTCTGCGACATCAATACCAATATGCTGGAGGTCGGACGCGACCGGGCGATTGACCGGGGTATCCTGAACCATATTGACTGGGTTACCGGCAATGCGGAAGGTCTGCCCTTTCCCGATAACAGCTATGATGCCTATACGATTGCGTTCGGCATTCGCAACGTCACCAATATTGACAAGGCCCTGAGCGAAGCCCTCAGGGTGCTGAAACCCGGCGGGCGCTTTCTCTGTCTCGAATTCAGCCGGGTGGATTTGCCGCTGCTCAACAGCATATATGACAGCTACAGCTTTCACCTGCTGCCGGAGATTGGCGGCATGATTACCGGCGACCGGGACTCCTATCAATATCTGGTCGAAAGCATCCGCCAGTTTCCACCCCAGGAGCAGTTCAGGGAAATGATAGAGCAGGCCGGATTCCGGCGGGTCAGCTTTCGCAATATGACCGGCGGCATCGTTGCCCTCCATTCCGGGTGGAAAATCTGAGCCGATGCTGAAAAGTTTTTCCCACATGGCTCATCTGCTGCGTATCGGTTTTGTCCTGTCGCGCCATGATGCGCTGATGGATATAATGTCACTGTTTGGCAAGCAGCCCAAATCGCTGAGTCGCCTGCGCAAGCTGCTTAAATTCAGGAAGAAACCCGCGCCGGACAAAGAAAGCAGCAATCTGGTCGAGGCCTTTCAGTCGCTTGGGCCAAGCTTCATCAAAATCGGTCAGGCCATGGCGACCCGCCCGGATATTGTCGGCCCCGATATGGCGCTCGACCTGATGCGTTTGCAGGACCGGGTGCCGCCCTTTCCCGGCAAACAGGCGATTCAGATCATTGAACAGGAACTCGACGCCCCGCTAAATAAGTTATTCAGCGCATTTGACGAAACGCCGGTTGCCGCCGCCTCGATCGCCCAGGTTCATCTGGCGACAACCACGGACGGGCAGGCGGTCGCGGTCAAGGTGCTGCGCCCCGGCATTGAAAAGGCCTTTGCCCGCGATCTTGAAAGCTTCCTGTGGCTCGCCCGTATTGTCGAGCGTTTCTCGTCCCGGGCGCGGCGTCTGCGCCCGATGTCGGTGGTTGAAACCATTTCAGAAACCATTGCCCTTGAAATGGACCTGCGTTTTGAGGCCGCCGCCGCCTCTGAACTACAGGATAACAGCCGGGACAACCCGAATTATGCGGTGCCGGATGTCAACTGGGACCTGACCAGCCGGCGTATCCTCTGTACCGGCCTTGTCCGGGGCATTTCCTTTTCCCGCAAGGCCGAGATTATTGCCGCCGGTTACGATATGAAACAACTGGCCGAAGGGCTGATCCAGAGCTTCCTGACCCAGGCGCTGAATGACGGCTTCTTCCATGCCGACCTGCATCAGGGCAACCTGTTTGCCTGCCGGGACGAGGCGGGGGGCGGCAACAGAATCACCGCCATAGATTTCGGCATCATGGGTCGGATTGACCGCAAAACCCGGCGTTGCCTTGCGGAAATACTCTATGGCTTTATCACTCAGGATTATGACCTGATCGCCCGGGCCCATTTTGATATCGGCTATGTGCCACCGGACCAGTCTCTGGATAAATTCAAACAGGCCATCCGCGCCATCGGCGCCCCGATCGTCGGCAAGCCGGTGGCGGAAATCTCGGTCGGCAAATTACTGGCCCAGCTGTTTGAAACCACCGCGACCTTTAATATGCAGACCCAGCCGCAACTGATTCTTCTACAGAAAACCATGGTGACGGCGGAAGGGGTCGCCCTCGGTCTCTATCCCGAAATCAACATGTGGGAAAGCGCCCGGCCAATCATAGAAAAATGGATGTGCGACAATCTCGGGCCAGGGGCCAGGCTCCGCGATATGGCTGAAACGGTGACAGACAGCCTGAACCGCATTCCGAAAATACTTGATGATATTGAAAGTCTGGCCGCTGCCGCCCGGACAATTGAACAGGCAAAGACCCGGCGGCGCAGCTCGCTCAGGTTGTTTCTCTATGGCCTCGGCGGCGGTATTATCGGCAGTCTCGCGCTCTATGGCCTCTATGGTTTTATTAATTAACAGTATTATCAGGTAGTTTACTTGATTTTACGGTTTTTAGCACCTACATTAGCCCCATGATATTGAAAACCACCAGTTCACTTGCCGGAAAACGCCTGTTGCTGATCATTGGCGGCGGCATTGCAGCCTATAAATGCCTCGACCTGATCCGGCGGGTCCGGGAGCGTGGCATGACGGTGCGCTGTATCCTGACCCGGGGCGGGGCAGAATTTATCACCCCGCTATCGGTCAGCGCCCTGAGCGGCGAAAAAGTCTATAGCGACCTGTTTTCACTGACCGATGAGGTGGAAATGGGACATATCCGCCTGTCGCGGGAGGCGGACCTTGTACTGGTCGCCCCGGCGACTGCCGACATGATGGCCAAAATGGCCGCCGGGATTGCCGATAATCTGGCAACCACCGCCCTGCTCGCCACTGACAAGCCGGTGATGATCGCGCCGAGCATGAACAGCCATATGTGGAACCATGCGGCAACCCAACGGAATTTCAACCAGCTTGTTCAGGACGGCATCCGGACCATCGCACCGGCAAGCGGCGACCTTGCCTGTGGCGAGGTCGGACCGGGGCGGCTGGCAGAGGTCGGTGACATGGTGGCGGCGCTGGAAAATTTCTTTGATGTGACAGGCCCGCTTGTCGGCAAACATATTCTGGTTACCGCCGGGCCGACCCGCGAGGCCATTGACCCGGTGCGCTACATCGCCAATCATTCCAGCGGCAAACAGGGTTATGCCATCGCCCGCGCCTTGCGTAACCTCGGCGCCCGGGTCAGCCTGATTTCCGGGCCGACCGCCCTTGAGGCCCCCGATGGAATCGAAAGAATCCATATTGACTCGGCCCGCGATATGCTGTCCGCCTGCAAAAAAGCCCTGCCCGCCGATGTCGCAATCTGTGTCGCTGCCGTTGCTGACTGGCGGATGAAAAACGTGCCGGATCAGAAAATAAAGAAGCAGGACGGCAGCCTGCCTGCCCTGCAGCTGACGGAAAATCCGGACATCCTTGAATTTCTGGCGCGGAAGACGGACCGGCGACCTGATCTGGTCATCGGATTTGCCGCAGAAACCGAAAATATTCAGGATAATGCCCGGGCCAAGCTTGCCAGAAAGGGCTGTGACTGGATCGTCGCCAATGATGTTTCGACCCGGGACGGCGGGCAAAGCGTTATGGGCGGCGACCATAACCGGGTCAGCCTGATCACCGAATCCGCCATTGAGGATTGGGAACAGGCCCCGAAGGACGAGGTCGCCCGGCGGCTCGCCCGAAAAATAGCAACCCACTTTACATAATCAGAATACAGGCCAGAGTTAAAAATGACCGCAGCAGATTTTCAGTATTTACCCCACGGCACGGGCCTTGACTGCCCGGCCTATGAAACCGTGAACAGCGCCGGTATGGACCTTATGGCCGCCATATCCGCCGAGGAGGAGCTTATTCTGAAAACGGGCCAGCGTCTGCTGATCCCGACCGGATTTGCCATGGCTCTGGCCCCGGGATATGAGGCCCAGATCCGGCCCCGGTCCGGCCTCGCCTGGAAGCATGGCGTCACTATTCTCAACAGTCCCGGCACCATTGATGCCGATTACCGGGGCGAGATCAAAGTTATTCTGATCAATCACGGAAACCGGGATTTTATCATCACCCGGGGCATGCGTATTGCCCAGATGGTGATTGCCCCCGTCACCCGGATCGGCTGGAAAATATGCGACAGCCTTGACAAAACCGCCCGTGGGGCCGGCGGTTTTGGCTCCACCGGTCTTAACAGTTAAAGGATTATAGACTTAAATGTTTCGCCTGACCCGGAAAATGATTTACGCGCTGGAAGCGGTGGTCGATGTTGCCTATAATGGCCGCATGGGACCGGTACAGTCGCGCGACATCACCAGTCGGCAGGAAATTCCCCAGCGCTATCTGGAACAGGTCATGCAGCAGCTGGTGCGCGCCGGAATATTAAAGGGGGTCAGAGGACCCAAAGGCGGCTATAATCTGGCCCGGGAAAGACGGCGGATTTCCGTTGGTGAAATTGTCCGCGTGGTCAGCAATATGGACAGGAAAAAAAATAACAGTGCTATCCTGTCCCGATCCGCCATGGGGATCAAGGTGATCAACCCCCTGATTGAAGATCTCAATAACAGTATTATCGACAAACTTGACAGCATCACCCTGCAGGATCTCTGTCAACAGGCCATGAGTGAGGGCGTTGCAACAGATTCTGCAAAAAATTTCACATTCAGCATTTAACCCCAGGAGGTAAAATCATGTCCACCCGCAAAACAGTCACCGATATTGGCACAGAAGGCCGGGGGAGAATCTATGACAATATTATTGAAACCCTCGGCAATACCCCTCTGGTGCGCCTGAACCGGCTGGGCCGGGATATTGGCACAGGCGCGGAAATTCTGCTCAAGCTCGAATTTTTTAATCCTCTCGCCTCGGTCAAGGACAGAATCGGCGCGGCGATGATCGCTGATCTTGAAAAACAGGGAAAAATCACCGAAGGCACCCGGATTATCGAACCGACATCGGGCAATACCGGCATAGCGCTGGCCTTCGTCTGTGCGGCAAAGGGCTATGACCTGACGCTGGTGATGCCGGAAAACATGTCGATGGAACGGCGCAAGATGCTGCTGATCCTCGGGGCTAATCTTGAACTTACTCCGGCGGAACAGGGGATGAAAGGGGCGATTGCCCGGGCCGAGCAAATGGTGAAGGACGAGGGCAATGCCGTCATGCCACAGCAATTTGCCAATCCGGCCAACCCGGCCATCCATGAAATCACCACCGCCAATGAAATCTGGAATGATACAAAGGGTGAAGTGGATATTGTGGTATCGGGCGTTGGCACCGGCGGCACAATCACCGGCATTGCCCGGGCGTTAAAGCCGAAAAAGGACAGTATTCTGTTTGTTGCTGTTGAGCCGGAGGACAGCCCGATCCTGTCCGGTGGCCAGCCCGGCCCTCATAAGATTCAGGGCATCGGCGCCGGTTTTATCCCGGAAATCCTGGCAACGGAATATATCGACGAGGTGCTGACCATCGGCAATGAAACATCCTTTGAAACCGCCCGCCTGGTGGCAAAGACCGAAGGTATCCCGGTCGGTATTTCTTCCGGAGCCGCCATTGCCGCCGCCCTTGAGCTTGCCGAGCGCGACGATATGGCGGGCAAGAAAATTGTCGTCATCATTCCGTCCTTTGCCGAACGCTATCTGTCAACCCCGATGTTTGACGGATTGTAAATTTATGGGGACGGTGACGTTACGTATAGAGGGGACAGAATCCATCCTGCCCAGGTTGGCGCTTACCGTTGAGCGGCTGCTGGCCGAGGCACGCGCGGTCGGGCTGACGGAATTCGCCGTGACCCGCAATGGTGTGGAGGTCGAAAATCCCGATGACCTTGTGGTGGAGGATGGTGATCTTTTTGTCATCCTGCCCGCCGGTTATGAGGATATGGATTTTACCGTTGACGGTGCCAATGACCCTTGATGATGATCAGCTGGAGCGCTATGCCCGCCATATTATCCTCAAACAGGTCGGCGGGGCCGGGCAGCAGAGATTGCTGTCGTCCCGGGTGCTGGTTATCGGCGCCGGGGGCCTGGGCAGTCCGGTCATCCTGTATCTTGCCGCCGCCGGGGTCGGCACCATCGGCATCATTGATGATGATGAGGTGAGCTTAAGCAATCTGCAGCGCCAGATCATTCACAGTACGGACCAGATCGGCCAGAGCAAAACCGCCAGCGCCAAAAGGATGATCCGCCAGATCAATCCCGGGATAACTGTTCGGACATATCCCGAGCGCCTGTTGCCGGACAATGCCGAACATATCATGGCCGACTATGACATCATCGCCGATGGCTGCGATAATTTTGACACCCGCTTTCTGATTAATGACATCTGCCTGAAACTGAAAAAACCCTTTGTTTCCGCTGCCTTAAGCCAGTTTGACGGCCAGATCAGCACCTTTAAGGGCTATCTTGCCGACAAGCCCTGCTACCGCTGTCTGGTGCCGGACCATCCGGGCAATGTCGGCAATTGTGCCGAGGCCGGAATACTTGGTGCCGTCGCCGGAGTTCTCGGCAGCCTGCAGGCGGTGGAGGTGCTGAAGGAACTGCTTGATCTCGGCGACAGCCTCGCCGGAAAGCTCATGCTCTATGACGCACTTGGCAGCAACAGCCGCAGCATCAGACTACCCAAAGATCCGGGCTGCAAAGCCTGTAATCCCAAACAGTATTAATTGGGGACAGTATACAATTTTCCCAATTTTATACCCAGTCTTCCAGCACCCGGTCGGGCGGATTATGACCATCGACAAAGGTCTTGATATTGATCAGCACTTTCTCGCCCATGTCATTGCGCCCCTCGGTCGTGGCGGATCCCATATGCGGCAGGGCGACCACATTGGCCATGTCCAGAAGCTTTGGATTGACCGCCGGTTCATTTTCAAACACATCAAGCCCGGCCCCGGCCAGCT
>Ga0256829_1001783_pt1 | contig 16999 bp, 16 predicted proteins | sample 131447metaG_FD_185979 | JGI IMG/M metagenome (GOLD analysis project Ga0256829, IMG submission 185979) | Hydrothermal vent microbial communities from Lau Basin, Pacific Ocean - 131-447 | ecosystem: Environmental > Aquatic > Marine > Hydrothermal vents | place: Pacific Ocean: Lau Basin | collected...
GTGTAAAATCAAAGTGACGAAAATACATGCGGGCAGCACTTTAAAGCAGCGTCTTATATCTTTTGGGGTCATGAAAGGCGTAGAGCTCGAAGTGCTTGAACATGCTCCAAGAAAAAAGACCATAGAGATAAAAGTAGGAAAAATGCGAATAGCACTGCGTGCAGAAGAGGCGGCATTTATAGAGGTACAAGAGATATGAATGGTGTAACCCTCGATAAAAAAGCCTGTCCGATCATAGCAAACCATATAAAAGTAGCCCTTGTAGGTCAGCCAAATGTAGGCAAGAGTATGCTCATTAACTCTGTGAGTAATGCACACCTGCATGTAGGAAATTTTTCAGGTGTTACTGTTGACAAAACAGAAGTGCTTTTTGATTATAAAGATTTTCATTTTACTGTTGTTGATTTGCCGGGAACCTATGCCTTTACAGACTATACTATAGAAGAGAGAGTGACGCATGATTATCTGTGTGCGGAAGATTATGACATCATCGTTAATGTTATAGACTCTACAAACCTTGAAAAAAATCTTCAGCTTACCTCCGAACTTCTCACTATGAGCAAAAAAATGATTATAGCGCTCAACATGAGTGATGAAGCTGAGAAAGAGGGTATAGATGTTAATGCTGCGTATATGTCTGAACTTTTAAATATCCCTTGTGTAAAGGTTTCAGCCGCAGCCAAAACAGGTGTTGCAGAGTTAATTGAAGCTATAACAAACAAATATACAAGTGAAAAAAATGAACCAAAACTCATCTTTAGTGAGGCTGTAGAGGAGGAGATTAGTACCATTGTCTCTTATCTTGAAAAACATAAATTTCAAGCAACAAATTCCTATAGAAATATAGCCATCAATCTTCTTAAGAACAATAAAAAAACATATGCAAAACTGCATGATGAGCCGATATGGACAGAACTGCAGCCTATTCTCATAGAAGCGGCACGACATATTGAGCTGCATCATGATACAGATGACATAAAAGAGGCATTTGCTGAAGAGTATGCCGCATTTAATCGAGGGATTGTTACAGAGGTGGTGCACTACAAAGAGCAGAAAAAAGAGCAAAAAACGTTTACAGAAAAGATAGACAGTATCTTAATTCATCCACTTTACGGAATTCCAATTTTTCTCTTTTTTATGTGGGGACTTTTTCAATTGACTTTCACTATAGGAAATATACCTATGGAGTGGATAGCTGAATTTTTCACATGGTTTGGCAATACTATCTCACCTACAATTCCCAACGAAGATATTCGCTCTCTCATTGTTGATGGAATTATCGGCGGGGTAGGAGCTGTTGTGCTCTTCACACCAAACATTATCATCCTTTTTATTGGTATTGCACTGCTTGAGACGACTGGATATATGAGCCGTGTAGCTTTTTTACTCGATGGATTTTTTCACAAGTTTGGATTGCACGGACAGAGTTTTATTCCTCTTGTTACCGGTTTTGGATGTTCCATCCCTGCATATATGGCCGCAAGAATACTTAAAAATGACAGAGACAGACTGCTTACGCTCTTTATCATCGGTTTTATGTCTTGCGGGGCGCGACTCCCCGTGTATGTACTCTTTGCGGGTGCATTTTTTGGTCAAGGTATGGCCGGCAATGTACTTTTTGTTATCTATATTAGTGGTGCAATTCTTGGTTTAATACTTGCAAAAGTTTTAAAGCTTACGGCTTTTAAAGGAGTGGATGAGCCTTTTGTTATGGAGATGCCGAAGTATCGCCTGCCAACATTTAAACTTATTTGGCATACTGTTCTCACACAGACGATTATGTATTTGAAAAAAGCGGGTACTTTCATCGCCGGTGCAGCGATTCTAATCTGGTTTTTGAGTAACTATCCACACAGTGCAGAGCTTGAAAAAGTATATACGGCGAAAATTGAAAAAGCGGTAGATGCGAAGCAAAAAACTCTTTTAACAAACAAGCTGGCTGAAGAGCAACTTGGACAGAGTTACTTGGGAAGGGTTGGAAAACTGACAGAACCGCTTTTTGCTCCGCTTGGTTTTGACTGGAAAATGAATGTCGCACTACAGGCTGGACTCGCTGCCAAAGAAGTTGTTGTCTCGACCTTGGGTGTTTTATACTCCATCGGCGGTGATGTGACAGAAAATTCACAATCTTTGGTAAATAATATACGAGAACATATTCCTTTTGCATCAGCGGTCGCTTTCATTGTTGTTGTTATGACCTATCTGCCTTGTCTGGCTGCAACTACAGTCTTTGCAAAAGAGGCCGGCAGTTGGAAATACGCAGTGTATCTCTTTATATTTACATCTATAGTTGCGTATGTTTTAGCCTTTGTTGCATATCGAATTGCTTTGGCATTTGGATAGATTAACTTACTATTAGTTGATATTTGTTAAAATAGGCGTTAAGGAAAAAAAATGCAAAAAATATTAATGATAGAAGATGATTTAGAACTCGCTGAGATACTGACAGAGTACCTCGAACAGTTTGATTTTCAAGTGATAACGGAAGATGATCCCTTTAAGGCTGTAAGTATCTTAAAGCTTGAGCCTTTTAATCTAGTCATCTTAGACTTAACATTGCCTGGGATGGACGGGCTTGAAGTATGTGAAGCTATTCGTGAACGTCAAGATATTCCCATCATCATCTCAAGTGCACGTTCTGATGTGACAGACAAAATAAAAGCACTTGAACTCGGTGCGGATGATTACCTGCCAAAGCCGTATGATCCGCGTGAGCTCGAAGCACGGATTCACTCAGTGCTACGTCGTTATGAAGCAAAAAGTGAAGCCAAAGCGGAAAACAAAAGTGATTTTAAGTGTGACAAAGCAACAATGATCATTACTTATAAAGGGCGTAATATTGACCTTACAAATGCAGAGTTTGGTATACTCTCATACATGATTGCAAAACAGGGGCTTGTCGTCTCACGTGAAGATCTCATTCATAATGTCAATGCTATCAATGAAGACTCTTCGAACAAAAGTATTGATGTTATGGTGGGTAGAATCCGAAATAAACTTGGAGACAAGTCGCTCATAGAGTCAGTACGCGGTGTCGGTTATAAACTTCTAAAATAAGATGAAGCGCCATGCAGTATTGATAACCATACTCTTTGCACTTATAGTCTCATTAGTGAGTGTAAGTGCAATTTTTTGGGAATTCTACAAGCTTAATCGTGAGCAATATATCAACCATATTTTTACAAAATACACAGTAATTACACAGATTTATCGTGAACACCAACAGCGTCAAAGCTCTGAGATTATGCTTGAAGCGAATCTGGCTATATATGAGTTGGAAGTAATTAAAGAAAAAGAAGCAAAACAAAGCATATTACGTCAAAGTGAAGTTCTCAAGCGTGAAGGTTTTAAAAGCTTCAATACTTCACTGATGATTAGCGAAAAAGGGATGTACACAAAAAATACGGTGAGTAATCTTCGCGCAACAATGCTTGAGTACAAGCGTGGTATCTATTTTCATATTGAAACCCCTAATGGTGATATTCTTATAAAAGATAATGATTTAGAACCCTATAGTTACATTAACATTCTCTATACTTATACAACTATCTTTTTCATTATCAGTCTCTCTTTTGTGCTAGTCCTGCAAAAAATGCGACCGCTCATCCGTCTGCGAAAAAAGATAGCTCTCTATGGAAAAGGAAATATGAACGTCTCTTTTAAAACAAAAAATGAAGATGAGATTGGTGCAGTTGCAAACGAACTAGACAATGCACGGCAAAAGATCAATGATATTTTAGCTTCACGTACACTCTTTTTGCGAAATCTGATGCATGAATTAAAAACACCGATTGCAAAAGGGACCATTGCAACACAAATGTTAGAATCGGATAAGCAAAAAGGTCGATTCAGTTCGATATTTAAACGTCTTGAGACTCTTGTAAATGAGTTTGCTATGATAGAAGAGGTGACAAGTCTGAAAAATAAAAAAGATTTTTCCGAGTACAGACTTGTAGATATTATTGACGGTGCTATTGACATGGCAATGGTGGAGCGTGAGAGTGTCACTGTCCACGTGCCGGCAGATTTTAAAATGCAGGCAAACTACAGACTCTACACCACAGCTATTAAAAATATGATAGATAATGCCATGAAATACTCAACAGATGCACACATTATAATCCTCATCAATGAAGATAAAGAGCTCTGTTTTGAGAGCAAAGGGGAGTGTTTGAAACATCCTCTACAGTACTATATTGAACCCTTTACGCAAGATAATCCTTCTAAAAACAGTTTTGGGCTAGGACTCTATCTAGTTGATTCTATACTCAAAGCGCATGGACAGGTTTTAGCACATGAATATGAAGATGGAGTAAACCGCTTCATTTTCGCATAAGCAACTCTAGTGTAAACTAGTATGATGAATAAGTTTCTCTATACGAGTTTGGCAATTTTCTTTGCATTATCGTTTTTTATTTTTGGCTGGCTCTCTAACAGTGCTTACACGCCGGGTAAGCGTATAGAGAAAGCATCCCTGCTAGATAAAATTAAAAAAACAAAAAAGCTCAATGTTGTCCTTTTAAATGCTCCCTCTACCTACTATATAGGAAGTGAAGGACCACAGGGGTTTGAGTATGACCTGCTTAACTCCTATGCCAAACATTTGGGTGCTGATTTGAACATAACACCAGCACACACGGTAAAAGAGGCACTCAAACTTAGCAAAAATCCAAATATTTATATCACATCAGCCTCTTTGGCAAAAACTCCAAGTAGAGAAAAACTTTACCATTTCGGTCCCTCCTATTTTGAAGTGCAAGAGCAGGTTATTTGTAACCGCGGAATGCTAGGCAGTCCAAAATTTCCAAGAGACGTAGAAGATCTTGAGGGACTCTCCATCATGGTAGGGGATGACACAAGCTACAGCGAAACACTTAAAAAACTCCAACAAGATGGCTTTGATATCAATTTCACAACGAGTTCGGATTACTCAACAGAAGAGCTTTTGGAGATGGTAGCAAAACATCAAATAGACTGTACTGTTGCAGATTCAAACATCTATGCGTTAAATTTAAAATTTTTTCCTGAAATTGCCTTGGCTTTTTCTATCAGTGGACGAGAACAGCTGGCATGGCTGCTGCCAAAAAAAGCCAAAAAACTTGAAGCAGATATGTATGCATGGCTCAATGATTTTAACCAAAAAGGAGGAATGACGCAGCTTAAAGACCATTACTACTCGTATGTCCTTTTCTTTGATTATTATAATACAAAAGTTTTCTACAGACGCATAAAATCAAGATTGCCAAGATACAAGAAGTACTTTAAAGAGGCTGGCACACGTTTTTCTATTCCATGGACACTGCTTGCTTCTGTTTCATACCAAGAGTCACACTGGAACCCAAGAGCTAAAAGTTTTACAGGTGTTCGCGGATTGATGATGCTGACAAAAACAACAGCAAAGATGTTAGGTGTGAAAAATAGGCTTGATCCGAAGCAGAGCATTGTGGGCGGTACCAGACACCTAAACCAGATGATGAAGTTTGTCCCTAAAGGCGTTGAAGGAGAGAACAGACTAAAGTTTGCACTCGCAGCGTATAACATAGGTATGGGGCATATTAAAGATGCGCAAAAACTGGCTACAAGACTGGGGCTCAATCCAAATATTTGGAGTGATATGAAAATCATTCTGCCGCTTTTGTCGCAGAAAAAATACTACAGAAGTCTGAAATACGGATATGCAAGAGGGGCAGAACCGGTTAAATATGTTGAAGCGATTTATAACTATAAAGAGATTTTAGAGAAGTATGAAAAGGAAGAAGCGCTGGCAAAAGAGAAAGCTTCTCTGCCCGCTGTAGCTGTTCCTCTGAAAACCAAAAAAAAGAGCGTTAAAAAAACTCCGAAGAAAAAGTCAAAAAAAAGAGTGACAAAAAAGAAGCGAAGCAAGAAAAAGGTTAGCAAGAAAAAAAGAACAAAGAAGAAAGTTTCAAAGAAGAAATCTAAAAAAGTAGTGAAAAAGAAGAAAAGATCAAAAAAGAAGAAAAAAAGTACAAAGGCTAAGAAGAAAAGTTCTTAGTCTCCAGCACCGAGTTCACTTAAAAAAGTCTCCATATCATATTTGACTCTGTACTCAGGTGTCATAATGTGAATGAGGATGTCTCCTAAATCAACGACAACCCAGTCGCCGCTCTCATCTACATTGTTGAATGTCTCTTCAGGTTTAAGAGCATTTTTAAGATGATCTAAAAGTGCAGTTGTGTGTTTTTTTCCAAGTGATGAGGCAATAATCGCATAATCTACAAAGTAATTCTTCTCACGCAGGTCAAAAACCTCTATTGCTTCTGCTTTGTTTGTATCTAATGTTTCTGTTATTTTTTCAATTCTCTTTTGCATTGTGTTCCTTGTAATATTTTATAATGTTATCTGCGCATATTTGCGGCACTTTTGTTTTGTCCATTTTTTTTCGTAATTCTGAAGAAGTGACATTGACATCAACAGCAATCTTCATAAAGTTCAGTGGCACTTCGACATCGTTGCGTGTAGCTACAATAAATGTGACAAGCTTTGTAAGCTCTTCATATTTATACCATTTTTTTAAACTCTCAAGATTGTCCGCACCGATGACAAAATAAATTTTGTCATATATGTTCAGCAGCTCTTGAACAGTTTCTATAGCAGGTACTTTTCTCTTTTTTTCTACTTCAAAAGAGCTCACATCTGCTTTTTTGTAATCCGAAAAAATCTCTAAAAGCCAGTGCAATCGTAACTCTGCAGGGGCTGTAAAGTTTTCTTTAAAGGGGTTTAAAAAAGTTGGCATGATTATAATTTCATCTATAAAATCTAACTTTTCTAAAGCCTTTACGACTGCCTCATGACCGAGGTGTGGAGGATCAAAGGAACCACCATAGAGTGCGACTGTTTTCATTTAATGCGAATTATAGCTAATTTTGGCTAAAATAAGCGAATTTATTTTTATATTAGGATATATAATGGCACTCAAAATAGCAATTAATGGATTTGGTAGAATCGGTCGTTGTGTTGCTCGTATTGCTGCGACAAGAGACGATGTTGAAATAGTGGCTATCAATGATATGGCAAGTATGGATATGATGCTTTACCTTTTACGTAATGACTCTGTTCATGGCACTTTTAAAAGTGAAGTAGAAGAGCTTGATGAAAATTACATAAGCATAGATGGAAAAAAAGTCAGAGTATTTTCTGACAGAGACCCTAAAAATCTTACATTTGCGGATTGCGGTGCAGATATGGTTTTAGAGTGTACAGGTGTTTTCCTTACACAAGAGTCTGCGCAGATTCACATCGATAACGGTGTAGAGAAAGTGCTTTTTTCCGCTCCTGCAAAAGACAAGATTACACCGACCTTTGTATTGGGTGTGAATGAAGAGAAGTATGATGGACAAAAAATCGTCTCAAATGCTTCTTGTACAACAAATTGTCTTGGCCCTGTAGCACGTGTTCTCGATGATGCTTTTGGAATTGAAAAAGGTTTGATGACAACGATTCACTCTTATACAAATGATCAAAATATTTTAGATGTCAAACACTCAAAAGACAAGCGTCGTGCTCGTGCAGGTGCTATCAATATGATTCCAACAACGACAGGTGCTGCAAAAGCTATTAGCCTGGTGCTGCCACAGCTTGAAGGCAGACTTCACGGTCAATCTGTCCGCGTTCCGACTCCGGATGTCTCTATGGTTGACTTAAATGTAATTGTCAAAAAAGGAACAACAAAAGAGGAAGTTAATGCTGCATTTAATAAAGCCGCAGAGGGTAGACTCAAAGGGCTTTTACTTGTCGACAAAGAGATGAGAGTTTCTCAAGACTTCGTAGGGTGTGCGTACAGTTCAATTGTGGCAGAAGACCTCACGCAGGTCATCGGCGGTGATATGATAAAAGTAATGGCATGGTATGATAACGAGTGGGGTTACTCAACACGCCTTATCGACATGGCTCTACATATCTCAAAATAGGAAAACAATTTGGAACTACTGCACTTAAAAAAGTTAGATTTGGCGAATAAAAAAGTATTTATTCGCTGTGATTTTAATGTCCCAATGGATGAATTTGGTAACATATCCGATGATAGACGCATCCGCTCTGCTATCTCGACGATAAACTACTGTTTAGATTTAGATTGTGCTGTTATTTTGGCATCACACTTAGGGCGTCCAAAAGGTGAGGTTGTTGAGAAGTACTCGCTTGCTCCAGTTGCTAGAAGACTGCAACAGCTTCTAAAGCGTCATGTAGAGTTGGCACCCGGCATAGTCGATGATGCAACACTAAAACTTGCAGCAGATTTGCCGCGGCATGAAGTTCTACTTTTGGAAAACCTGCGTTTTGAACCAGGCGAGACAAAAGATGATGCAGAACTCTCACGCAAGCTCGCTTCCATGGCTGAGTTTTACGTCAATGACGCCTTTGGAGTAAGCCACCGTGCACACGCTTCTGTTCATGGCATTACAAAGTTTTTTGACACTAAACATAAAGCGGCAGGATTTTTACTTGAACGTGAAGTGCAATATTTTGGAAAACTTATGGGTAGTCCTGTACGCCCTTTTGCTGTAATTGTTGGTGGAAGTAAAGTTTCAGGAAAGCTTGAAGCCCTTGTAAATCTGCTTCCAAAAGTCGACAAAGTATTTATCGGCGGCGGTATGGCATTTACATTTTTAAAACAGATGGGTTACGAAATAGGGGCTTCTTTGGTTGAAGATGAACTCTTGGAAGAGGCACAAAAGATTATGGATGAGGCAAAGAAACTCGGCGTGAAATTTTATTTGCCTATTGATGTGGTTGCGGCGCAAACATTTTCAGAAGATTCTGTCAGTAAAATCGTAACTGCCCAAGAGATACCAGATGAGTGGATGGGACTAGACATTGGACCTGCAACGGTACGACTCTACCGCGAAGGGCTCAATGATGTGCAGACTATTTTATGGAATGGCCCTATGGGTGTTTATGAGATGGACAAATTTGCACGCGGTTCTTCAAAAATAGCCCACTTTGTTGCAGACAGTTACTCAACAACTGTTGTAGGCGGTGGAGATACGGCAGACCTTGTGCAACGTGTAGGTGTTGATGATGACATGAGTTTCATCTCAACCGGCGGCGGGGCATCTTTAGAACTGCTTGAAGGCAAGGTCCTTCCTGGAGTAGAACCTTTAATGGTACCAAAAACAGAAAAAGAGTAGGAGAGAGAATGATTATTGCAGCAAATTTAAAAACAAACTTGACACGTCACGATACAGCTTTATATATAGAAGAGGTAGACAAATGTGCAAAACAGAGTAAGCAAGAAGTTTTAGTTTTCCCTGCAATATCATCACTTGACAGCTTTGAGACAAAAGTAGAAGTAGGCACTCAAAATGCTTACCCGACAGTTAAGGGTGCTTTTACCGGTGAAATAGGTTTGGAGCAGCTTGAAGAGTTTAGCATAAAAACCATACTCATAGGGCATAGTGAGAGACGCCATGTTCTGGGTGAAACACAGGAATTCATTGCTCAAAAGTTTCACTACTTTAAAGAGCAGGGTTTTAAAATAGTCTACTGTGTCGGCGAGCCAAAAGAGAAACGTGAAGCCGGTAAAGATGCGACATTAGAGTACATCTCTGCGCAGTATGAAGGCATTGATACAAATTATGAAAATCTCATAATCGCCTATGAGCCGGTTTGGGCCATAGGAACAGGGCTCACGCCGACACTTGAAGATATCCAAGAGATTCATACCCAGCTGAAGCAAAAATCACCTGCACCACTTTTGTATGGTGGCAGTGTGAAAGTAAACAACATAAAAGATGTACTGCGTGTTAAAAATGTAGATGGTGTGCTTGTCGGCAGTGCCGCTCTGTACGCAGAGCATTTTTGTACGATGATAGCATATGCAGATGAATTACAATTAAAGGAGAAGTAGGATGATAATGAAAGGGAAGCGTGGTCTCATAGTAGGACTGGCAAATAATAAATCAATAGCATACGGCATCGCAAAAGCGTGTCACGAACAGGGTGCTGAGATGGCATTTACATACCTCAATGATGCACTTAAAAAGAGAGTTGAGCCGATTGCTAAAGCTTTTGGAAGCGAATATGTTTATGAGCTTGATGTAAGTAATGAAGAGCATATGGCAGGCATCGCTGCAAAGATAGAAAAAGATTTTGGTAAGATTGACTTTTTGGTACACTCTGTTGCATTCGCTCCAAAAGAGGCACTTAGTGAACCTTTTATAAAAACAAGCAAGAGTGCTTTTCAAATTGCGATGGATATCTCCGTATACTCTCTCATCGATTTGACAAACCGTTTAGAATCAGTGCTGAGTGATGATGCTTCAATACTCACACTCTCTTATCTTGGTGGTCCAAAATATATAGTGAACTATAATGTAATGGGTGTAGCAAAAGCAGCTTTAGAATCTACAGTACGTTATATGGCAGTAGATTTGGGCGCAAAAGGGCAGCGTGTGAATGCTATCTCTGCAGGCCCTATTAAAACTTTAGCTGCAGCAGGCATCGGTGATTTTTCTCAAATACTTAAATGGAATGCAATCAATGCACCACTGAAGAAAAATGTAACGATAGAACAGGTTGGAAACTCTGCGATGTATCTGCTGAGTGATTTAAGCTCAGGTGTTACAGGTGAAGTGCATTATGTTGACAATGGATACAATGTTATGGGTATGGCAGCAGCTACTACCAATGATGAGGGTAAAACTGTTCTTGCGTGGGACGCTAAATAAAACTTACTTTCCAATGATAGGCATAGACTCTAATTTTTTAACATTAGAGCTGTTGTAGTCATTGGGTTTTGCTTTCATATAGGCAGAAGCTTTGTCTACATACTCTTGAATAGTGAAGTTTTTATTCTCTTTATCAACAAAATGTGACTCTTGAGTCTCTTTGACTGAAGGTTTGACATTTTCTTGAACTTTTTCCTCTTTCATATACCTCTTTTGAATCTCTTTGTCTTTGCTGACTGTCGGCTCCCAATCATCGTGTAACCACGAGTCAAGAGACTTTTGCATAGCTCCCTCTTTTTTTGTTGAAGCATTCGATTTACTTATGCTGTTGAGTGCAGAGTTCTGTGACGGAGCAACTTCTGTTGTTGAAGATGCACAGCTATTAAGCAAAAAGGCCGTGATTATGAGTGGTGATATTATAATTAGTTGTTTCATATGGGAATTATAGCTAAAAAAATGAAAAATAGGGTCAGATTTATGTAAAGTTAAGAGTAATTTATGTTATACTGCATTTGAAATTTGTAAAAAGATAAGGAGAATATATGAAATTTACAAAAATGAGTTTAGTGGCGGCGCTACTAATTGGTTCAAGTGCGTTTGCTCTTGATAATGTTAAAACAAGTGGTAATGCGAAACTTTATTATTCAACAGCTGACAACTCTTATAGTACACCAGGTACTAAGACTGACAATAGTTTGTTTGGTGCGAAAGGTGCTGCTGGTCAAGCTGCTTTAGGTTTAGGAATTACTGCAGACTTAACTAAAAATGTTTCTGCTGGCGTACATACTACAGTTTTAAGTACTCTTGGTCTTCAGGGACAACTTGTTAACAATGTATGGGAAGGTACAAATGGTGTATCTGATTCATGGATTGTAGATGAGGCATGGGTAGCTGCTACTGTTGGTAAGACTACTGGTAAGATTGGTCGTATGGAATTAGATACTCCGTTAGTGTTTACTGAGAATTGGTCAATTGCTAAAAATACTTTTGAAGCTGCTGTTGTAATTAACCAAGATATCCCTGATACTACTTTAGTTGGTGCATATGTTGGTGGTTCTAATGGTAACTCAGGTATTAATACAACATTTGGAAATGGTACTACTTTTCCAATCCCAGGTGTTGGTATTGCGAATAGAGTGCAAGGGATAAGTGGTCAAACTACATTTTCTCAATTTTATCATGGTGCATATGCTGCAGGTGTTGTAAATAACTCTTGGAAGCCATTAACAGCGCAAGCATGGTACTATGATGCACCTCAATTTCTTAATGCATTTTGGTTACAAGCTGATGTAGCAATGGAAGGTATCATAGCTGGTGCTCAATATACTAAAGTTAACTACAATAAAAGTTTAGATTTACCAATTACAGCTAATTCAAGCAATGATGCATATGCATTTAAACTTGGTTATGAAATGAAAGATGTTGTAGCTTTAAGCGTAGCATATTCTCAAACAGGAAAAGAGACTAAATCTGGATTTGGCTTACAAGCTGGTCAGAACCTTGCAACTTTTAGTGCTCCAGGTAGCGATAGTGCAGAATCTAAATTATATACTGAAGCATGGTGGAACTATGGTTATGTAACTCGTGCTGATACTTCTGCATGGAATGTTACAGCAACTGGTAAAGCTGCTGGTATTGATTTAGGTGCTTATTATACACAAACTAATTCTAGTAAAAATGGCGGAACTACTGAGCGTGCTGATATGAAAGAATTTACTGCAACTGCTGGTAAAGACTTTGGTCCATTAAATGCAACTTTAGCATATATTTATACTAAAGCTGATGATCAAAATAAAAAAACTACAACTGATAAAGGTGCTGCTTATAACATTATCCAAGCATACCTAACACTAAACTTCTAGTCAAAACTAAAAGTTTAACTTTAACTAATTCCCTCACGGGAGTTAGTTTCCCCACATTTCATAACTTTCAAAATTTCTTTTATGTTATAATATTTTCATGACACTCTTTATTAAAAAACTATCATACATACTTTTTATGTTGCTGCTTATTTCCATCATCTCTTTTTTAGCAATTCACGCAGCACCAAACAGCTTTTTTGGAGCAGGTGAGCTCAATCCGAATATGACAAAAGAGGCCATCGCAAAGCTCAAAGCTGTCTATGGACTTGATAAACCGCTCTTTATGCAGTATGTAGATTGGATAAAAAATCTTGTGACACTCAACTTCGGCATCTCATTTGTCAGCGGACAGGATGTCGGCTCTGAAATACTTAAACGTCTGCCGATTACGCTTTGGATGAACGCCATCGCTTTGGTTTCTGTATTTGTACTTTCTCTGTGGCTTGGCATCAAAGCGGCACTAAAATATGAAAAAAAGTCTGACTACATCATCCGTCAACTCTCTTTAGTCTCTTTTTCTATGCCTTCATTTTACCTGGCACTGCTTTTTATCATCTTATTTGCTATAAAACTCAAACTCTTTCCTATTGCCGGGCTGCACTCCATTGAAGCAAAAGAGGGCATCGCAAATTATCTTGACATGGCTTGGCATGTGACACTGCCGATTTCTGTCATGATATTTGTAGGACTTGGCAGTATGATAATCTACATTCGATCACTTACCTTAGAGATACTCAAAAGTGATTATTACTATTTTGCACGCTCACGCGGCATACAAGAGAAAGAACTGCTGCGTTATTACATCCTGCCAAACCTAATGCCACCGATTATTACACTGTTGGGTTTGTCTCTGCCGGGGCTTATTGGAGGAAGTGTCATTTTGGAGTCTATATTTGGAATTGAGGGAATGGGACAGCTTTTTTACATCTCAGCGCTCTCACGCGACTACCCCATAATTATGGGAATTTTGATGATTACAGCGTTCTTGACACTGCTTGGAAATATGTTTGCGGATTTAATTTTACTAAGGCTTAATCCTTATGTAGAAAGAGGTTAGTATTGCTATCTCAACAAACTTGTTTTGTTGTAGCTTTAGGGGGTTGTAGGGACAGATATGTCCCTGCTGCTAATATGGGCTTTGCTCATATTAGTATATAAATTAGTTAAACAGCGCTTCTAGTGCATCTACACTATCTTTTTTCTCTTCTATCTCACCATTTTCATTGGTTACTGAATCTGTCTCTACCAGTTCTATCTGCATACCTGTAAGCATAGAAGCCAAACGGATGTTGATACCGCTTTTTCCGATTGCTTTAGATTTTTGATCGGCAGGAAGTGTGATGATGGCTTTTTCATTCTCTCCCTCTTCATTTTTTACAATCTCAACATGAGAGATAATAGCCGGACTCATCGTACGTGAGACGAAAAGTTCAGGAATGTTTGTGTACTCAATACAGTCGATGTTCTCACCAATGAGCTCTTCACTCACGGCATTGATACGAACACCTTTTACACCGACAGTAGCACCAACAGCATCTACTTGAGGGTGTGTGCTTAGTATGGCTACTTTTGCACGTTCACCTGGAATACGAGCAGATTTTTCAATGATGACAGTGCCCTCTGCGATTTCAGGAACTTCAAGTTCTAAAAGTGCTTCTAGAAATTTTGGAGATGTACGTGAGAGTTCAATTTGAATTCCATGCTCTTTGTCCATGTTTACGCGGCGGACAACAGCTTTTATGTGGTCACCCACTTCAAATATTTCGCCTTTTATACGGCTTTTCATAGGAAGTACTGCGCGAATCTCATCTACTTCAATGTACGTTGCGTTTTGTGCATCGACACGTGTTACACGACCGCTTACAAGTGTACCGACTTTTGATTTGTACTTGTTATAGACTTCATCTTCGACAAGTCTTTGGATGTGGTACTCTATTTCACGGTGCAAACTCGAGGCAGCAGTTCTTCCGTAATCTTCCAAGTCGTGATCGATTTGAAGTTGGTCTCCTAACTCTACCTGATCATCATACTCTCTTGCCTCTGTGAGGGAGATGTATGCAGGAGCCGTCTCTTCATCTAGTAGTCTTTCATCATCATCTGCAACAACAGTAATTGTCTGTACGATTTTGATGTTTTTTGTCTCTTCATCTATCATCGCTTCAAAAGCGTAGTTTTGGTTTATAACTCTTTTTGCTGTTTGAACAAATGCAATTTTGAGTGCTTCAAGCACTTTCTCCGGCTGTAGCCCTTTTTCGTGTCCTATTGCTTCTGCAATGTCTAATATTTTTTCCATAATTGTTCCTTTTTGGTAAGAAATCTTTTTGACAATAATAAATGTAATTGTGGGGATTTCTTAATCGAAGTATAAAATTATACACAAATTTTTCTTAAGGGCACCTAGTAGCTCGCAGAGGGAAGAAAAAAAAGATGAGAGTTACTAGGGTTTTTAGAGGTGCCCTTAATCCAAGTTTTAGTAGATTTTAAGTATAATGCAAAACTTTTAATAAGGAAACATTATGGATTTAAAAATAGCAAGAACAGATGTGGATGCAAAACCCAAAAAAGTTGATTTAGCAAAGATTGAAGCTGCCGTTGCAAAAGATGACAGTATCATTTTTTATTTTGACAGAGAAAACTCTCATAAAGATTTACTCGCACTTCAGGACCATTTTGAAGAGCAGGGTAAAAGTTTTTATATGAACGAAGTAAAGTACGGTTTGTCAGACAATGACTACATGTACCAAGTTCACATAATGAGCTAAGCGGAAGTTTTATGAGTAAAAAGTTATTTATTGAAACATTAGGCTGTGCTATGAACTCTCGCGACTCAGAGCATATGATAGCAGCTCTTAAAGAGAAAGAGGGCTATGAAACTACTGATGATTTTAAATCTGCTGACCTGATTTTGATAAATACATGTTCTGTAAGAGAAAAGCCGGTAGCGAAACTCTTTTCAGAACTCGGTGTCTTTAACAAAAAGAAAAAAGAGGGTGCCAAAATCGGTGTGTGCGGCTGTACAGCTTCTCATCTCGGTGAAGAGATCATTAAACGCGCTCCTTATGTCAGTTTTGTTCTTGGTGCTCGAAATGTCTCAAAAATTGCCGAAGTACTGCACAGAGATAAGGCTGTAGAAGTTGACATTAACTATGATGAGAGCGAGTTTGCTTTTGATGATTTTCGAACATCCCCCTACAAAGCTTACATCAACATCTCCATCGGCTGTGACAAACAGTGTACCTTTTGTATCGTTCCAAAAACACGCGGTGATGAAATTTCCATTCCGGATGATTTAATTATAAACGAGGCGAGAAAAGCTGTTGAGCGAGGGGCAAAAGAGATGTTTTTACTTGGGCAGAATGTCAACAATTATGGACGCCGTTTTTCATCAAGTGAACATGAGAAAGTAAACTTTACAGAACTCTTGCGCCGTTTATCAAAAATAGAAGGCTTAGAGCGCATTCGCTTTACTTCACCGCACCCTTTTCATATGGATGATGAGTTTATTGAAGAGTTCGCAAATAATCCTAAAATATGTAAATCAATGCACATGCCGCTGCAGAGCGGAAGCACAAAGGTGCTGCGTGAGATGAAACGGGGTTATTCCAAAGAGTGGTTTTTAAACCGTGTGGAAAAACTGCGTGCAATGTGTCCGCAGGTAAGTATCTCTACTGATATTATTGTCGCCTTTCCAGGAGAGAGTGATGCAGATTTTGAAGATACCATAGATGTGATGAAGCAGGTTCGCTTTGATCAGATTTTTTCGTTTAAGTACTCTCCCCGCCCTGAGACAGAAGCGGAACATTTTACCAATGCAGTAGAACCGGAAACAGCATCGGAGAGACTTTCGTATCTGCAGGCACTCAATACTGCAATACTTGATGAAAAAAATGCACAACAATTAGATAAGATATATACTGTTTACTTTGAAGACCTGCATACGAACGGCTATGTCGCCGGTAGAACAGACAACAACTTTGTCGTGAAGGTAAAAGGCTCCGAAGAGCTTCTTGGCGAATTTAAAGATGTGAAGATAACGGCTATAGGCAGAACTATTTTAACAGGTGAGATAGTTGCTTAAAAAGTTAAGCCGTAAACTTGCACTTAATTTTTTACCTATAATAGGTTATTTTTTAATAAAAATACTTTATGTTACAAATAAAAAAGTTTTTCATGCTCCTCAACTATTGTCTGATCAAAATTTTATAATGGCTTGTTGGCATGGGGAATTACTGATGATTCCTTATGCTTATTTGAAATATAGAGATGTCCCTCGTGTTAAACTTCTTATTTCAGATCATTTTGATGGAACGCTCATTGCAAAAACATTACAATATTTTGGTTTTAGTACTGTAAGAGGTTCAAGTCGACGTAATGGTGCACGTGCACTTTTACAGGCGATTAAAAGTTTAAAAGATGGATTTGACTTAGGAATTACGCCTGATGGGCCAAAAG